>Ga0172372_10004948_pt1 | contig 18759 bp, 14 predicted proteins | sample LakKiv5m_2_FD_114544 | JGI IMG/M metagenome (GOLD analysis project Ga0172372, IMG submission 114544) | Freshwater microbial communities from Kabuno Bay, South-Kivu, Congo - kab_092012_9.5m | ecosystem: Environmental > Aquatic > Freshwater > Lake | place: Democratic Republic of the Congo...
TGAGTTTTGATGCTGATGGACGGTGTGGTTTTTTCTTTTTCATCCCCTGCCAAAAGGCAGGTTTAAAAGCCCCCGTCCATCCCCTTTGTTTTTTATGACCGGAGCCTATGGGACGGGTGTGATTTGGATTCGATCGCGGAAATGCTCGGCAACGGAGTGGATCAGCCATCCCTCTTTGCCCAGGGTCATTTCTTGCTCACAGCCAAGGCGCAACAACAATCCGGCAACGCACCACAAAATCTGAAACATCTGCCACCAACCACAGAACAAGCCAGCCTCACCCACTAAAAAACAAATGAAAATCAACCTATCCACCCGAATCATCCTCAGCATGGCCGTTGCGGGCCTGATTCCGTTGCTCGGCCTCGTGGCGCTCGCCATCAGGGAGGCGAACACCATTTCCAAAATGGCCTCCGAGGAAATGCTCGTCCTCGCCGAGAGCTGCATGGACACGATCGAGAGGAATCTTTTCGAGCGTTACGGTGATGTCCAAGCCTTCGCGACCAATCAGATCGTGCAGGCTCCGAATTGGAGGGATCCGGCCGTCAACGCCACCTTGGTCGAAGCCATCAACAACTATGTGCGCCTCTACGGAATTTACTCGCTCAGCATGGTGCTCGATCAAGACGGCCGCGTGGTGGCGGTGAATACCGTCGATGCCAAAAACAAGTCCCTCGATACCGCATTCCTGATCGGCAAGGATTTCTCGAACACCGATTGGTTCAAGAGCTGCAAGGCCGGCCAGTTCACCAAGAGCGACATTCTCACCGGCACTGTGGTCAGCGATGTGTCCCGCGACGCCGACGCCAGCGCCGTCTTTGGCCCAGAAACTCTCGTGATCGGCTACTCCGCGCCCATCCTCGGCAAGTCCGGCGAGTTTCGTGGTGCGTGGCGGAATCTCGCCGACTTCACTCTGGTGGAGGACATCATTCGCGCTTCTTACCATTCGATTGAAAAACGCGGCATCAAGTCCGGCGAAATCACCCTCGCCAACAACCAAGGCACTCTGCTCGCGTTTCTCGAGCCCGCGCTGAACGGCACATTGGATTTCAATCGCGGCGAAGTGGGCGTGCTGAAAAAGACCAAGGCCGACCTCGCCACCGAGTCGATCAATCAAGCCTCGCTAGGCCAAGAAGGATATCTCCGCGAGCTTTGCCCCGATAAACATGTCTGGCAGATCAGCGGATACACAAAATCCCAAGGCGCCTTGGGCTATCCCGGTCTGGGTTGGATCATGACTGTCAGCGTGACCGAGCAGGATCTGCTCAAGCGCGTGCATGAGATCGCCTACGGCATGGGAGCCCTCGCGATTTTGGTGCTGCTCGTGGCCGCGTTCTTTATCGGTCGCTCAATCAGCCGCCCGATCGTCGCCTGCTCACTCGAAGTTCAAAAACTCGCCAATGGTGACCTGACGGGAAGTGTGAATCTCAAGCGAAACGACGAGCTGGGCGCCCTCGCCGATTCGGTGAATGCCTGCATCGATAATCTCCGCAAGATGGTTCAGGAGATCACCAGCACTTCCGAGGCTCTCACCGAGTCCGCCTCGGTCCTCACCGAGACCGCGAACTCCCAAGCCGCCGGAGCCGAGCAAACCAATGTTCAGGCCCACACCGTGGCCGCCGCCGGCGAAGAACTCGCCATCAACTCGAAATCCATGACGGTCGCCGCCGGAGAGATCAGCCAATCCTCCACCACAGTCGCCGCCGCCGTGGAGGAAATGTCCTCCTCGATCCAAGAAGTCGCCCGCAACTGCACGCAGGAATCCGAAATCGCCCGCAAGGCCGATATGCAGGCCCGACAGACCCGCGAACTCATGGTCAAACTCGAAGAGTCCGCCCGCCAGATCGGGAAGATCGTTGAACTCATCAACCAGATCGCGGAGCAAACCAACCTCCTTGCGCTCAACGCCACTATTGAGGCCGCGAGCGCCGGCGAAGCGGGCCGCGGATTTGCGGTCGTCGCCAACGAGGTCAAGGAGCTTGCCCGCCAATCGGCTGCTGCCACGCAGGACATCCGACTCCAGGTCAGCCTCATTCAGGAAAACACCTCGAATTCCATGGAGGCGATCGATGATGTCGCCAAGGTCATCGAGCAGGTTAGCCAGATCGCCAGCAGCATCGCCGCCGCCGTGGAGGAACAATCCGCCACGACCTCGGAAATCGTCCGCTCGCTCCACAATGTGACCTCCTCCACCAAAAACCTCTCCGAGAATGTCAAAAACGCCTCGGCAGGTGCGGATGAGGTTTCCCGCAACATCCATGGCGTATCCCAAGCCGCCAGCGATGCGGCCAAGGGTGCTTCCCGCATCAGCAAGAGCGCCGGGGAACTCAGCCACCTCTCCGGTTCCCTCGGCAAGTTGGTGAACAAATTCAAACTGTAAGCCGCCCGCTCCTTTGCATGCGAATCCTCGTCGTCGACGACTCGGCTCTTTATCGGAAACTGCTCACAGAGGCGGCCTCGAGCCTGCCCGAAGCAGAGGCCGTGGCCGTTTCAAGCGGCGAGTTCGCGCTGAGGCGTCTCGAAACAGAGAAGTTCGATCTCGTCCTCTTGGATCTTTTCATGGAGGGCATGAGCGGGGCGGAGGTGCTGGAGAAAATCAAAGCCTCCCACCCGAAGCTGCCGGTTGTGATGGTGAGCGGAGCCACCGGCCGCGATGCCGAAATCACCATGGGCTGCCTTGCCAAGGGCGCCATCGAGTTCATCGCCAAGCCAATTGGCGCTTCCTTCGAGGCGGGGATGGAAATCCTGAAAGCCGACATTCGCAAGGCCGCCTCGCTGGCCAGGCTCCTCCGCACCACAGCTGCGCCGACCTCACCCGCTCCGGCGGCACCCGCTCAGCCCGTCGCCTTCAAGCGCCTCCAGCCACCGCCATTTCTTGACCTGTTGCTTGTGGGAGTTTCCACCGGCGGCCCGCTGGCTCTCTCGAAAATCATTCCGCTCCTCTCCGCGAAAATCCCCGTTCCCATCCTCCTCGTGCAGCACATGCCGGCAGGCTTCACCAAGTCCCTCGCCGAGCAGTTGGATAAATCCAGCGAACTCACGATCAAGGAAGCCGCCGAGGGCGATCTCGCCGTGCCCGGCCAACTCCTCATCGCGCCTGGTGGGTTCCACATGGAAGTCCAGCGCAATGAGGCCGGGAAATTCCGCGTTCACCTCACCAGCGCCCCACCAGTCCATTCCTGCCGCCCCTCGGTCGATGTCCTTTTCGACTCCGCCGGGAAATGCGACCTGCGCGGTGCCATTGCCGTTGTTCTCACCGGCATGGGCTCGGATGGTGCCGATGGTGTGGCCAGCCTGAAGGCCGCTTGCCCGACCTGGTGCATCGCTCAGGATGCCGCCACCTGCACCGTTTACGGAATGCCCCAGGCGGTGGCCCAACGCGATTTGCACGATGAGATTCTCCCCCTTCAGGAAATCGGCCCCCGCCTCAACAAACTCTTTCGGCTGTAAGAAAAGGAAGGCGCGATCCACACGGGGCACATGTTTGATTTCACTAAAAATCCCGGCCACCTCCCGCTGCTCTCACAATATGTGGCCGAGGCCTGCTGCATCCATCTCGGCGAGGAGAAACGCTACCTCTTCGAAGCCCGCCTCGGCACCATCATCTCGGAAAGCGGCGCCAGGGACATCCCGGATTTCATAGCCAAGGCCAAGGCCGACGCCACCGGCCGCCTTCGCGACAAGATCATCGACTCCATGACCACCCACGAGACCTATTGGTTCCGTGACACGCGCCCGTGGGAGGCCCTCGAAAAAACCATCCTTCCCGAATTCGGAAACCAGCTCCGCCGTGGAGAAAAACACCGCATCCGCATCCTCAGCGCCGCCTGCTCCAGCGGGCAGGAACCCTACTCCATCGCGCTGCTCCTGCATAAACTCCAGGCCGACGGCCTCCTGGCGGGCGTGAATCTCTCCGCCTTCGAGATCATCGCGTTCGACATCTCGCCGGGCACCCTTTTCCTCGCTTCGACCGGCCGCTACAGCCAACTCGAAATTTCACGCGGCCTCCCTGATTACTGGAAGAACAGCTACTTCGACCCCACCCCGTCGAACACATGGACCCTGAAAGCCCCCGTGCGCTCGATGGTGAGTTTCAAGCGGAGAAACCTGCAGGACGACTTCACGAGCCTCGGCGTGTTCGATCTCGTGCTTTGCCGGAATGTGGCCATTTATTTCGAGGAGCATTTCAAACACGACCTCTTCAACCGCCTCGCCCAAAACATCTTCAAGGACGGCCTCCTCATGCTGGGAGGCACCGAATCCCTGCTCTCCCACCAAAACCTCTTTCAGGCCGAACAAATCGGCGGCTCGTTTTTTTACCGGAAAAAAATCTAAAACCCGAATTCCATCCGACCCAAACCTATGGCCACTCCACAACTCCCACCCGCAGCCAACACGAAAAACGATTCGTTCGATAACTGGATCGAGAACATCCAGCACCTCTCGAAAAGCATCTCGAGCAAGATGAACAACTCGCTCCGGCAAATCGACGACATCAACATGCGCGTGCGGTTGCTTTCCTTCAACGCCCAGATCCAGGCGGCCAAAGCGGGCGATGCGGGCCGCACCTTTGCCGTCGTCGCGAACGAGATCGGCAACCTTTCGACCAATACCGCCCAAGTCGCCGAGGGCCTCGCCGAAGAGACCAAACACGACATCACCCAGCTCTCCGAAATCAGCAGCCGGCTCGACACCGTCGTGCGCGGCAGCCGTCTCGTCGATCTCGCCCTCACCAATATCGACCTCATCGACCGCAACCTCTACGAGCGCTCCTGCGATGTCCGCTGGTGGGCCACCGACTCGAGCGCCGTGGATGCCCTGACCAAGCCCGGCCCGGATTCCTCCCGCCATGCCTGCGAGCGCCTCGGCGTGATCCTGAATGCCTACACCGTTTACTATGACATCGTCCTCTGCGACCTGAACGGCACCGTCATCGCCAACGGCCGCTCCGCAAAATACAAATCCATCGGTATGAATGTGGCCGCCAACGAGTGGTTCCGCAAAGCCCGCACCTCCGCCAGCGGCGACGATTTCGGCTTCGAAACCGTGCACACCTCCCCGCTCGTCCAAGGTCAGCACATTCTCGCCTACTCCTGCGGCGTCCGCCGCGACGGCCAAGCCAATGGCGAGCTCATCGGCGTGCTCGGAATCCTTTTCAACTGGGAAGCCCTCGCTCAAACCATCGTCAACCGCACCCCGCTCTCGCCCGCCGAAAAGGAAAACACCCGCGTCTGCATCATCGACAACACAGGAATGATCCTCGCCGATACCCAGAATGCGATCCTCAAGGAACGCATCAACATTTCCCATCTCGAATCCCTCATTCTCCAAGGAAAGGGCTTCACCAACGCGGAGCTCCACGGCATCCCGACCCTCTTCGCCATCGCCACAGCGCCTGGATACGAGACCTACTCGACAGGTTGGCACTCGATCATTATCCAAACACTCAACTCTTGAAATTGTTCCCCCAAACCGCCATCAGTCATTTTTAACCCCTCCTGAATTTTATGAAAATCCTCGCCGTTGATGATTCGATGATGATTCGCCGAATAGTTTCCTCGGCGGCCTCGGCGTTTGGTGCCGAGTGCGATGGTGCGGAGGACGGACTCGTCGCCCTTGGCATTCTCGAAAAGGAACCAACGGCATACAACCTCGTCGTGCTCGATTGGAACATGCCGAACATGAACGGCCTCGATCTCCTGCGGAAAATCCGCTCGACCGACGAGCTCAAGCACCTCCCCGTTCTGATGCTCACCACCGAGGGCAGCCATTTGGCGATCGTCACCGCCATCAAAGCCGGCGCCACGGCCTATATGACGAAGCCATTCATCGAAAAAGATCTCCAAACCCGGATGCTCGACTGCCTCGGCTTGGGATTTGAGTAGTATTTAAAATTTCACTTCCGCCCTGCCAACGGGGCCGCTAAACACACACCACCACCATGATTAAAAACCCTCTCAGCTCGCTCGGCGGGCGCATCCTGACCATCGTTGTCCTCGGAATTGTTCTGACACTCAGTGCCTCTCTGTATGTGATTTACCAACGCATAAGCCAAACGATTTACACTAATCTGGAAGACCAAATGCGGTCGACTCTGGTGCAGGCTGAGAGCACTACGGATTCCATCGGGGAACTCGCGAAGGATGGTGCCTTCAACTACGCTCAACTCACCACCGAACTCCAAGCCAAGGGCAAGGAAAACTACCGCGAAACCTTGTTTTATAAAACCGTGCCGGTGGTGGCCGCGTGGGCTGCTGTTCGCAAATCGATTGAGGGAACCAGCACGCAATTCCGCATCGTCCGCGACAATCCGCGCAACAAGGAAAACCTCCCCAAGAGCGAACTCGACCGCCAACTCCTCAATGCCGTGGAAAAAGAGGGCAAACCCGAGGTTTTCGTGGTCGACCGCAACTCAGGCACCATCGCCTATGCTCGCCCCGTCATCATGTCCCAGAGCTGCATGACCTGCCATGGCAACCCCTCCAAGAGCCCAACCGGCGACGGCAAGGATTTGCTCGGTTTTCAAATGGAAAACTGGAACCCCGGCGAACGCCGCGGCGCGTATGTGCTCAGCGCTCCGATCAGTGAAATTGATACCCCCCGCCGCGAGGCCATGATCGAGGCCCTCAGCTATTCCATCCCCTCCGCGCTGGTCATTCTCGCCTTTTCGATCGGCGTCGTGATGCGCATCAACAAGCGCCTCCTCCAAACCACCGACGAGCTCGAAAACGGCTCGCAGCAGTTGGCTGCGGCGTCCGGCCAAGTCTCCTCCGCCAGCCAGCGCCTCGCCGACGGGGCCAGCGAGCAAGCTGCCTCGCTCGAGGAAACCAGCTCCTCGCTGGAAGAAATCTCCACCGTCACCCGACTCAACGCCGAAAGCGCCCACCAGGCCAAGGAATCCTCACACCTCGCCCGCGAAGCCGCCGAGAGCGGACTCGCCGACATGGAAAACATGATCACCGCGATGGGTGAAATTCAGAAGTCCGGCGACAAGATTGCCAAGATCATCCGCACGATCGATGAGATCGCCTTCCAGACAAACATCCTCGCGCTCAACGCCGCGGTGGAAGCCGCCCGCGCCGGTGAGGCCGGTCTCGGCTTTGCCGTGGTCGCCGATGAGGTGCGCAACCTGGCCCGCCGCAGTGCCGAGGCCGCGAAGGAAACCACCGAAATCATCGAGGAATCGATCGTAAAAAGCCGCGCCGGCAGCGAGATCAGCAAGCAGGTCGCCGAAGGTCTCTCCTCCATCGTGGCGAAAGCCCGTCAGGTGGACGACCTCGTTGGCCAAATCTCGCTCGCCTCGCAAGAGCAGAGCCAGGGCGTGGGCTTGATCAACACCTCGATCAGCCAGCTCGACAATGTCACCCAAGGCAACGCCGCCGCCGCCGAGGAAAGCGCCAGCGCCGCCGAGCAACTCCGCTCGCAGGCATCGCTCCTCCACGACATGGTCGCGCAACTGCGCTCGATGGTCACCGGCGACGCCACGCAATCGCTCAAGCCCGCCAAAGCCCTTTCCCACGAGGCCTTCTTCTTCGATGCATCGCCCTCCGCCAAGAGCGGTGGCAAAGATTCCAAGAAAAAAACCGCCTCACTCGGCTCGGCCAGCAGACTCCCGCTCTCACCTCCGAAATCCGGCGGCGGCAAGGCTGTCTCCGATGACGATTTCGTGGACGAGGTCTGATTACCCTTGATGCGGTCCGCCTGCGAAGGCGGACCGCGCAAACCCAGACCCCATGCCGCAAGAGAATCTCGAGAAAATCGACCTTTGGGTCTCCCAAGCCGCGAAGGAGATCCAACTCTCCGAGCCGGACACCGACCGCAGCCAGTTCCCGCTCCGCGATCTTTTTGCGGGCATCGAGGAAAAATCCCGCGAACTGCCAGGCCTCGAGGAATTCAATAAATGCGCCAAGTTCACCTCGGCGTTGATTGATGACATTCTTTTCTCCGGCCAGACCTACACCGCTGCACAACTCCAAACCCTCGCAAATCTCGCCACGCAATTGACCGACCTCCGCGCAGGCAACGCCGAGGTTTTCGTTCAACCGGAGGATTCGGGTTCTGCCGGAGCCTCCACCGAGGATTTGGAAAAAATCGATCTCTGGGTTTCCCAAGCCTCCCGCGAAATCCTGCTCTCCGAGCCAGGCACCGACCGCAGCCAGTTCCCGCTCCGCGATCTTTTCGGAAGCATTGAGGAAAAATCCCGGGGCGTCGCTGGCCTCGAGGAATTCCACAAATGCGCCGCGCACACGAACACGCTGATCGAGGAAATTCTCTTCTCCGGCCAGAACTACACCGGCGAGCAACTCGAAACGCTCGCGGCCCTCGCGGGGCAGCTGGAAAATCTCCGCGCTGGAAACATCACCGAGTTTGATCCGCCCGGTGCTCCCGCCGCTGCGGCACCCACTCCAGCAGCTCCTAAAAAAGCAGCCGCCGCGAGTCCTGCGCCCGCCGCCGAGGAGGGCGATGAGCACACTTCGATCAACATCGAAGCCGATGGCGATATCCTCCACGAATTCTCCAACGAGGCGCGCGAGCATTTGGACAACATCGAGCAAGGCGTGCTCGTCCTCGAGGACCAGCCCGGCGACGCCGCCACGCTCAGCTCGATTTTCCGGGCCTTCCACACTTTCAAAGGCGCCTCCGGGTTTCTCCGCCTCATGCCGGTGAACCGGCTTTCCCACGAACTCGAAAACCTGCTCGACCTCGCCCGCTCGGGAAAATTGGTGCTGAACCCCTTCGTGATCGATCTCATCCTCGAAGGCCGGGATGTTCTGAAAAATTTCACCGACGAGCTGCAACTCCAACTGTCCGGCGAAAAGCCCGTCGAGCCAATCCATGTGCCGGTGAACAGCCTCGTTCAGCGCGTGCGTGTCGTGATCGAAAATCCCGGCGCCCCGCCGACCGCCCCGATCGCTCGCGTGGAAGAAACCAAATCGGAATCCGCGCCCGCCAAATCCTCCCCCGGCGGCGGCGAATCCGTGAAGGCGGTTTCCACCGTGATGAAGGTGGACACGCGGAAATTCGACAGCCTCGTCGAACTCGTCGGCGAACTCGTCATCGCCCAATCGCTGGTATCCCAGCACCCCGATCTCGTGAATCTCGGCAGCCGCCAGCTTTCGAGGAATCTTTCCCAACTCAGCCAGATCGCGCTGGAGCTTCAGAAGATCGCGATGTCGCTTCGCATGGTCGCCATCAAAGGCACCTTCCAAAAAATGATCCGCCTCGTCCGCGATCTCAACGCGAGCACCGGCAAGAATGTCGATCTCGTGATCACCGGCGAGGAAACGGAGATGGACCGCACGATGGTCGAGGAATTGGCCGACCCGCTCATGCACATGATCCGGAACTCGGTGGACCACGGCATCGAGTCCTCGGAAAAGCGCATCGAGTGTGGCAAACCCGAAAAGGGAATCGTTCGCCTCTCGGCCTTCCACCAAGGCGGAAGCATCGTTGTCGAAATCGCCGATGATGGCGCGGGCCTCAACACCCGCCGCATTTTGGACAAAGCCGTGGAACGCGGCATTGTCCCGCCCGACGCGTCGCTTTCGGACAAGGAAATCTTCGACCTCATTTTTGCCCCGGGATTTTCCACCGCCGAAAAAATCACCGGCATCTCGGGCCGCGGCGTCGGCATGGATGTCGTGAAGCAAAACATCGCGAAAATGCGCGGCAAGATCGAGATCGACTCGGTGCCCGGCTCGGGAACGACCTTCCGCATTTTCCTGCCTCTCACGCTTGCGATCATCGACGGCCTCATCGCCCGCGTCGGCGAGGACCGCTTCATCTTCCCCACCCTCTCGGTATGCGAATCCTTCCGCCCCACGCCGGCAATGATCACGCGCGTGCAGGGCAAGGGCGAGGTGGTCAAGGTCCGCGACCGGCTTTGCCCGATTCTCCGCCTCTACAGCCATTTCAATATCACCCCGCGCACGACCGAACCCTGCGAGGGTCTCCTGATCGTCGTGGAGTCCGCCAACCAACGCCGCTGCATCATGGTCGATGAACTCATCGGCAAGCAGGAGGTCGTCATCAAGAGCCTCGATGAGCGGTTCAAATCGAACAAATGCGTGGCGGGTGCTGCGATTTTGGGTGACGGCCGGGTGGGGCTGATCCTCGACGCGCGCGAGCTTGTGCTGGCCGCACCGCCAGCCGTTCAGGCCTCCTGAGGTTTCCGCATCGCGCAAGAGCGCGCGATGAATGCGGCAACCTCGCTGAGCGGGAGAATTTTTTCCGCCGCGCCGATATCCGCCGCCGCGCGGGGCATTCCATAAACGATGCTGGATTTTTCATCCTGCGCGAAAGTCCGGGCACCCGCCTGGCGGAGCTTGAGAAGACCGCTCGCTCCGTCGCGGCCCATCCCGGTGAGCAGGCCCGCCACCGTCTGGGAGGCCGCCACCGAAGCGACGGATTCAAACATGAGATCAATCGAGGGCCGGTGGTGCATGATTTTTTCGCCGTCGCGGATTTTGAGGGAGAGTTTCCCGGAGGAGTCGCGGGCGAGGATCATGTGCTTGTTGCCCGGAGCGATAAAGGCACAGCCGGGGCGGAGTTGGTCGCCGTTCACAGCCTCTTTCACGGTCAGGTCGCAGTAGGAATTCAAGCGCTCGGCAAAGAGGCCGCTGAAATCCGAGGGAATGTGCTGAACGATGCAGATCGGCGGGAGGTTCGTCGGCAACTGCGAAAGGATTTCCCGGATCGCCTCTGTCCCGCCCGTGGAAGCGCCGAGGAGAATAAGGGTCTTGCCGCTTTTTGAGGTTTCCTCATCACGCAGGGAGGTTTTGGCTTGGGGCTGGCGAAACTTTGTTCGAGCGGCGGCCTTCAATTTGGCAACGAGATCCTGGCGCTGCTCGGGTGCGATGTGGGCCGAGGAGGAGCGAACGAAGACATCCACAGCACCGGTCTCGAGCGCGTCGAGCGCAAGCCACGAACCTTGGGGCGTGAGGGAACTCATCGCGAGCACCGGCCTCGGCGATTGTTGCATGAGGATTCGCAGGAAAAGCATCGCATCCATGCGCTCAATCTCGAGGTCCAACAACACGACATCCGGTTGCAACTCCGTGATGCGGTTTCGGGCATTCAAGGCATCCGGCAACGAGCGCAAAACCGTGACCGCTGAATCGCCCTCGACCAAGTCCGCCGCCGACCCGCGCGATCCGCCCTCGATGAAAAGAACACGAACCGGAGCGCCCGCCTCGCTCACAGCGCGGGCTTCCTGTAGATGGCGGGCTGCACAGGGATGAGGGAGGTTTTCAGACCCGACAGGCTCTCGGAGTGGCCGATTTTCAAGTAGCCCCCGGGCACGAGCAGGCGCGACATTTTTTCGACCAGCGACTCCTGCGAAGGCCGATCAAAGTAAATCATCACATTCCGGCAGAAGATGAGGTGGAACTTTTTTTGGAACGGGTAGGTGTCCTGAAAAAGATTCATCTGATGCCACATGATCTTGTTCCGGATTTCGGCTTTCACGCGGTAGCGGCCGAGCTGTGCGCCAACGCCTTTCTGGAAAAACCGCTGCCGCAAACTCAGCGGCACTTCCTGCAAACGAACGGCGGGATAAACTCCCACGCGGGCCGCTTCGAGGGCGGGGCGACTGATATCCGAGCAGTCCATTTCCCAGCGGAAACCGGGCGACTTTTCCGCATGGGAGGCAAGCGTCAAAGCGATCGAATAAGGCTCCTCGCCGGTGGAGGCCGCCGCACTCCAGCACCGGAAACACCCGTCGCGCCGGAAGGATCGGTCGTTTTCGAACTCCTTCAGCATCGTCCGCTCGAGAAAATCGAAATGCTGTTGTTCGCGAAAAAAGAATGTGTGGTTGGTCGAGATCGCATCGACGAGATGAGCCAATTCCTCCTCGGAGCCTGAGCGGGTGAGAATCCCGCAATACTCGGCATAGCTGTTGCAACCCAGCTCCCGGAGGCGCTTGCCGAGCCGCGAGGAAACGAGCTCGCGCTTTCCATCACCGAGGTGGATCCGGCTGTGTTTGTAAACGAGCTGCGTGATTAGTTCGTAGTCGGAATCTGTCGGGGCCAGGTTCTGCATCAGGGCGTTTCTGTCATGCACACTTCGGCGGTGATCCTAGCCTCGCGGGCTTTCTGATCAAGCCGCCGAATCGTCCTGTAGCTGCAACGAAAAAACTCTCGAAATCCCGCGCCGGGATTCTAGTCTCGCCCCCATGGCAAACCCCGCTGAGACCACCATAGCCCAAGGCCCTCTGGCCAAGCTCGCCGGCAAATACCTCACCTTCACGCTCGCCGAGGAGGCGTATGGCGTTCCTGTTTTGAAGGTCCGCGAAATCATCACCATGCTGCCGATCACCTCGGTTCCGCAAATGCCGCGCCATGTGAAAGGGGTCATTAATCTTCGGGGAAAGGTCATTCCCGTCATCGACCTTCGCACCAAACTCGCCCTGCCCGACCCGCCAGCCACCGAGAGCAACTGCATCGTCGTCGTGCAACTCCCCGCCCGCGGAGGCGAACTTCGCAACATCGGCTTGATCGTCGATGCGGTGGAGGAAGTCGCGAATGTCGCCGCAGAGGACCTCGAGCCGCCGCCGGATTTTGGCGGAACCGTCGGGGTGGAATACCTCCTCGGCATGGCCAAGGTGAAGGGCGTCGTGAAGAGCCTTCTCGATATCGAAAAGGTCATCGCCGACGATGTGATCAAGCTCCCCTCCGATCAGCTCGCCTGATTGGCGGAGCAGGGCTGTTGATCGTTTGAAAAAATCCGCATGAGCATGGGCAAAGCACGCGTCCTGATTGTCGACGACTCCGCGATTTTTCGCCGTTTTCTTTCGAACACCCTCGCCGCCGACCCCGACATCGAAGTCGTCGGCGCCGCTGCCGATCCCTACGAGGCCCGGGACATGATCCTGCAGCTCAAGCCAAATGTCCTCACGCTCGATATCGAGATGCCGAAAATGGACGGCATCACTTTCCTGAAAATTCTCGCCACCCAGCATCCGGTGCCGGCGGTGGTTTTCAGCTCCCTGGGCGCACGCGGCTCCCATTACGCCATGCAAGCCCTCGAAGCCGGAGCTGTCGATGTTCTCGCCAAACCCTCGGGCTCGGTGTTCGGCAACGACCTCGCCCGCGAGCTCATCTCGAAAGTCAAAGCCGCCGCCGGATCGACCCGGATCGACCGGCCTGCGCCCCCCTCCCCGTTGAGCGTCTACAATTCGGCCATTAGCAAAGCCCAGCCCGGCCAGATCATTCTCATCGGCTCCTCGACCGGCGGCACCGAAGCACTCAAGGACATCATCCCCGTCCTGCCCCCGAACCTGCCCCCGATCTGCATCGTCCAACACATACCCGCCGGCTACAGCGCCGCTCTGGCAAAGCGACTCAACGAACTCTCCAAGCTCGAAGTCCGCGAAGCCACGGACGGCGAATCACTCGCCCAAGGCACCGTCCTCATCGCCCCCGGTGACATGCACATGGTGCTCATCAAGCGCGGCGACGGCTACGCGGTGCGACTCAAGCAAGGGCCGAAGGTGAACCAATGCCGCCCGTCCGTGGATGTGCTTTTCGAATCTGCCGCTCCCTTGGTCGGCACCAAGGCCGTCGCGGGAATCCTGACCGGCATGGGCGAGGACGGAGCGCGGGGTTTGCTGGCCTTGCGAAACGCAGGATCGAAAACTTTCGCGCAGGATGAAAAAACCTGCGTCGTCTACGGCATGCCCAGGAAAGCCTTCGAGGCCGGCGGCGCTCAAAAGCAAATCGCCCTCGGCGACATCGCCACACACATCGTGAAATGCGTCGCCGCCACAGCCGCGCAAGCACGCTGACCCGCTGAAAGCCCCCCCCTTTTCTCCTTCCAGGGCTTGCTGTTTGTAACAAATTCTTCACGAACTTTGCGCTTCCGCTCGACCGAAGTCAGCCATCAAAGCGGCGCCACGGCTTACATGACGAAGCCACACGCCCCGCCATTGGTTTGCAGATATATTGGGCGCAGGAAATTAGGGATCGGTAGTTCTCAAGAATCGCTGTGATGGCGGCGATGTGCGCGCAGGTCTGCAGATCGGCCGGGGCGTGATGCGGAGTTTCGAAAACGATCTCGAAGGGGCGCGGAGATTGAGTCGGCGGGACCCCAAGGATGATGACCCTTGGCAAAGCCGTAAAGACCGTGGCTGGCGTCATCGGTGTGCAGGGCGATGATGCCGTCGAAGGCGAGGCGCAGGAGCTGGCCTTCGAGAAGGAGAACTTTGATTTCATTGGTGGCGAGGACTTCAAAAACGCCCACGTTGAGCTCAAGGATCGAGACATCGAATGTGCCGCCGCCGAGGTCGTAAGCAGCCACGCGGGATTTCTCACCGAGGCGGTCGAGAGGGGCAGCGGTGGGTTCGCCTAGGAGCCGTTCGACAGTGAAACCTGCCAACTCCCCGGCGCGTTTCGTCGCCGCGCGCTGGGCGTCGATGAAATAAGCGGGCACGGTGATCACCGCGCGATCTACGGGTTGGCCGAAGGCGCGCTCGAGGTCGGCTTTGAGCTTCGCGAGGATTTGGGCGGAAATCTCCTCCGGCGGACGCGTGACGCCATCGATCAAAACATTCATCCAGCCTCCAGCGCCCGGACCGACGGGATAGGCGGGAAGCGCGTCGGTCTTTTCCGATGCCCGGCGGCCGATGAGGCACTTCACAGAAATCACGACACGCGCGGGGTCGGTGTCCCGTTTTTCCAGCGCGGGCCAGCCAACGAGTGTTTCGCCCTGCGCGCCAAACTAAACCGCCGATGGGGTGAGACGGCGACCCTGATCGTCGGCGACTAGAATCGGAAAACCACTCTCCATCACGCCCGCGAGCGAATGCGTGGCGCCGAGATTGATGTCGGCGATCATTCCTTGCCAGCGATTTTCGCTCAACGCTGCCTCGGCGGCATCGGTCCGGCCTCGCGGAAAGTTATACGGCCTTTCGAGAGGCCGTAAGGCGAAATCTCCACACTTACCTTATAAGCCGGACGATCCGGATGAATTTTTGCGTATCTTGGCGGAAATGTGCGCGAGCAGGATGTGATCGTTGGGAATTTTGCCCCGGAAAAGCATGCCGGCAGCGCGCCGCTAGGCCGATTGCCTCTTCCTCTTTCGCCATTGGACATGTTGATCTACGCGAGCACGGGACCGAACGCAAACACAACCAATCAGAAACTATCTTTAGCTCCTAAAGATTTAAAAAATTTTAGCTTCTCGTAACGAAGGAATTTTGGCAACAATATCATTCAAAACCCATCTCTGATGATGATGAAATCCTTCATGCAATCATGGGGGCCCCCGGCCTTCATTTTCATTCTGCTTCTTTATATCCCCATCCAACTCAATGCATCATTAGTTGGATTTGGAAAAGATAATGAAATTCGACTTGGAGATTCCGCTAGCCGGTTAAAGGATTTTTTCCCGAGCGCAACTCGAGAAACTGATTGGTCCGACAACGAAAGGCGATTGAACATTTTCAGCCTTTCCCCTCCACACTCTATAGACGCCGACAAAGTCAGGTTCATCTTCGAAAATAACAAACTCGTTCAAATTGACCACCTTTTTGGAGATTACAGGGTCAAGGAACAAGGCGGTTGGGAAGCTTATTATGAAGCGTTAAGTAGATTATTCGGCACGAATGGAATAACCTCAGAAAAAAAATCTCTAGAAAATCATATTAAACATATTTTCAATTGGGAAAGTAAGACAACAAACGAAAGTGCTTCTTTAAGAATTCTGAAAAACGGAGGCATAGAGGTCTTATTTTCGGGCATGCCGCCTGAAAAGTTTTCAAACGCATATAGCAAAACATTTAACAACGCTATCCCTCGAAACACTCCCGCTAACCAAGACAGTTCCATTGCTACAGCTTTCGAATCGACCCGCCCAGAAAACGGCACCATATTTTTACAAACTGCAAGACATAGCGGCGGCAGTTTGCAAGTAAAAAACGGAACCAAGTGGGATGCGGTTGTGAAATTAGTCAGCCCTCATCGTAAATACACTTTCGTGTCTTTCTATGTGCGCGAGGGGCGCACGGCGACAGTTCCTCAAATTCGCGCCAATACATACAAATTGGTTTTCGCGCTCGGGGAAGGATGGGATGAAAGGCGCGGTCGATTTCATCGAATTTTTTCCACAAGCGCTTTCGAGTCATTGCTGACAATCTCTAAAAACGCCTTCGATTCCTACAATGGCTACAGTGTGACCCTCAACCCGGTGGTTGACGGAAATGCTGCGACAGGGGAAATATCCGAAGAAGAATTCTTGTCCTACTGAACAAAGTGCACCCCCTTTATATGTGAAGAATTTGCCGAATTTCATTCGTAGGGCGTTGTGGATTTACCTCTCCACCTTCCATTTTCTGCCTGCGAGCGGACAAGATTTTTCGACTCTGAAAGCCGAGGAATTGCTGATTCGAGGACGCTCGGCTTTTGATAATCGCGACTACCCGACTGCCGTGGCGGCATATTCACACTTTATTCAATTCTACGGAACCATTCCAGAGGGGCGGTTGGAAATTACCAGAGCGTCTTATCAGCTCGGGATAGCCTTGGTAAACTTAGGCCGATTTGAAGAGGCCATTCCATTCCTCAAGGCAAGTTTGGATTCGCCAGGCGAAAACCAACCCGCACAAATCCAAAACATGACTTTCTGGCTCGGCGTCGCCCAACTTCAGGAAAAAAACTACGCCGAGGCCCGCACCGCGCTGGAGAAATTCATTGCGATCTTCCCGCCGGACTCCGAGAAGAACCCGCTCTTCATCCGGCAAAATCCCGCCGCCGCCCTCATCCCCGAAGCCCGCACCACGATTGGCACCACCTACATTCTCGAAGGCAAATTCCAGGAGGCCGCCGACTACTACGCGCAGCTCAAACCCACGCTCCCGCCCCACGCGCGCGGCCGGGCCGTAATTTTCCAACTCTACGCCCTCGAGCAACTCGGCGACTTCGACGGCGCGATGAAAGTCGTCACCGAGGAATACCCGCACATGGGCGACATCGCGCAGTTGATCTCGTTCCAGACGCTCACGCTGCGGCTCGGCAACCATTGGCTCGAGCGCGGCGAGTTCCGCAAGACGATCCAATGCCTCCAGCGCGTGTGGCCTTTCGACCGCCTCATCAAGCATCAGGAAAACCGCCTTGTGGCTCTCAAAAGCAAACTCAAAGCCGCCGAGGCGAACACCGGCGATCCCTACGCGAAAATCCTCTACTCCCGCCTCGTCGGCGAGGTCTCCCGCGAACTCGAGAATTTCCGCAAGGTCGAAAATTTCGACAGTGCTTTGATTTTTCGCCAAGCAATCGCTTACCAGCAAATGCGGCGATATCGCGAAGCGGCTCTTCTTTTGGAAAAAATCTCAACGACCTATTCGGGAGAAAGTTTATCGGAGCAGGCAGGATTCGAAGCCATCCGCTGCTGGCAGGAGCTTTCTGATTGGCGAAATACATTACGAGCAGCTGAGTATTTTTTAAAAACCTTCCCTAAATCAAAACGAGCGCATGATGCTGAAAGCCTAAAAAATGACGCTGCAAGAAAACTAGAGATAGGAATCCAATGATATGAAGGGCCCTGGCGAAGGCAGGCACCCCTTTTTTTCCACATTTATGCTTCCGGTCCCGATGGGATTTTGACAAACAATCATCAACTCATTTCCCGACCTGAACGATGCCGAGAACATTCCGATTTTTTTCAGCGCTGGCGATTCCGCTGTTCTTGAGCGGAACATTGCATGCCCAGTCGAAAAAGGAATCGGCCCCGCCGCCTCCCGTTGCTCAGGCTGGCGGCACGGCGGACGAGTTGTTCGATGAGGCAACGAAATTATTTGCCGATAAGAAACACGCGGAAGCTCTAGAAAAATACCTACAGTTTAAAACCGACTACGGTGAAGCGGAGGAAGCAAAAGTTGCCTCGTTCAATTCCCTTTTCCCGATTGCGATCTGCTTCGTGCAGCTCTCGAAGTTCACCGAGGCCGTTCCCGCGATCTCCGAGGCGCTGGAAAAGCAGGGCCCGAACCCCCAGACCCAGCTCACACCGCGCCAACGCCAGGACCTGACCTTCTGGCTCGGCGTCGCTCAGCTTCAGGAAAAAAACTACGCCGGATCGCGCGAGGCGATGGAGAAGTTCATCGCGCTCTTTCCGCCCGAGGCCATCAAAAATCCCCTCTTCATCCGGCAAAATCCCGCCGCCGGCCGCATCCCCGAAGCCCGCACCACGATTGGCACCACCTACATTCTCGAAGGCAAATTCCAGGAGGCCGCCGACTACTACGCGCAGCTCAAACCCACGCTCCCGTCCGACGCGCGCGGCCGGGCCGTGATTTTCCAACTCTACGCCCTCGAGCAACTCGGCGACTTCGACGGCGCGATGAAGGTGATCACCGAGGAATACCCAAACATGGGCAGCATCGTGCAGTTGATTTCGTTCCAAACGCTCACCTTTAATGTCGGTAAAAAGTGGCTGGAGGAAGGTCAATATCGGAAGGCCATCCAATGCCTGCAGCGCGTTTGGACTTTCGATCGCCTAATCAAGCACCAAGAAAACCGGCTCGCCGACCTGCGCAGCAAACTCAAAGCCGCCGAGGCAAACACCGGCGATCCCTACGCGAAAATTCTCTACTCCAGACTCGTCAACGAAGTCGGCCGCGAACTGGAAAATTTCCGCAAGATTCAAAACTTCGACACCGCGCTGCGATTCCGCCTCGCCATCGCCTACCTGCAAATGAAGCGCTACCGCGAGGCCTCGCTCGTGATGCAAAAAATGATCGCCGACTTGCCGCCCGGGCAGCTCACCGAGCAA
>Ga0172372_10004949_pt1 | contig 18748 bp, 22 predicted proteins | sample LakKiv5m_2_FD_114544 | JGI IMG/M metagenome (GOLD analysis project Ga0172372, IMG submission 114544) | Freshwater microbial communities from Kabuno Bay, South-Kivu, Congo - kab_092012_9.5m | ecosystem: Environmental > Aquatic > Freshwater > Lake | place: Democratic Republic of the Congo...
CGAAAAGTTCCCTGAATACAGACCAAAGCATCTCTTGGGACTTTCAATAGTCTTCATATTCTCTTCAGTGACATTTTTCATCGGAATTGCCGGGACTTTTTTTCATTTGGCCGTTGAAGGGAAGATCTAATTTATGGAAGGTCCAAAAATTCTTACTCTCATGCTTGAGGCAAGACTAGAGGTCTATAATTTCATCGATTCCCAATATAAACCGATGCCAAAAAAAGCTGATGGTTCTATTGACGAATATGCCAAAGGGCTGGGAAATAATGACATTGATGCTTTAAGACATGCCTATGTCAGTGGAAGATACGCCATGGAATTTGGTGAAGAGACGGCTGATCTTTTAGGAAGATTGAACGAATTAAAGAATTTTAATTTTGGCGCGAAAGAAGTTCCCAGTGAAAATATGGATCTTTGGAATAATGCCGTTGGGCGCCTTTACGGTAAAAAGGCGAAAACCGGTAAAGAGCTTTTCGACTTTTTGATCAAAGCCCTAAAAGCGGGAGAGTTGATCATCGATTTAAAGGATAAAAGAAAATACAAGGGCGAGAAAAACATCAAAAGGATTCCAAAGTCCTTTGTCATCAAAATCAAAGAGACGAAGACTGGAGCAAATATCGAGTTTTTTGATGTTCGCAAGAAGGTTCTCATGACGAAAGAGAACTTTATATCTGCAATCAAGCAGGGCAAATATCCTGGATATGCCGTCAGAAAGCATCATTCAGGTGAATTTCCTTATTCTACAAGAGATAGGTTTAGTTTTAATAACCTTGGTTAGACTACACATGGAGATAGTTTTGTGATAGTATCGTGATGCTCTGATGAAAATTTAGAGTAGGTCTTGTGAAAGTAAAAATGATCGCGGAAATTCACAAGATGATTTGAAATCCATTGGCCGTGGCTATTTTGGCTACAATTGCATTTTAAGTATTTGTAATTGATCAGCGTCGCCACCTCCACCAAATGTAACCCTGGACGAACTCTCGTTCAGGGTATCGTTTTCTTCAATAAATTCAGACAATTGCATAAATAAGTATTGTACCTATTAATTAGGTACTGATATATGCTACAATACCTATATATTAGTATGAAGTCATTTGAAAAAAAATTCATTCAATCCATCCAAATCGATAACGAGTTATTAAAAATAGTTCGTGAGATTGGAGAATATCGTGGCCAGGAAGACTTATTCAAACAGCAGTCTCCTCAAACGTTGGACACGCTTGTTCAAAACGCCATCATTCAAAGTACAGAATCATCTAACCGTATTGAAGGGATCGAAGTTGAAAGTCCTGAGCGTTTAAAAACGCTCATGAAGAAAAAGTCGCGCCCAAAAAACAGACCTGAGCAAGAGATTGCAGGGTACCGCGACGTTCTGAATTTAATCCATCATTCGCATGAGCACATGTATTTGAATTCCAATTTAGTGCTTCAATTGCATCGGGATTTATTCAAATTTTCCTCGATGAAGGGTGGAAATTGGAAAACAGCCGACAACGATATCGTTGAAGTTAAACCTAACGGCAAAAAAGTAATTCGTTTTAAACCGACTCCTGCTTGGCAAACTGAAGATGCGATGAATTCTTTGCATTCATCATTTGTACAATCACTTGCAGGAAAAGATTCACTCGAACCACTCTTGGCGATTGGCAGTTACGTTTTAGATTTTTTATGTATTCACCCATTCACAGATGGAAACGGACGGATGGCCCGTCTTCTGACTTTGCTTCTTCTTTATCGAAATGGTTATCAGGTAGGGCGATTCATCAGTTTGGAGCGGATCATTGAAGATACCAAAGAAACATATTACGAGGCACTTCATAAATCATCGCAGGGTTGGCACGAAGGAAAGCATGACATCAGACCATGGTGGAATTATTTTCTTGGCGTGGTGATTCGATCTGCTTATCGAGAATTTGCAGAGAGAGTGGGACAAGTTGAAACTTCGAGAGGAGCGAAAGGTGCTTTGGTGGTTGCTGCGATTGAAAGATTACCGAAAAAATTTACAGTGGCTCAGTTAATCGAGAAGTGTCCTACGGTTGGAATTGATTACATTCGTAAAGTTCTTCGGCAACAACGCTTAGATGGAAAAATTAAAAGTACGGGACGTGGGCCGGATGCGGCTTGGATGAAAGTCGGAGGATAAATTGTTAAATATTTTAGCATTAGTTATTTTGCTTTTTTTATTTGGTTGTTCAACTCAAAATATAATTAAACCTAACCATGAGCATTCTTATGGGACCGATTTTCATATGCATATTCATTCTCCACCAAAAGAATATGACGATTTGCAATTTAACGCTGAAAGAGCACTTTTTGCGGCGGATAGCGTTGATTTAAAGCGCGCCTTAGTTCTCTCCAATGCGTATTCAAAAGGAGTTTCTGAAAAATACGCACAAACGGAAAATAACTTCATTGCATCTGAGGTGGCAAAAAATAAATCAAGACTAGCTGGAGCTTGCGCCGTTAACCCACAAAAGAATTGGGCATGGAAGGAAATCAAAAGATGTCATTCTTTGGGGCTTAAAGTTTTAAAACTTCATTTCATGGCTTCTGGCTTGGATCTTAGAAAAGAAAAAGATTATGGAACTGCCAAAGCTGCAATTAAGAACGCAGAAGAATATAACTTTACAATTATTGTTCATGCCAACTATCCCCGTTCCTCACGACCAGGCGAGATTGAGAAGTTGAAACAACTCATTGAAGAGACTCCTAAAACCCGCTGGATCATCGGACATATGTTTGGACGTGAGTTTGGAGTGTTGGAAGGGTTAAAGCATCCAAATTACTTCGTAGAAATTTCGGTTGTGCCACTTTGGATGAAGACTAATGAACAGCGACAAGCACTGGTCAGATCAATGCGAAAAATTGGGATGAATAAGTTTGTTTTCGGTTCTGATTGGCCAGTGTTGCATCCAGCGGAAACACTAAAAGCTTTCAATCAACTTCCATTAACGGATGCCGAAAGAGAAGAAGTGCTCTTTGTAAATGCGTCTCAATTAAATGACCTATTTCAATAGCCCAATTTGGTTTTCATGATAATGGCCCGGATCACACATCGTCTCCATGTCTTTCCCAATCGAGTGGGAACTTTTTGATTGTTGAGTTCATCAGCTATGGCTTGGTTTGTGTATTCTTCTTGGAGAAGCTTCATAATTTGTCTCACCACTAAATGTTCTCTGGGATCCATTACCAATTGACCATCAAGGTAAGCAAAACCATAAGGAGTGTGTCCACCTCTCTTGTTTCGTTTGCGATCAATCTTTTTGGCGTTGCCATTGGTTGGATTGCGTAATGCAAATTTATGCCTGTGGTGGAGGACGCCACATAGTGGTCGAACACTGACCGGCCGGGAGTTTTTGTACCACTCACAATTTTAATTACCCCACAAGCTTAAGCTCCGGTTTCCACGTCTCTGGAGCAGGTGGTTTGCCTCCCAAGCTACTGTGTGGCCGTCTCGTGTTGTAATGTCTTCTCCAATTCTCTATCACCACCTGGGCCTCTAGCAATGAGTAAAAGATTTCCCCATTGAGCAACTCATATCTCATCTTTCCGTTGAACGATTCACAGTAACCATTCTCCCAAGGACTACCTGGTTGAATGAAGAGCAGTGCCACGTTCAGAAGCTTGAACCAACCCACTAACTTCTTTGCCACAAACTCAGGACCGTTGTCCGAGCGGATATGCTCTGGACAACCCCGTTCCAAAAACAAATCGGCCAAGATATGAATCACATCTATCGAACGTATTCTCCTCCTCACGACACTCGTGAGACATTCTCTTGAGTATTCATCAATGATATTCAGTATCTTGATTGGTCTCCCATCGTGCGTCTTCTCCGAGACAAAGTCATAAGACCACACATGATTCACTTTCTCCGGACGAAGCCTAATGCAGGAACCATCTGCTAACCAAAGACGTCCACGTTTAGGCTGCTTCTGGGGCACCTTCAGACCTTCTCGCTGCCAAACCGAGTAAACTCGGTCTTTGCCCACGTCCCAACCTTCTAGCTTCAGCATGTCCGTAATCTGGCGATAACCGTATCTTCCATAAGCCCCGGCAAGCTCGATGATCCGCTGTTTGAGTTTATCCTGTTCAAGATTGGGTACTGCCTCGTAGCGCCAGGCACTTCGAGAGATCCCAATCACCTTGCATGCTCGTCTCTCTGACACTTCTAGCTTTTCAACCGCTCGCTCAACAGCTTCACGTCGCTTTGCCGGGGAGATTAGTTTCCCCGGCAGGCCTCCTTAAGAATGAGAATGTCGAGTTCCTTGTCCGCCACCAGACGCTTGAGGCGCGAGTTCTCCTGCTCAAGCTCTTTGAGTTTCTTTGCTTGATCGACTCTAAGGCCTCCGTATTCGGCCTTCCAGCGAATCAAGGTCTGCGGTGTGACTGCGATCTTCTTCGCCACGCTTTCGAGAGTGGCGCCCTTCGCTTGCTCGATCTCAAGCGTGCGGATGTGCTGGATGATTTCTTCTGGTGAATGACGTTTCTTTGGCATGATAGACCTCCGTGTCTATGGCCCAGTTTAACATAGAAACTGGACCGGTTAAGTCCGGCAGGTCACTTTCGCCGAGCCGGCGTTATGTACTCCATCAATGAGTATGTAGTAAGAAGGTGCGGCATCTAGCAATGTCTGAACTAGAACTTCTGAACTCTGGTCGATTTTATGAAGAGTGATTGAGGTAGGCATAAAAAGAATGGTGCAGGTCACGCTACGGTGGTCGAATACCCCGTGATCGCCAAGAGGGTGTTCTCGGTTCAATGGAAACGGGAGGTTTTCAACCTCAGTCAGAAGAAGCTCGCAACTCTTCGAGCGCGACACGGGTGGACAAACAAAGAACTTGCCGAGCACTGCGGAGTTAGCCTCAGTACAATCAAGGTTTATCTGTACGCTATCGACCGATCAGTGAAGGGCAAAAAGGAGACATGAGTAGGCTCATTTCTTGTTGAAAGCACAATCTACTCAAAAACAACATAGCTGCTAGTCCTCTTATGTTTGACAGTGAGCAACTTCATCTTTTGGAGGATTTCTTTTTGGAACTTTTTTTCTTGTTCAGGGGTAAAAGAATTTAGTTCTTTTTTTAATGCAGCCAAGTTTTGATACTCGCAATGCCACACTATCGCCGCAATATCCTCTTCTTTTCCATTTGTTGAATCCAATGTTTGTCTTGTGACTGTAACTCTACCTGCGCTTAATCCGAACTCTTTTAGAAGTTTTGAGGCAGCGGTACGCAAGGCCAGCACTTCATTGAATTTTCCAGGTTTTGGAAAATAATGGTTCTCAACCATTATTGCTTGGTCAGAGTATTTTCTGTCCATTTCGGCTATTTCTGTATCTGTCGGGAAGGCAGTTCCCCATCTTTGAGCGAGAGCTTGGAGTGAAAAAACTAAGCAAATAATAATAGTGATAAGCTTTATCAATTCTTTCCTAATATCGAGTGTCATGAGTGTCAGCTTTTAAAGTGTTTAAGAGAAAGCTCGGCCGTCTGAACATCCTACTGATCAAACGGCCAAGCAGAATAGTTTTAGTTAATTATGAGAGTTAATGTTTCATCAATATTAACAGAGATATCTTTTTGAAAACATGTTCTTTCTACAGGAGAAGCAGGGGACACTCCTTTAAATATTGTGACATTATTTATGGAAAAAATTCAGATGGGAAAGTGTTCTTTTCTAGGAATCTTAATGATCATCTCTTTAAGCAGTTTTGCCAAAGAAAAGAAAATGAAGAAGGCTGAAGATATTAAAAAGGTAAAAGTTTATCCTTGTGATGTTATAAGAGAAAACAAACACCCTTTGCCCGGAAGAGAATGTGCCGAAAATCAAAATGGGAAGATAGTTGTTACAACTTGTGTAAATACGAAATGTTTGGCGAAGGTTGGAAGTGTTAGGTCAAGAGATACTAGCTCTTGCGATGATAATTCACCAACGACCCCAGGTTATGTTTCCATAGATAGCTTTAATCAAACGTTGAAGGCTTATGTTTTGAGTTTAGCCGAAGACAATTCGTTTCAGGTGGGAGTGGGGAATACTGATTCTATATCGCTTTTAAGCAAGGATCAGTCAATTATTTATCTGAAGGCTAAAACGAACGGTGAGCAATACAGCTTAGATTCAAGTAGAGTCCTTAACTCCTTAAATACAATTGATGCCACTCTTTTGAAAGAAAAGTTCGCTAAGTCTGAAAGAAGACCTGTAGTAGTTTATGCAGTTCAAGGTTCTGTTAATAATGAGCCTGTAGTAGCGCCATTTAAGTTTACACAAAATGGCGACTGGGTTCGTGCGTCAGTCGTCGAAGCAATAGAAGATTGCAAGTAAAAGGATTTGAGTGAATCATTTTTTTAATAAAGAGCACGAAAGACTAGTAGACAGCATAGTTGAAAACTTTCTGAATGATAGTAAGCAAGAAACTTTTTCAAAGCGCCACATTGGCACTAGTGAGTCAGAGATAAAGTCACTCATTGAATTTGCCTTAAATTCTAATACTGAAAAAATTGAAACATTGTCTGATGAGAAGTCTAGAGTAATTCTTATAAATCAAGTTGGCCTTAGTTTGTACTTAATAGGTAATGCAATTCATAAAAATATAGTTGATAAGTTAAAAGGCCATAAGGCATCAGCTAAAGACCCTTTGACCAGCTTTATGGATGAGAACAGTGTTTTTCATCATTGTATTGAAGATATACTAGGAGAGCCTGTCGACAATTTTCTGGACGAAGAAGAGTTGAGATCACTCCGAGAGAATTACCAGAAATCAATTAAACCTAAAATCTATGATTCCTACAGTAGGTTTGAGTGGGTGACACCTTTTCATTATGACAATTTTTCGTTTGATGGAGAAAAGATTTATTTTAATTTTGAAAGATATGTGAGGTTTTGGAAGTCTAATGCAGAATTGAATACAGTAATAAAGGCATTTCGCTCGAACAATCTTGGATATAATGAAAGAAGCTATTGGAACGGTAGATGCTATGATTTTTATGAGCTAGACAAGATTTTGGTTGAATATCGCAGTAAAGATCATGATTTTCTAAAAGAGATATTTACACTGGAACACGTCTTTATTTTTAACATATTACTTGATTGCAAATTAGATCTTAAAGATGTTAGTGGCATTCTTTCTAATTGCTTCAATTCTTTTATATATACATTCGTAGAAAAATTCTTCTCAGAAGAAGCAAGCTTGAAAGCGAGCAGGGTAGTTAGGGAGATTTTAGCTGAGCAAATTAGACGTGAAAATGACTGGAAAGAGCATCAACGCACACTTGCACAAGAGAAGGAGAAGAAAGCAATCGAGATGTCGAATAAAGCTGCACAGGCGGAGCTAGAGGCAATAAAAATAGAAATGGCACACCTTGTTTCAATAACTAAAGCTGTGATAACGATGTCTTTGCTCGCAGTTCTCCCTCTTCCTTATGGTTATTATGGTTTTCTAAGGCTAGTTGTCTCTGGATTCTCAGTGTTTGCTTTTATAAAAACTCCAGTTGTTTTTAAGGCAGAAGTATTACACCAACAAATATTCAGATTGATTTTTGCGATATATGGGATCATCTTTAATCCAATTCTCCCAGTACATTTGAAAAAAGATACCTGGATATTTATTAATATTTCATTTTCATTGATGAGTTACATTTTGATTAGGTTTGCTAAAAAAAGAATCATTTCTTAACTTACAGATTAATTCTAGGTAAGTACTACACATTTAAGTAGTTTTGTGACATGATAAAAGTAGGCTCTGATTCATATTCAGAGTAGGTCTTGTGAACTTAAAAAGTTTCGCGGAAATCACAAGATGATTTGAAATCCATTGGCTGTGGCTATTTTGGCTACAATCGACGAGCCACCTCCACCACCGCAATCTATGATTTCGGTTATTTAGAAAAGAAAACCACGTCCGATATGGACGTGGTGGACGAGTCGTAAAATTCCACACAACATTTCTGACTTTTTTAGATGGGAGTTACCTCATGGGTTACTACGTTCGTGCTTTGCCGTGGAAGAAATCTGATCCACGGTGGAAAGTGCAATTCGTTTCTTATAAATCAAAAGACATAAAAGACTCTAATTCTGTTAAGGCCAAAAAAGAATGGGATGTTGATCCTGATCGCTGGCGCACACTTGGGTTTCATAAACTCATGACCCTTGATGAGGCAAGAGTGCGGGCCCGGCAACTTAATGCTCAGGATTTTGTGAAGAGGCAAGAAGAAAGAATTCAGCGAATAGCGATTGAAGAGAACAATAACAAAAAGAAATACGATGCGGTTCTTCCTATTGAGTTTGTTGAAGAGTTTGAAAGTCGATTTTTGCGGACCAGAGACTCTGAGACCAGAAAGGGAAGGAGAAAGACATCACATGCACGTTCAAAATGGAATGCAGCCAAGAAAATGATTGTGGCCCTTAAGATCGATCCTTCTGAGTGGTACTACTACAATAAAGAAGTTTACGATTACTTCCATGACCAGCAGCTGAGTATTAGCTATAGCATTTCGATATTAAGCCTCGTGAATGCCTGGGGCTATTTTATCTGCCGAAAACTCGCCAAACCTTTTTTGCCAGTGACTCGTCCACGTGGATATGAAAGACAACGTCTCTTGGATGCTCATTATCAGCGAAACAAGAATAGTCGCAAGGCTTCTGATCCACTTCCGCCTGAAGAATTGAATAAGGCCCAAGGGAAGCTGAATCAGGCGAACTTCAATTGGCTCTTCATATCGGTCTGGCTAGGTCTTAGATCCCAGGAGATAGACAATCTTCATGCACGGGACCTCTGGAGAATTGAAACACCCATTGCTGGGCGAAAGATCTTTTGGATCTATCAGACAAAGATTATTGCTCTTCCTTCTGAAGATCGCTGGAAGCCCATACCCATTTTGTATGAGGAGAAGGAGTTTGCTTTAAGGGTCATTCAGTCAGGGAATTTTAAAAGGCCACTACTTAAGACAATGAGAAACTTCTTTTCCAAAGATATTGATCTTTACGGTGGAAGAAAGGGCTTTACCGATCTGATGCTTTCAAGAGGACATACGATAGAGAACATTTTTATTTGGATGGGTCATAGCACGTTTGATCGAACATGGAGGAGTTATAAGCAGAAGAAGAGGTTTCATTTGTAAGATGGTGGGTAAGTAACAAGGTAAACGTCATCGTAACAAAAAAATGTTACGATGACGTTTCAGGCAAAGTGATCGTTTGCAAACTGAGTCTGGTTAATAAAAAGATAAAAACCAGTAATGCCATTTCTGAAATTACGTCCAAGCTAAACCGGGCTCCCATCGGGTTCAAATTAAAGCACCTTGATTGGATACGGAGTATCCCATTTTACGGTAAGCTTTTAGCCGGTTTCTATACATCTTCAAAAATATTGAGCTGAATGGAGCGTAATTACAGATGCTTATGATTGAGTCGGGATAATCGTTTACTAAATAGTAGTCTCGTATTTACGGTGACTTATGGTTTAATTTGATTACTTTAAAGCCTTGTGTTACTATACCGAATAGTTAGATGGAGATAAAATTATGACTGCCATTCGTTTTTATTCGGCCCAAACAGTTGATCCCAGTCAATTTCGTGTTGGAACGAACCCAATTGGAAATTCAATTTATAAAATGCTTAAAGGGATTCAAGGAGAGTGGGGTCTTATAGATTCAGAAATGGCCGATATTTTACAGAGAACTCCGTCCACCTATGGTACCTGGGGAACGGCCCAGTCTGTCTCAATTTCTGCTGATCGTCCTTCTGCAAATGATCAAACTATTTTTGCGTTTATTGATATTTTTGATCTTGTTAGTTCTCTCATCTATAGGGAAGAGCAAAGAAAGGAATGGATCAGAAAACCTAATCCCGCTTTGGGTGGTAAGTCTCCTCTAGAGATTATGAGAAATAGTGCTGAGGATCTTTTTGAATTTAGGCACTATCTACAGAGATTAATAAATCCATGACGATGTTATTTAGATGTTCTGGTGGTCATCATTTCAATACACCTGCCAGGGAATCTTTCAAGTTTTTGGATAATGTTGTCGAGAGAGCAGCTCTTTCAACGTATTTGAGTTTCCCTAACCCAATCATGGAAGTTTTTAAAAGAGGTCCAATACCACCTCAATATCAAACAAGATTTGGGCCACCTCAATTCATTAGAAACCCTCTTTATGTTGCGAGTGATATTGATACCACATTCTATGAATATGGTTTTCACTTGCTTGCTTCTAAAGCATTTGATGGGGAGGAGTTGAAGATTACTTGTTTTGAATTAAACTGTGACCTCGCTGGGAATATTTCCAATCCAACCAATGATCAAAATTCAGCAGCAATACTTGGTACCACTACTAATTATTCAGCGGCTCATTCGTGGTTAAAAGCTCTAGACCCTTTGCCTGACATCGTGGAATATCCAAGTGTCCGTCATCCTTCAGCGACGCCACCGACTAGTGGTATGAACTACGCTATTTACAATCAAGTAAACATTGTCGCCGTCACTAATCAATCCCAGCAGCTAATCAGGCCTGATCAAGCTCAGGGCTCAATTACAGTTTATGATACGTTATCTTCTTGGATGACAACGCTTACTCCGAGAGCATAAAGAATTTCCAATTTTAAAACGTCTACTCAGAAGGTCTTGATTCATTTGCCTGAGTGAGCTTCTGGAAGAGATAATAGACCCAAAGGTGAATAAATGGAGCAAGTCTATAATGCAGTTAATTGGAGTATGGTCCTATTAAAGTTCGCAGGGGCTTTCCTTCTTTTTTTAGGGACCGGATATCTTTTAAAAATTCGTCCAGTTTTTCTTCCTCAATGGAAAAATGTGATTGGATTTGGGTGTGTCTTAGGACTTATTAATGCCGGGTTGGTTATATCCTTGAGTAAGATCGCATTTTCTGTGACTCCCGCGATATTGATTATTTGTAGTGCCTTATTCTGCTTTAAGAAGTGTTCACTTTATAAGGCAAAACATCTCTTCGGACTTTTGGTGTCTTTTGTGATTTCGTCCGTGACATTTTTCATAGGAATTGCGGGCACCTTTTTTCACCTGGCAGTCGAAGGGAAAATCTAAATATCAGGCTTAAAATGGGGGTTCTGTTTTATGTTTTCCACAGGAATCTCTGATTCCCAAAAGTAAACACCGGTTCCGTAAGGCAAAAGTTTGTGTCTTTTGACTGTATAGATATAGGCCAGTGACTTAGGGCTATTCCCACATACCGCAGGGTAAATAGCAATTTCTTTGAACCCGTCTCCATTAAGGTCTTTTGCATAGGAGTTCGGGCCAAGTTTTACGAAGTAGATAAAAAAGTTTCCTTCCCATGGTTCGATGAGTTTGTCGTAAGAATAAGCCTTGCCTTTATAAATCAGATTTAATGGGGTGGTTGGAGAGCAGTCTTCTTCTGTCCGATTCCTGCCATAGCAACCAGGTTTTAGATTATTGGGCATAGTTAATTTGGTGCCGGAACTGAAGCTGATTTCATTGACTCCTATTGCAGCCTGAGTGGATGAAACATCAAGGGACAGGTAACCGCTTATCAAGAGAGTCATGATAGAGTTTAAAGATTTCATCTGCATAGGTTTCTCCATGCGTATTCCATTGATGGTAATATTTCACGGTTGAATAGAGGTCCTTTCTTTTAACCTCTTTGCTCTTCATTAACAGGTAATATTTATGAGAAAGCCAACGTATTCCAGTAGCGATATTGATGACAGGATCAGCGAGGTCGCCTAATTTAAGCTGAAGAAAATGACCTTGAACTTCAACAAAGTTATTCTCAGGAACACCTTCCAGGCGATAAAGGGTCGACTGCAATATTTGCATCAGTCCTGTCGCAGAGCTGTTCTTTGCTTTTGTTCTAATTTGGGATCGGAAGCTGGATTCTTTGGCAATGATGACTTTAATTAAGAGTGGATCAAGCCCTTCCGGAAATGGGAGCCCCTGTTCTTTCCAGAAATTCAGCCAAAACTGGATGATGGAATCGAATTCAGGGAATTCAGCGAATCCTTTAACAGCTCCTATGGGGGGATAGTCTTGATCACCATGCCAGTACAAGTAGAGAAGATTTTCAGGAAGAAGTTTTTCATTTTTGCCACGGTTTTTTCGAATATGGGCCTTCACATAATACTTCACACCCTTGTGAGACACCTTTACGTGTCGTTTAACCACATGGGAACCCGGTGGGGCCATTTTTAATGTTGGCGGACGCTTTATGAAGGACATAGAAGAAATTTTATGGACTTTTATGATACCTGTCCATGGCTTAAAGGTATCGGGTAAGAGGACGAGTAGGCCATTTTTCGTTATGGACTACTTTGATAGATAGTCATAAAATAATTTAAACTCGTGCTCTTTTTTAGATGAAGAGTAGGTCTTGTGAAAGTGCTAAGATCGCAAGATGTTTTGAAATCCATTGGCCCGTGGCTATTTTGGCTACATTCGACTGATAAGTTTTTGGAATTGATCAGTCCCGCCACCTCCACCAAATTTCCCATAGAAAAGAAAGTTGGTGGACACCCTTCCCCTCAAAGATTTCCCAAGTGATTTAAATTATTTCAATTAGGTTTCAATTAGGTTTCAATTAGTTGTATCAGTCGTTCCGTGGTCAACGTGTCTGGAAATGTCTCGACATTACCCTCGTTGGCTTACTCGTGGCTTAGTTTTGGCTTACCTCCAAAATTTTGGCCGTCATCCAGTGACTAAGCAGCGTAGTTTTACCTGCTGATTTTGGTGTTAAACCACCAAGATCAAAGGGACTAAGCGTGTAGTCAGTCAAAGAGCATTTTTAACTTTTTTAAGGAGAAAATGCTCATGAAAGTAAAACGAAAAAGAAACAGGTATCGCCGCTCAGATACCAAGATCGTTACCCAAGAAGCAAAGGTGCTCAAATTTTTGCGTGAGTCCCGTCGTCTTTCGATGAGGAAGGCCGGGCGATTAATTAATCTTTCTGACACATTTGTTTGCCACTGTGAAAACGGCAGAATTGATCTGAGTCCGGGCATTATTGCCAAGTTCCTTCACGCTTACGGATTTGACTATGGCCACTTCCAAAAACTTGTCCTGGGGCAAATTGAAATGCCCCAAGACAAGTTGGAAGAATGCCTCAGTCTTTTAAAAAATATGAGTCAGGACAAATTGAAAACGGTGAAGACCATACTTCAGACCTTTTAAGAGCCATCAATTTTTGCACTAGGGCTTGAGCGCAAGTTAAAAGGAGGCGCTCTTTCCCGAAGCTAAGTTAGGGCTTTGAGGAATGGTTGATAAAGTAGAATGGTTCATTACGGCCTAATGAATTTGCTATCTTATTAAATAAATCTTCGACTTGTTTAATATTTTCAAAATTATCAGTGTCGGAAATTAATTAAGCGCAAGGAAATAAACGGGGTCTAGGTGTTCTTCTAATTGCTTCTCTCTTGCCATATCAACCGCTAAATTGTTGTCGATATTTGGCCTTCCAACACCTGGCCAGAATTCCTAAAACCACACCAGGAGTAATCCAAAGAATAGGAGAGCGGAAGAGAGACGCATCCGTTAGCCGTGGAACGGCGGTCACTAAAAAAGCTGTGATAGTAGCAATGCAGGCAGAAATCATGCCGTCCATATGGGCAAACCACCAATGCTTGTTTTCTCGAGGTGGTCTGAGCCAATACTCAAGCTGGCCTTTGGAAATGAAAAATCCAAGTATCGGAAAGGCTGTAAGAAGAGATGAGTTTGTTTTTATACCTTGGGCCATAATTCCAAGGGTGATCAAAATAAGTAGGATGGGCGGTCCAATATGTTTTAAGTCGTGGCTACTTTCTTTGCGATTTTTGTAGCGAAGTACAATCATTCCGTACCAAAGGGATACGATTGTAAGATTGGATACGAAGAAAAGAAAAAATGCGAAGGATTGAGTTGCTGTTGTCCTCTCGGGGTCGATGAAGGCCCGCCAGGGAGTGATTACGTAGGCAGTGGTGGCCACCAAAATCATCAAAATGGTATAGGCCCAACCTGTTTGGATGTGGATTTTTCCACCCTTTTTAGAGATGAGCGGAATAGGAAGAAGAATCAACGCCAAGGCCCCGCAAAGAGCATGAAAAAATATTAGGTGTTTCATCGGCTCAAGTTACCTGAAAATTTTAGAACTGACTACTTGCAGAGTATTTTTCGAATCCAGATTGAACTAATGCGATATGTGCCTTTGATCAGGTATTCTTCAAATATCCCAATCTTTTTGTGGAGGGCAACAGAACCTGGATTAGGTAGGGCGACCCCAGAGGCGGCTACATCAACGTTCTCATTTTCAAGGATTTTAAAGAGTTCCACATACAGCAAAGATCCAACGCCTTTTGTTGGAAAAAGTAAATGCTCACGCAGAAGGCACTATGGGCCCCTATTCATATTTAAGGCAGCTTGAGCGAAATGAAGCGAGTGACAAGGGCCTTGGATGAACACAACAAGAAGACCGGCGTAAATCTTTCTCTTGGTGAATTTTTAGTGAAGAAGCTTGGAATTAATTAATTTTCAGGGAGGTGATGAATGATCGAGAAGAACACCATTTTAATATGTGGAAGACTTGGTAAAAATCCCGATTTAAAATATACAAAAAAGCAGGAGGCCATCTGCACACTTGCAGTTGCAGAACAAATTTCAGGCGAAGAAAAACCGAGATGGCATAAAGTTATTGTTTGGGGGAAGCAGGCCGAGAGCTGTTCTGTCATGCTCAAAAAGAGTAAATTTACTTGGTGCAAATTAAAAAAGTAAAGTTCAGCGTTGACCTCTTATAAGCTTCAATACAGCTTGAGGATTTAAAAAGATTACTCGAACTTCTATCGTGACGATTACAGGAGCGATCGTCAGCGACGGTCCGCTACATTTAATATCAAACATGGAAATAATAGAGTATAGAAAAGCTACTTGGTGTAAATTTATACTTTGTTTTGCTGCCTTTAAAAAAGGCCAAGTAAATTATTCCATAAAAAATTATCGCAGCAGTCTTGATACCCATACCTTTGGGATATGGAGTAAAAAACGAGTTAATGAATTTAACACCGCAGAGATCAGAGATTTTATTCAAGAAGGTCTTTCGGTATATTCTGAGGCCCATCGAAAAAGTATGCTTAAATTTCTTCGTGCCGTCTTTCGTTTTGCGGTCGAAAGGGAAATTATTCATCGCGACCCATGCCCAAAATTAATATTCAAGAAAAATGAAAAAATAAAGAAGATGCTCAAAGAAGATGAGATCAGGCTTTTATTAAAACGGGCGAAGGAAATTAATCATGCATGGTTCCCCATCTAGGCCATGGCTGATTAGGTACATATAAGGAAGTTCAATGAGGTTCTCAAGGTCTTTCTTCTGCAACTCCTGGGTGATTTCGCGGATTTTCTTATCCTTGGATACTTCGGGCGAGGCCAGCTGCTCTCTGGGGAGGCCATAGACGGCGTGCTCGGGTATGGTGTGTCTGGCGGCAACGAGCTTGGCATCGCCAGTTGCTTCAAAGTCTTTGATTACCTGTGTCCTTAGCTCGGGTGAATACTTGCTGTCTTGCATGGGCCCCTCCGGCACTTCTATTTTTACATGAAAAGTGTCCGGAGTTTAGCAGGGGTCAAAGAGGTTCCTTGTGAATGCAAATGGGATTTTATCTTGCAGCTACATAAGGATGAACCTTAAATTTTACTCATTCATTCTTGAAAAAATCCAGTCTACATACAACTTTCTTCCATCTGCTCCTGTAAGTCCGCTATGGCGACGATAAAGAATCTGATTGCGACTGAGGCACTTTAATTCTATTGATCCTTCTTTCGCAAGAAGATAAGAGGGGAGAAGATTTGATCTGACATCACCGCTTGGAAAATGAATGATGCTGGTAAAATCGAGATGAGAAGTTCTCACTTTAAAGCACACATTTTGTGCTTCACTAGAGGCTTCAAAAACCCCCTTTCCTTCAAAAGTGATTTCCATGGAAACTTTAGGGTTTGTTGGTGAACTCGTCGCAACGTCGATACTGTATTTAACTTTTTCATAGGTGATGTGGCCCGAATGCTCAGATAAATGTAGCAACCACACTCCCTCCGTATTTTTTAGTATGGTACCTGGAGGATAATGGGATTGCATAAAAGGTGCTGTGACCGAAGTCTCCATCTGCCAATCGCCTTGCAAACACGAATCCACAGGCACACTTGTGACTTCACAACCGCAATCTTCAAGCTCCTTTCGTGCAAAAGAGATGGTAATCTCACCTTCAAATTCTTTTTTAGTTGAGGTGAAAACAATATCAACGTCTTCTTTGGTTGAACATTTAGTAGTGAGCTGATTTGGTATTCCCATAAAAAGCTCTTTCCATTCAGATTCATTTTTCTTTTTATATGAAACTCTCACATCATTGTTTGCATTGTAATTTAAGGTGTAGTTACTTTTTGCAGGCAAAGTAAGTCGCTTTCCTTGCATTTTAAAAGCACTTAGTGGGAAGGTTAGTTCTTGAAATTCATTGGCAAAAACTTCTTCTGACTCTAAAACAAGGCCACCGACGGGAGCATTTCTCCCTTCAGCATCTTTGATCGTTCGCGAAATATAGTTTCGAACAAAATGATGATAATAAACATTTATGAGATTAAAAGAAGACAAAGCGGCCAGTTGATCATCTCCTGAAATTTTAGGCATTCTGCTAAAAAAACCGGAGAAAGGAAAAGCCGATCCTTTAGAACTCTGCCACATGCTTTGAAAAAATATGACTGTCGTGTAGAGGTCTGATTGATTGACTAGATTAACTTCTGGGTTGAAATGTCCCCATGTTCGATCATATTCAAAATTTGCGCTCGGATAAATGACATCACTAAACCATTGAGCAGCTCCTTCAATATGCCATCTCCCTTCTTGAGTCTTATCCGCTAGCTTCGTTTGATCAGGCCATTTCGCGGCCTGTACACAGTGAAAAACTTCATGAGCAATAATTTGTCCCAGCACATCTGGGGCATGAAGCTCGGATTTAGGAAACATCATGATGGGACAAGCTTCTCCAAAATTGGCAAAGAATGGGTAGGCATTGCCATAGGTTTGAATGCCAGAACCAGAAGAATCTCTCGGATGATCCCTGAAATCTAAGATGATTTTAATTTTACCTGAATAATTAAAAAGTTCTTTCGCCTTTTTTGCAGACAAATTCAGACTCTCGGCCGCTTTCTCAAAATAGGCCGAAACCTGAGGATCCAGGGCCCTGGAGGTATGATAATAGAGATTAAAGTAACGAGAATCTAAGACATTAATAGTTGGAGTAAATTCTTCACATAAAAAAGCTGTCCTCACATTTCCTTCACGCGGGATGCCATTTCTCCAAAAGGATTGATGACAATTTTTTGTCGCTGCTTGCGAGGTGTTGAGAAAAGATAATAATAAAACACTTAATACCAACAACTTTTTCATCTTTCAAAACCACCCTTAAGACTTTATAAATGCTAAGCAATATACGTTTTATTTCGGTTTGTACACCCGTTCTCTCCAAAGTACAGACTCATGCCGTCCACCTGCGCCCACACAAAGCTCTTGGCTAAATGTCATCAATAGAGTTCAGAAAGTTAAACCGAGTTAGCTGACCTGTCCGTTTTTAAGGGGAAACTCCACGTTGTTGAATAGTTATTTAACTCTTCTTGGCACTGAAGTATGTTGTAACTAAAAACTATTTATAAGACTCTATAACCACTGAGGTTCCGTGCTTAATACCATCTCAACTGTTTCTTAAGTTATTATTGCCCTCGGTCTTTTGAACGTTTGGATTCTTCGATTCAACAAAGAGACTCCTTATAGAGGTGGTGTTGCTAAAACTCTAAGAGAAGAGTTTGCAGAATATGACCTGCCACCGTGGTCTTGTTATGCCATCGGTTTTCTAAAAATCACTGCTTCATTGGTTATTCTTGCCGGTATAAAGTTTCCTGTACTCATACTACCTTCTGCTATCTTAATTATGTTTTTAATGTTTGTGGCATTCACGATGCACGTTATTATTCGTGATCCGATTTTTAAAGCTATGCCTGCATTTTCATTGCTTGTACTGAGCACAGTCGTTGTCGTCATCCAAATGTTATAAACGATACAAAGTAAGCTGTGGGTTTCAACATAATGATCTGATGTTTTGCCTCGAAACGTTTGCTACCGATGGCCGTAAAAGTAGAAAGAGCGGATCATAACTTCATTTTGAAGATCCTCTCATTCCAATTCTTGTGATTATTTCAAATTAAGTTTCGCGCTCATTTATTGCAATTAATTAGGATCTCTTAGCTTCTCAAACTGGTTGTGAATAGCAAGGATTGCTAACCCAAAAGCGACAGCAGCCACCAGGACCCCTTTACTGGATAGAAAAAAGTCGTGAGGTTAATTCTTCAAAATTAAAAATATCTGAGCATTAGGATTTCTACATGTTAAGAAAGGAGATCTTTAAACTTAAAGCGGAGCGGGAGATGTTGTAGTAATTTTACTTGTAGCAAATTTAAAAAGTGAAGTTCAGCGTTGACCTCATATAAGCTTCAATACAACTTGAGGATTTAAAAGGATTACTCGAACTTCTATCGTGACGATCTCAGGCGATCGCTCCTGCTCACGCCTGCATACCGGTCATCGTGACCATATCATCTCGCCTTTGTGGCGTTCCGCTTGTTCATTGACTCCCGTTCTAGTCGTCAAGTCCTTGCGGACACGTCGCTCGTCGCAATCCTGCGACTCCGTTTGGCCGTCACAACTCAAGTGGTGGTTAAGTATACGTCTCATTTAATTGAATCCGATGGCCCCCACGCTTGTCG
>Ga0172372_10004951_pt1 | contig 18741 bp, 10 predicted proteins | sample LakKiv5m_2_FD_114544 | JGI IMG/M metagenome (GOLD analysis project Ga0172372, IMG submission 114544) | Freshwater microbial communities from Kabuno Bay, South-Kivu, Congo - kab_092012_9.5m | ecosystem: Environmental > Aquatic > Freshwater > Lake | place: Democratic Republic of the Congo...
GCAGCGACCTCGCCAGCGCGTGCACCTTCGGTGCAAAACGCAGCCGGGGGCTTCCGCCCAACCGCTCGCAATGTCAGCCGCATGGCGGCAGCCTGCGGGCAAAGGCCCTGGCAGCGACCTCGCCAGCGCGTGCACCTTCGGTGCAAAACGCAGCCGGGGGCTTCCGCCCGACCGCTCGCAATGTCAGCCGCATGGCGGCAGCCTGCGGGCAAAGGCCCTCGCAGCGCCTTCGTCAGCGCGCGCACCTTCGGTGCAAAACGCAGCCGGGGGCTTCCGCCCGACCGGTCGCAATGTCAGCCGCATGGCGGCAGCCTGCGGGCAAAGGCCCTCGCAGCGCACTCGCCAGCGCGCGCACCTTCGGTGCGAAACACAGCCGGGGGCTTCCGCCCAACCGCTCGCAATGTCAGCCGCATGGCGGCAGCCTGCGGGCAAAGGCCCTGGCAGCGACCTCGTCAGCGCGCGCACCTTCGGTGCAAAACACAGCCGGGGGCTTCCGCCCAACCGCTCGCAATGTCAGCCGCATGGCGGCAGCCTGCGGGCAAAGGCCCTCGCAGCGCCCTCGTCAGCGCGCGCACCTTCGGTGCAAAACGCAGCCGGGGGCTTCCGCCCAACCGCTCAGCCGCATGGCGGCAGCCCAATGGCGTTGAAGTTCTCTGGAATCATTTATAAGTGCCTTTTTCACACATCGGGCAGCGGATTCTGTCAGAGGATCTGATGATTTGCCACGGAATTTTGAGAAAAGTGAGCTATAGGTTTGCGGACATTCTCCCATCGAAGAAATCTTCTCACGTTGCTTCAGGGCTTGACCTTGGACAGCAAAGCGGGAATATCCGGCATTTTCAGCCGAGGTGGGATTGGGCGAAGAATTCGGCTGACGGCCAGTTTTTGGCCTGCGGGAACGCAGAAGCGTTGGATGCAGGTCGAAGATTGCCTCCGGTTTTATCGATTTTGCAATAATTCTGATATTCACCATTGTTCCCGCAGCCTGCAGCGACGGTGTCTGGCGGGCAGTCAGTATGGAGATACCATGACAGTTCTCATCTATGCCGTGCCACTGGCTGGTCTGATAGGGCTTGGCTTCAGTTTTCGGCAGTACCGGTGGATTGCCAGCCAGGATGCTGGATCTGCCAACATGCAGCAGATCGCCAACCGCATCCGCAGTGGGGCAATGGCCTTCCTGAAGGCTGAATATTCAGTGATGCTTGGTTTTATCCTTGTTGTGACGGGTCTGATGTATGTGTCGGGCTTCTCCAGTCAATCACATCCGCTGACAGCGCTGGCATTTTTCTGTGGTGCCGTATTTTCTGGTTTGGCGGGTTATTTCGGCATGCGGATCGCAACTCTGGCGAATGTCCGCACCGCCAGTGCGGCTCGCCGCGGCATAGCTCCGGCCCTGCTGATTGCGTTTGGCGGTGGTTCGGTGATGGGGATGACGGTGGTGGGTTTGGGAGTTTTGGGCTTGGGGGTTCTGTTTCTGCTGCTGACATCTGTTTTGGGCGGAACGGCAGCGGACATGCCGCGTTTGGTAAACGTGCTGACTGGCTTCTCTTTTGGTGCTTCTTCGGTGGCATTGTTCGCGCGGCTTGGCGGTGGCATTTACACGAAGGCGGCTGACGTGGGTGCTGACCTTGTGGGAAAAGTGGAAGCTGGAATCCCTGAAGACCATCCGCTCAACCCGGCGACCATCGCTGACAACGTTGGTGACAACGTTGGGGACGTGGCTGGTATGGGAGCTGACCTGTTCGAAAGTTATGTGGGTGCGATTCTGGGCGCAATGGTGTTAGGTGCCGTTTCATGTTCGCAGGCGGAGTTTTCCGGTCTGTATGGCGGTCTGAGTCCGGTGCTGCTTCCGATGCTTCTGGGAGCTGCCGGGGTTCTGGCATCGGTGGCTGGTACATTCTTTGTCCGCGGCGATGAAAACGTGGATCCTCAGAAGGCACTGAATCGTGGCGAACTGATTGCTGCCGGTGTGATGCTGGTTGCCAGCTGGCTGATCATCAACACGGTACTGCCGCCATCATGGAAATCGCCGGAGGGGCTGACGGTCACGCGTATGGGTGTATTTTATGCCAGCCTGATTGGTCTTGGGGCTGGGATTCTGATTGGCTTTGTTACTGAGTACTACACGGGTTCCGGTCGCAGGCCGGTTCGGGAGATTGTTGAGCAGTCTGTGACGGGTGCGGCGACGAACGTGATTGCGGGGATGGGAGTTGGGATGTTATCGACGGCGATTCCGATGCTGCTGATTGCGTTCAGTATCGTGGGTGCGTGGGAGATGGCTGGTCTTTATGGGATCGCGATTGCTGCCGTTGGTATGTTGTCGAATACGGGCATTCAGCTGGCGGTTGATGCTTACGGTCCGATTGCCGACAACGCGGGCGGGATTGCCGAAATGAGTGGCCTGCCGGCGGAAGTTCGCGCCCGCACGGACCAGCTGGATGCGGTCGGCAATACGACGGCAGCGATTGGTAAGGGGTTTGCGATCGGATCTGCCGCTTTGACGGCACTGGCGTTGTTCAGTGCCTACATGACCACTGCCAAGCTCGATACGATCAACGTGGCATCACCTCCCGTGATGTGTGGTTTGTTTATTGGTGCGATGCTGCCATTTCTGTTCTCTGCAATGGCGATGCGAGCGGTTGGTCGGGCAGCGGCGAGTATGATTTCGGAGGTTCGGCGTCAGTTTCGCGAGATCCCAGCGCTGTCAAAGGCGCTGGCTGTGTGTCAGAAGAACGGACACACTCCGTCGGAAAAATGGGATGCGGCCGACCAGAAGGTGCTGGCGGAAGCCATGGAGAAGGTGGACTGCGAGCGTTGCATCGCGATATCGACTCAGGCCTCGCTGCGGGAAATGGTGCTGCCGGGAATTCTGGCAGTGATCGCACCGGTGCTGACGGGATTCATCGGTGGCCCGCAGATGCTGGGCGGATTGCTGGCCGGCGTCACGGTCAGTGGTGTGATGCTTGCGATCTTCCAGTCAAATTCCGGCGGTGCGTGGGACAACGCCAAGAAAATGATCGAGGGCGGGGTGACGGTTGGCGGGGTCGAGTACCGCAAGGGCAGCAGTGCTCACGCGGCAGCGGTCGTTGGAGATACCGTTGGCGACCCGTTCAAGGACACCTCCGGCCCGTCATTGAACATTCTTCTGAAACTGGTGTCCGTAGCCGCTCTTGTACTGGCACCGTGGCTGACTGAAGCAGAGAGTGCCGCCACGTCAGCGGGTGGTACCGCGATTGAAGCGACCGCACCAGCCGAGAAATGAGCGTCCCGCGGCTGGATTGAGTCACAAAACCGCGGTGTGGCGTGCGGTCGATGTCAATCGGCCGGTCAGAGCGCACACCGTTACCGGGGGATTAGCATCCCCCGCACGCCTTGTCATGGTGGAGCGGAGCCAAGGGTTCAGCGGTTGGGCGGAAGCCCCCGGCGGTGTTTCGCACCGAAGGTGCGCGCGCCGGCGTGGGCGGTTGTGGGGCGGTGGAAAGGGCCGTTTGCCCGCAGGCTGCCGCCATGCGGCTGGGATTGCGGCTGGGATTGCGGCCGTAATTAGCGGTTGGGCGGGAGCCCCCGGCTGTGTTTCGCACCGAAGGTGCGCGCGCTGGCGAGGGGGCTGGCAGTGTTCTTTGACCCCTCACCCCCGTCCCCTCTCCCCTCGAAGGAGAGAGGGGGGATTGAGGGCGATTTTCGCCCGGATGAAGAGAACTTCAACGCCCTTGGGGGACAGCCTGGCGGGGGGCTTGAACGCGTTGACGTGCAGAACTGCCTGCCGTGCGTTATGCTGTTCACTCAACATCACCCTGACGGTCTCGTCCAGGGTTATTCTTCAGCACGGCTGGCGGAGTTCCCGAAGCCGGAAGTAACGGTTTCCGTGTTCTTGATATGATCGGAGCCCTTATGAAATTCGCACGGCCAGGTTGCATCGGAATTCGTGTGGGCATGGATCTTCTGTCGGGTCCTGGCAGATTTCTGCTGTGGGCAACGGTTGCTGTTTGTCTGTTGCCGGCCGTACAGACGACAGCTGTTGCTGATGATCCGGAAGGGGTGTTTGCGTCCCGAATTCAGCCACTGATTCTCAGAACATGCGGTGCTTGTCACGGCCAGAAGCCCATTGACAACGACCTGAACCTGACGGGCTTCGACTCTGTTCAGGCATTTCTCGCGAGGCCAAAAATTCTGGAGAATGTTGCCGAGCGAGTGCGACTGGGGGATATGCCTCCAAAAGAAGCTCCGCAGCCCACAGCGGCTGAGCGTCAGCAGATACTGGACTGGATCACAGCATCTCTGGAGGCGGAGGCTGCGGCGCGCGCGGGCGATCCCGGACCGGTGACCCTGCGGCGGCTCAGCAATTCTGCTTACGACAATGCGGTTCGCGATCTGACGGGCATCGACGTGCGTCCAACGCGACGTCGCGAGTTTCCCGTAGACAGCGTTGGCGGCGAGGGCTTTGCGAATGTCGGCGATGCGATGCCGGTAACGCCGGAGCTTGTCGAGCGTTATCATCAGACGGCTCGCGACGTTGCCGCCCGGCTGGTGCTGTTACCCGACGGTTTTCGGTTCTCGATATCGACAGATCGTCCGGACTGGACGGAGGAGGCGTTGAAGCCGCTTCGGAGTTTCCACGCGCGTTATGCGGGGCCGAACGGAGAGCCGCCGCTGGCAGCGCACATTGCAGCCACGTTGAAGCACCGCGACCGGCTTGCGCGGGGTGGTTCAGCCGAGCTGATGGCGATCGCTGCCGAGGAGCAGCTGAATGCCACCTATCTGGCCGCACTCTGGTCCGGCCTGAACGACAGGTCTGCAACATCTCCTGAGGTGCTCGCCCGAACAAAACACTGGATGGAGCAGGCCGGTCAGGCGGCAGCTGAACGGCAGCGACGCCAGACGGCCATGGAAGCGGCGACGAAGGCAATCGAGTCTGGGTGGGCGTCATCAAAACGCATTCTGCTGGAAGCCAAAGTCCCCGAAGCGGGGGCTGTCCCTTTTGAACGCTCCGTGGTGGTTCAACCCGGAGAGCTGCTGCTGCTGAGTGTCCTTCCGAACGACAGTCACGGAGCGGACAGCACGCTGGTTGAATGGTCGATTCGCGAGACGGGTGGCGAGCAGCGGACGTGGAATCTTGTGGATGTGGTTCCCCGTCTTCTGCAGGGCAATCCCTTGTCGGACGAACACGGCGTTCGCTGGAGCTTTCTCGAAGCGACATCTGTTCCGCGTTTTCTTACTGAACGTCGTGACAGCAATGGCGGGCGATCGGAACTGAAATCGTGGAGTCTTGGTTCGGAGCCTTCGGTGTTCGTGAATTCCGGAGCTGAGCCTGTGTCGGTATGGACCAGATTACCAGCGCGGTCGGTGTTTGTGCATCCGGGTCCGAAACGAAATGTTGCGATTGCATGGACAAGTCCGACTGGTGGTGAGTTGCTGGTGACGGGCCGCATCTCCGATGCTCACCCGACAGGCGGCGATGGCGTTTCATTCGAGTTGTCTCAGATAGCGTCAGCGGAGCTTGGCGAGGCGCTGGCTGAGCTGGGTCGAGGAGCGAGCAGTCTTCCGGACGCCGGTCTGCCTCCCGATATTCTTGCCTATGTGCAGGAAATGTGGCGCGAGTCCACCACGGATGCGGCACCAGTTCTGGCAGCGATAAAGGCGATGCAGGACCTGTTGTTTCAGGGCAATTACAGGAAGAATGCGGCGCTCGCGGTCGGCAATGGATTTCCTGCGTGGGAACCCATTCGTCGCATTGTCGCGCGTGAACGTGTTCAGGGAGCGGCCCGCGAGCCACTCTTCCGGATGGTGTCATTGCCAGCCCAGCCCGACACTTACGTTGTCTGGGACCGGCTGCGACTGGAAGGGGGAGACGGCCCACAGCTGGTATTTGCCGAACATCCGGAACTGCGTGCAGCGATCGAGGAGGCAGCGGGGCTGAAATTTGGTCAGCATCCGCAGGGGAGAACCGTCCCTGCGACTGCTCTTGTGACAGCTGCGGGAGCTGAGATCGTGATGGATCTGCGGAAGTTGCCGAGCGAGCTGCAGGCAGCTTTGACGCTGCCACGTTTTCTTCGTGCTGACGTGAGCCTTGAAGAGGCCAGTCCGGAAACGGCTGTTGTTCAGGCCTTTCTGATTGCGGCGACGGGTGGAGGCGGAAATCTGGCGGAGCCGGTTGCCCGTGCCACAGCGGGTGATGCCCTGGCAGCGCAGATAGTGCATCCGCGTGTCGTGTCTGAGCGAGCTCGTTCCGCCGCAGAATTTCGCGCTTTGTTTCCTCCGGCAGTGCTCTTCCAGCCAATTATTCCGCGAGACGCGCAGGGAAGTGTGTTTCTTTACCGTCGCGAGGACGAACCACTGCGGCGTCTGCTGCTTGACGACGCTGGCCGGGCCGAGATTGATCGGTTGTGGAGTGAACTGGAATTTGTGAGCGAGCAGGCTTTGGCGACCCCGATCGCATACGCGGGACTGGTGCAGTATTACCGCAAGCCGAACGACGGCGCGAGGATTATGTTCTTTTACATTCAGGAATTTGAGGAGCAGATCAAACGTGAGGAGTCGGCGTTGCTGGCAGCGCAGGTGGCGGCGGTACCGCGGCAGCTTGATGCTTTGCTCGCCTTCGCCTCCCGTGCCTGGCGTCGGTCACTCATCCCGGAAGAACGTGAAGCCATTCTCGCGGCCTATCAGGCTGATCGGAACGAGGGGATGAAGCACGATCCGGCATTCCGCGCGACACTTGCCCGCGTGCTTGCTTCACCATGGTTCCTGTACCGTGTCGAGCAACCGGCTGCGGGAGTTCGCTGGCAACCGGTGTCGGGGGATGAACTGGCAACGCGGCTGAGTTTTCTGCTGTGGGATTCGCTCCCGGACGATGAGTTGCGAGTCAATGCGGCCGGTCTTCACGAACCGGCCGTGATGGAGCAGCAGCTGCGACGAATGCTCAGAGACGCCCGTGTGCGGGGCATGGCTGAGGAATTCGGAGCGAGGTGGCTTGGAGTGCGCGACTTCAGCATGAACCATGGTCGAAACCTGCAGCAGTTCCCTGAGTTCACGCCTGAATTGCGTGACGCGCTGGCCGATGAGCCCGTGCGTTTCTTCGAGGATCTGCTGATGAATGACCGCCCGGTTGCCGACGTGATTTCTGCGGACGCAGTGGTGATCAATGACGTTCTTGCGCGGCACTATGGCATTCCGGGTGTTACGGGTGCGAATTGGCGACGCGTGGAAAACGTGTCGAGTCATGGTCGCGGCGGCTTCGCTGGTTTCGGGGCGGTGATTGCAAAGCATTCAGCCGCCTCTCGCACAAGCCCCATCAAGCGTGGAGCGTGGCTGTTGCAAATGCTTGGTGAGCGACTGCCTGCTGTGCCACCGGACGTACCGCCACTGCCGGAAACACCGCCTGCAGGGCTCAGTGTACGCGAAATTACTGAACGCCACCGTCAGGATCCGAAATGCGCCGGCTGCCATGATCGTATCGATCCCTTCGGCATGGCTCTGGAACGTTACGACGCCATTGGACGACTGCGGCCGGCAGGTGAACTGAAACCGGGTGATACAAAAGGAACACTCTTGAACGGCACCGAGATTGACGATATGGCGGGTCTGCGAAATTACCTTGCCGGACCACGTCGTGAAGACCTCCTGCGAACACTCGCCCGAAAACTCACCGGCTACGCACTTGGCCGTGCCGTCATCACATCGGACCGCAGACTGATCGAAGAGGTGGTGAGCACCATGGTGGAGGGAGGTCGCTGGTCGGATGCGCTTCTGGTGATTGTCCGCAGCGAACAGTTCTGCAGTATCCGTTCCGCTGAACCGGTCGCTGGCATTTTCCGTTCGGAAGACACTGTCTGTTCCGGAAAATGAGCAACTGTGTGGCAGAGGTAGCGGCTGGGTTCGTTTCCGTCGGTGGAATTCAAAATCCTGTGATCCAGCCCTCGGGACGCTTCAAGAATGTCGCTCGGGAGATCATGATACGGGGAGTGGGCCGTTTCCGGTCCCTGCCATCTTCCGCCATGTCATTTCGTTCAGAGGCCCTGTGATGTTGTTCGATGCAACCGCCACGCCTGCAGTTTTTGGTTCTGTCGCGTTCTGCCTGCTGCTGGCCGTGGCTGTGTCGCCATGTTGTGGGCAGGAGGCCAACTACGACGAATCGAAGGTTCCGGCTTATGTGCTTCCGGATCCACTTGTCAGCAATTCCGGCAAGCCGGTAAAAACGGCGGAGGAGTGGGTAGGATCGCGGCGTGCTGAGGTCTTGCGGCTGTTTGAGGAGCATGTCTTCGGGGAATTGCCTCCAATCACCTGCCAGCTGCGAACTCGTGTTCGTTCGGATATCCCGGACGCCGTAGCGGGGCTTGCTCGCAGGCGTGAAATCACGATCTTTTTCTCTGCCGAAGATTCCGGTCCGCAGATGGATTTGCTGCTGTACACACCTGCATCCGCCACGGGACCTGTTCCGTGTTTTCTTGGCCTGAACTTCAACGGCAATCAGGCGATCGAATCCGATCCGCGTTTGCACATTACGGAATCGTGGGTACGAAACGATCGGGAGCGGGGCATAGAAAACAACCGTGCCACAGAAGCGACTCGGGGTACCGAATCCAGTCGCTGGGCCGTCGAAAAGATCATTCGCGCGGGATTTGGATTGGCGACGATCTACTACGGCGACATCGATCCCGACTTCGACGATGGTTTCCGCAACGGCATTCATGGTTTGCTGCCGACGGAGCAGCAGGGTGTGAGGACACCTGTTTCCGGTGGTTCGATCAGTGCCTGGTCGTGGGGGCTCAGCCGAGCACTGGACGTGCTGGAGAAGGATCCCGCCATCGACGGTCGTCGCGTGGCAGTCTTTGGTCATTCACGTCTGGGCAAGACATCTCTCTGGGCGGGTGCTCAGGACGAGCGTTTCGCGATGGTGATTTCGAACAATTCCGGCTGTGGCGGCGCGGCGCTCAGTCGCCGTGCTTTTGGTGAAACGGTGGCCCGCATCAATCGTGTGTTTCCGCACTGGTTTTGTGTCAACCACCGCAAATACGACAACAACGAACAATCACTTCCGGTTGATCATCACATGCTGATGGCACTTGCAGCACCTCGGCCTGTCTACGTGGCCAGCGCGGTTGAAGACCAGTGGGCGGATCCTCGCGGAGAATACCTTGGGCTTTTCCATGCCGGTCCGGTTTATCGGCTGTTCGGCAAATCACCGCTTCCTTCAGCCACTCTGCCGGAGCTCAACCAGCCCGTACAAACGGACGTGGGCTATCACATTCGCAGTGGCAGGCACGACGTGACGGAATACGACTGGGAGCAGTATCTGGCATTTGCGAAGCGTCATTTGCAGTAAACTCGTGCGGTTTTGTGTGTGTGTGTGTGGTTTTTTCTGGTTCTTGATGAAAGTAGCAGATGTCGAGCGATCTGACGGCAGCCCAGCGGGCTGCAGTGGAGCACACCGATGGCCCGCTGCTGGTGCTGGCGGGACCAGGTTCCGGCAAGACCCGCGTGATCACCCATCGAATTTCCCGGCTTCTGCAGGCCGGCGCTGCGGCCGATCAGATTCTGGCACTCACCTTCACCAACAAGGCTGCTCGGGAAATGTCCGAGCGAGCGCACCGGCTGACGTCGGGGAGTCGGGTCCAGGTGAGTACGTTTCACCGATTCTGTGCGCGTCTGTTGCGGCGATGGCCTGAGCGGGTGGGTCTGAAGTCGAACTTCACCATTCTTGATCAGTCCGATCAGACAGCCATAGTCCGCCGCATCATGAAAGACCTGAATCTTGACAGTTCGGTGCACGAACCCGGTCGCGTGCTGGCTCGCATCAGCCGTGCCCGAAACGACATGATCACTTCGGCTGAATTTCAGCGGCGTTTCGAACAGCGTGCGGCCGGCCCGATCGACGCGGCCGTGTGCATGGTGTTCCCGGAATATGAACGTCAGGTCCGCGAACAGAACTCCGTCGACTTCGATGATCTGCTCCTCCACGTCGTTCGCATGCTCCACGAAGAACCCGAGCTTCGCAGGATACTTGACGAACAGTTCCGCTGGATACTTGTGGACGAGTATCAGGACACGAACTTTGCCCAGTATCAAATTGTCCATGCGATGTCACAGGACTATCGTAGCCTCTGCGTCACAGGTGACCCGGACCAGTCGATCTACGGCTGGCGGGGAGCTCGACCGGCCAACATCACCGCCTTTGAGCGTGACTTTCCGGAACGTGCTGTGGTGAGTCTGGACCAGAACTTCCGCAGCACAGGCCGAATTGTCCGCTGTGCCGATCGGTTGATTTCCAGCAATCGCCGTCCGCATCGCGGACGACTCACCACCTCCAATCCCGACGGCAGTCCGGTACGTTTGGTGGTCTACGCCGACGGCGAGGCGGAAGCCGACGGCCTTGCTCAGGAAATCCTTGCGGAAGTCACTGCCGGTCGCCGCGAGTTTCGGGACTTTGCGATTTTCTACCGAGTCAACGCGCTCTCACGGCTCTTCGAAACGTCACTCGCCCGCCACCAGATTCCCTGCCAGGTGGCGGCCGGATATTCCTTCTTCGAACGCGCCGAGGTACGTGACCTTGTCGCCTGGCTGCGGCTTATTGAAAACCATGCCGACGACGCCGCCTTCGAACGCGTGATCAATCGCCCGGCCCGTGGCATTGGCGACACATCGCTGCTGCGGCTGCGAAACTACGCCACAAGGGAACGGCTCAGCCTGCTCGATGCAGCCCGCAGTGCCAGATCCGTCCCCAATCTCTCCGCGCGCACCATCAAGGCGATGCTGGGATTCACCGACTTGATCCAGCGACTGCACGACCAGTCGTCCGACGGTCGCGTCGCGCCACTCCTTGAACGACTCATTACCGAAATCAACTACATGTCGCTCTGGAAGGACGACAACGAAGAGCCCGACGAAGACCGCGCGGCCAACGTCTATGAACTGATCAGCGCCGCAAGACAGTACGACAGCACCGATTCCGAATCAGGTGATTCCGACAGCGAGCCCCCGTCGCTGCAGGGCTTCCTCGAACTGGCCACTCTCAGCAGCGAAGTTGACAGCATCGACAATCAGCACGGAGCGGTCACGCTGATGACACTTCATGCTTCCAAAGGCCTTGAATTCCCCTGCGTGTACATCACGGGGCTCGAAACCGGGCTGATCCCTCATGAACGATCGATGCGTGACGGCGACCCTGCTGCGCTGGAGGAAGAACGTCGGCTCCTGTTTGTCGGCATCACCCGTGCCATGCACTCCCTGACCCTCACCCAGACCACGTCACGCTTCTTCCGCGGCACTCGCCGAACAACAATTTCCAGCCCCTTTCTCCGAGAGATCTCTTCAGAACTCCAGATCAGTTCCGGCGCTGTTCCCCGCAGTACATCCGGCCGAGTGACTCCGGACTACACAAAAGTCTCCTCCCCGATCGATGACCGCCTCGCTCTGGCACGCCGCCGTTTTGACGAAGCCGCGCAGCGCGGCGGCTCACGCCCACTCCTCATGACCGGCTCAGAGCTCGCCGGAATCACTCAACCCCCACTCGACTCCCACACCGCGGACGTGACCGATGACGAGCCTGGCGGCCACGGTTATCGCCCAGGAATGCTGGTCCGGCATCCACGTTATGGTCGTGGACAAATCACTGAAGTTTCCGGTGGGTCGCACCGGGCAACCGTGACAGTGCAGTTTGAAGGTGAGAGCATTCCGCATTCCTTCGTTGCCTCCCGCTGCCCACTCCAGCCCGTCGGTCTGCAGCAATGAATTCAACAGTGTCTGATGCGTCATCACCGCAACTGCAAGCTCGACCGCAGTACCTGCTCGCCATCGAATCTTCCTGCGACGAGACGGCTGCCGCCGTAGTTCGTCATGACGGTCATGTGCTTTCAAGCATCATTGCGTCACAGCACGAGCTGCATCATGAATGGGGCGGCGTCGTCCCGGAAATCGCATCACGGGCTCACGTGCGAAGACTCATTCCGGTACTCGAAGCAGCACTTGCCGAGGCCGGATGCCGGCTGCGGGATCTGTCTGCGGTGGCGGTAACCACTGAACCAGGCCTTGTCGGATCACTTCTCACCGGGCTCACAGCTGCCAAAACGCTGGCATTTTTCCTTGACATTCCCCTGATCACTGTCAACCACGTCGAAGCGCACATCTACGCCTGTGGTATGGGTCGCGACCAGTCCATCTATCCCTGTGTGGGTTTCGTCGTCAGCGGCGGGCATACGAATCTATACGACTGCCGGTCACCGTCTGAGTGTCGTCTGATCGGGGGGACCACCGACGATGCGGCGGGTGAAGCCTTCGACAAGGCCGCCCGAATTCTTGGCCTGCCTTATCCCGGCGGTCCTTCAATTCAAAAGGTTGCGGCCAGTGGAAATCCGTCCCGCTACAACATGCCTCGACCGCTCCTGCACAGCGGTCGCCTGGATTTCAGTTTTTCCGGGCTGAAGACTGCGTTGCTGTATGCCGCCCGCGGAGTCCCCGGCCCGCAGCAGCTCACGGAAACCCCACCTGACCGTGTCGCTGATCTGGCAGCTGCCTTCGAGGAGGCTGCCGTCGAGGTGCTGGTTGAAAAATGCCGGCTGGCGATCCGTCAGCAGCGGGCCGTGCGACTGGCTGTCGGTGGCGGTGTTGCGGCGAACGTGCGATTCCGCGACCAGCTTGCGAAGATGGCCCGCCAGGAGCGCATTGAACTCTGCATCGCACCGCTGCAGCTGTGCACCGATAACGCTGCGATGGCTGCGATTGCCTGGGACCTCCTGCGAGCCGGTCGCATTGCTTCACTGGACTGCGATGTCCTGCCGGGACTTGTGCGGCACGAATTTCAGCCGCGAAAGAAATGAGATGACAGTCATTCCGATATGAGAGTGGTGTTTGTTGAGGCAGTCTTCGAAGATCGCAACCGCCGCGGCAACAGCTACAGCACTCCCCAGGTTTCAAACGCCTGAGCCGCAGACATGCCACCACGAATCGCATCGCGCACCACGTTTTCGGCGTGAGCCTTGTTCCATGCAGACCGAACGACTGATTCCTCCACCTGCTGCGGCACAACCACAATCCCGTCTTCGTCAGCCGCCACGAGGTCTCCGGGACAGAATCGCACTCCGCCAAGTTCGACGGTGACATTCAGATCAATCACGCGTTGCCGATCACGACTGTCGAGGGGACAGGGGCCGCGTCCGAACACGGGGAACTGCATCGTCCGCATTTTCGCAATATCGCGCACGGCTCCATCCACGATTACCCCGACGCAGCCCGCATTGCGGCAGGCCGTGGTGAGCAGCTCACCCCAGATACCGGACCGCATCGAGCCACCGGCCGCGCAGATAAGCACGTCGTCAGGACTGCACGAATCGACAGCCTGAAGTTCAAGCTCATAAGGACGAGGATCCGTGTGGGCCATGTCGGCCCACAGCGAAGTGCGGCAGCGACCGATCAGCGTCGTCTGTGGCATGGTGAGGGGAAAAATCGGCAGCCGAGGCGACTGGTTGGGATATCCAGCCGCATCCAGTGCATCGCACAGCAGTGGCACGGAAAGCACCTCACGCATCATGGACAACGTGATGCGTTCAGGCTGTGAAGACGACATGAATCAGCCCCCTGTAGTAATAATCTGATGACCTGGAGTCAGCCTTCGCCCCCTCAGCGTCCAGCAGCGCAGCAGCCAGCATCAAACTGAACACTGAACACTGAACACTGAACACTGAACACTCACATTTCACCATTAGATATACCGATTGATCAAATTTTCCAGCATTTCCTGGCGGCCGCTGGAGTTGGGGGAGGCGTCGCCTTTTTCGAGCATCCAGGTTTCGAGTTCGGCGAAGGAGGCGGTTCCGGATTCGATGCGTTTGCCGATGCCGGTGTCGTAGCTGCTGTAGCGATTACGAACGAACTCATCCAGCACACCATCGGCTCTGATGGCAGCAGCGATCTGCAGTCCACGAGCGAAGGCATCCATACCACCGATATGGGCATGGAACAGATCGATGGGGTCGATGCTTTCCCGTCGCACTTTGGCATCGAAGTTGGTGCCGCCGGGCTGTAGTCCGCCCTGTTTCATGATGACGAGCATGATCTGGGTTGTGAGGTAGATATCTGTCGGGAACTGATCGGTGTCCCAACCGAGCAGGAGGTCACCGGTATTGGCATCGATGCTTCCGAGGACACCCTGGATGGATGCGTATTCCAGTTCGTGCATCATGGTGTGTCCGGCGAGTGTGGCATGGTTGGTTTCGATGTTCAGTTTCACGACGTCCATGAGGCCATACTGGCGGATGAAGTTGAGGCAGGCGGCCGCATCAAAGTCGTACTGGTGTTTGGTGGGTTCTTTGGGTTTGGGTTCGAACAGGAACTGTCCTTTGAAGCCGATGGATTTGGCATGTTCGTGAGCGAGGTGCATGAAGCGGGCGAGGTGATCGAGTTCTCGTTTCATGTTGGTGTTCCACGGGCACATATAGCCTTCGCGGCCACCCCAGAAGACATAGTTGTCACCGCCGAGTTCGTGAGTGACTTCGATGGCTTTTTTGACCTGCGCGGCAGCGAAGGCGAACACCTCTGCGTTGGGGCTGGTGGCAGCTCCGTGCATGAAGCGGGGGTTTGAAAACAGGTTGGCAGTACCCCAGAGGAGGCGAATTCCGGTTGCCTGCTGAGCTTCCTTGAGGCGGCGGACGATGACATCAAGGTTCGCGTTGCTTTCGCGAAGAGAGCTGCCTTCCGGGGCGACGTCCCGATCGTGGAAGCAGTAATAAGGAACGCCCAGTTTGGTCATGAATTCAAAGGCCACATCAACGCGGCGAAGGGCATTATCGACGGAGTTTGTGCCATCATCCCAGGGGCGTTTGAGGGTGGGGGCACCGAAGGGGTCAGTGCCATCCCCGCGGAAGGTGTGCCAGTAGCAAACGGCGAAACGCAGCCAGTCTTTCATGGTGCGACCTTCGACGACCGCGGATGCGTCGTAGTGCCTGAAAGCCAGGGGGTTGCGGGACTGAGGACCTTCGTAGCGAATGGTGTCCACTTCCGGGAAAAATGCGGCCATGGGTGGGGACTTTCTAAGCAAATCGGCGGCAAGTGCCGGGAGTGAGCACAGCGGCGCTCGCGTGGGAGGGCAAAAAAGGCAGTACAGGGCAGGTTCTGTTAAACGGCGAATGATAGCAGGCCTGCACGGCTTGAAAAGCCACGATCCACCGCGGATTTTCGGTGCCTGTTCGAGCAGATTTCTTTGCTTTTTCCTCCCCTTCGCGATACAACAGGGACATCGCCCCGGCCGCACGCATGCCGCCGGGTCGGCCACAGAAACCTTTCCCGCCGTCTCTGCCCACCTCCAACCGCCCCAATTCGGGAAACCTGCCATGTCCCTGCGTATTGTCTGTGTATCGGCCTGTCTTGCTGCCCTGTTCTGCGTCAGCCTGCCTGCCGCCATTGCTCAGGATGCGGCTGCTGCACCCGAAAAGGCGGTCAGTTATTACCGTTCCGTCCGCCCTGTTCTGCAGCGGCACTGCTCGGGCTGTCACTTTGCCGGCAAGCGCGAGGGCGAACTTTCCGTCACCTCTGTGGCTGACCTCGCAAAAGGTGGTGTTGCCGGTGCGTCGTTCACAGCTGGAAAACCGGACGACAGCGTCCTCATCAAATACATTTCCGGTGCCGATCCCGAAATGCCGCTCAACGGTGATCCGCTGAAGCCCGAACAAGTCGAAACCATCCGCCAGTGGATCGCTCAGGGCGCCCCTGACGACACCCCACCATCGCTTGAAAAACCCGTTTCCCCGGAAAATCCGCCTGTATATTCCACGGCTCCTGTCGTGACCGCCATCGACTACTCCCCGGACGGTCATCGACTGGCGGTCTCCGGCTACCACGAAGTGCGGATTCATCAGCTGGACGGCAGTGCTCCGGTCCAGCGTCTGATCGGCCGGTCTCAGCGGATTGAATCGCTGGCCTTCTCCCCGGACGGCCAGCTGCTCGCCGTGGCTGGTGGCACTCCTGCACTTTTCGGTGAACTGCAGCTCTGGAATGTCGCCGAAAATCGACTCCTGCACGCAGTGACTCTGGGCACAGATTCCCTGTTCGGAGTCAGCTTCAACAACGACGGCAGCCTTGTGGCCTTTGGGGGAGCAGACAATCGTGTTCGCGTGGTGAATGTGGCCAGCGGCGAAGTGAAAATGCGAATGGACGCTCATGCGGACTGGGTGCTTGGCACCACCTTCTCGCTGAAAAACGACCACGTCATCTCTGTCAGCCGTGACCGATCCATGAAGCTCACAATTGTCGAGAACGGTCAGTTTGTCGATAACATTACCAGCATCACTCCCGGAGCACTCAAAGGGGGTCTGGCTGACGTGCAGCGACTCCCCGCCGCCGAAGAAGTGCTCGCCGGTGGTGCTGACGGGGAACCTCGGCTGTATCGCATCTTCCGCGAACGCGCCCGGCAGATTGGCGACGACTTCAACCTGCTGCGTGCGTTCCCGCGTCTTGAAGGTCGCATCACCGATATTGATGTGTCTCCGTCCGGCGCGCGATTCGTTGCTGGCGCCAGCACCGCAGTCGGTGGTTCCGCTCGAGTTTACACCACAGCCGATCCGGCCAAAGTCGTTGATCTGCAGGGGCTCACTTCGCCTGTGTTCTCTGTCGCCATCCGCGGGGACGAAAAACAGGTGGCTGTGGCCGGATTCGACGGCACGGTGAGACTGTTCAACAGTGACACCGGGGTTCTGGAAAGTTCGTTCCCCGCCGCTGTCAGCACTCCGCCCGCAGCCACGGCCGCTGTCGGAAGATAATCTCCGACTCCTTCGTCCGCATTCAGCTCAGCAGGAGCGATTCCGTTGACTGCCGCAACCTCCAGCCGCCAGGCTCGTCGCCCCTTCCTTTCCAGTTCCGCCATGGGCTTCTCCAGCCTTGCAGTCGCTGCGATGCTGGCGCGTGACGGAGTTTTTGCCGGCAGCCCGACGGCAGCCCCCCCGGAAAGCGGGCACTGGCAGCCGCCCGACGGCCGCCCCCACTTTCCGCCTCGTGCCCGCAGCGTGATCTGGCTGTTCATGAACGGCGGCGTGTCGCACATGGAATCGTTCGACCCCAAACCGATGCTCAACCGCTACGCCGGCCTCACCATCGCGGAAACTCCGTTTGCCGAAACCCAGAGCCCTGAAAAGCTCAAACTTGCCCGAGTCACCGTGGTGAACGACGCCAACGGTCAGCAGCGAAATCGCCTGTATCCGCTTCAGGTCGGTTACCGCCGTTATGGTCAGTGCGGAATGCAGCTCAGCAACTGGGTTCCTGAACTCGGCCGCTGTGCCGACGATATCGCCGTGGTCCGCTCCATGTACACCACCGACGACAACCACGGAGCCCAGACGCAGTTCCACTCCGGGCGCCACATGCTGGACGGTGAATTTCCAACCCTGGGCGCCTGGGTCCACTACGGACTCGGATCACTCAACGATAATCTGCCGCAGTTCATCTCCATCGGCAACCGCGAATACTGGAACGCAAAGGACGGACACTACCTTGGCCCCGAGCACGATGCCGTCCCGATTCGTATCGACCCCGGTAATCCTCTCGACTACGGCCGCTCACCCGCCGGAGTCACCGCCGATCAGCAGCGAATCGGTTTCCATCTGGCCGGTCAGCTCAATCGACTCCGGGGCCGCAACTATCCCGGCGACACAGCGCTCGAAGCCCGCATTAAGTCCTACGAGCTGGCCTATCGGATGCAGATGTCCGTCCCCGATACGCTCAACTTCGCCGCAGAAACTCAGAACATCCAGCAGCTGTACGGCCTTGACCAGCCCACGACTCGCGACTTCAGCATGCAGCTTCTGGCGGCCCGTCGTCTTGTCGAGCGGGGAGTGCGTTTCATCCAGATTCAGCACGGAGCCGGCGGGGCCGGAGTCTGGGATGCTCATGGTGGCCTGAAAGCCAACCATGAACGCAATTTTGCCGCTGTGGATAAACCCATCGGCGGACTCATTCAGGACCTCAAGCAGCGCGGACTTCTTGAAAACACGCTGGTCGTGTTCGCCAGCGAATTCGGGCGCACGCCCGGAACCCAGGGTTCCGATGGCCGCGATCATCACATTTACGGATTCTCCGTCTGGCTCGCAGGTGGCGGTATTCGCGGCGGGATCGTTCACGGTGCCACCGACGAAATCGGGTTCCACGCCATCGAAGACCGACACTACGTCACCGATATCCACGCCACCATCCTGCAGCAGCTGGGACTGGATTCGCGCAAACTGGAGATCCCCGACCGCAAGCGGCTTGACATCGACCATGGCTCGCCCATTACGGCAATCATCAGCTGAGCCGCCAGGCGGCTGCATGTGTGAGCGGCTGGGCGGAAGCCCCCGGCGGTGTTTCGCACCGAAGGTGCGCGCGCTGGCGAGGGCGTTGGTGGGGCGTGGGCAGCGCCGTTTGCCCGCAGGCTGCCGCCAGGCGGCTGCATGTGTGAGCGGCTGGGCGGAAGCCCCCGGCTGTGTTTCGCACCGAAGGTGCGCGCGCTGGCAAGGGCGTTGGTGGGGCGTGGGCAGCGGCCGTTTGCCCGCAGGCTGCCGCCAGGCGGCTGCATGTGTGAGCGGCTGGGCGGAAGCCCCCGGCTGTGTTTCGCACCGAAGGTGCGCACGCTGGCGAGGGCGTTGGTGGGACGTGGGCAGCGGCCGTTTGCCCGCAGGCTGCCGCCAGGCGCCTGCATGTGTGAGCGGCTGGGCGGAAGCCCCCGGCTGTGTTTCGCACCGAAGGTGCGCGCGCTGGCGAGGGCGTTGGTGGGGCGTGGGCAGGGCC
>Ga0172372_10004952_pt1 | contig 18740 bp, 16 predicted proteins | sample LakKiv5m_2_FD_114544 | JGI IMG/M metagenome (GOLD analysis project Ga0172372, IMG submission 114544) | Freshwater microbial communities from Kabuno Bay, South-Kivu, Congo - kab_092012_9.5m | ecosystem: Environmental > Aquatic > Freshwater > Lake | place: Democratic Republic of the Congo...
CCCTGACAGCATACCCTATTTTGTTCCAATTGCTGCGGTTTCGAATGGCAGGACTCTAATTCATGATTGGATGTTTGAAAATAGAGCAATATATTACACGGAGTTAACAAAAATCGGTGCAAACCTCGAGCTGGTAGACCCTCATCGTATATACATAAATGGACCAACGCTCTTTACAAAAGCTGATGTCGTTTGTCCACCCGCACTACGTCCCGCCAGCTTGCTACTTATTGGAATGCTCGCTGCAAAAGGCACCTCTGTGTTACGTAATGTGTACACTATAAATCGTGGCTATGAAGATATTGCCGATCGCCTTAATAGCATAGGTGCAAAAATCACCGTTTTAAATGATTTGTAAATCCTATTGAAAAACAATACATACGGCGTACACTGAGGTAAGGAAGTTCACGCGTGTAAATACAATTAAATATATGGAACCCGAAAAATATGGCTTTCACAGCCCAGAAGAACAGTATGTATACAAAGCCTCTTACGCTATGGGAAAAATTGCAGGCTCGCTAATTGGAAAAGTAATTTTACTTGAACAAAATCTAAAACATGCGACAGAAAAAACGCATAGAGACCATACAACCAAACTCCTAAACTCAGCCGCAATTGAGTATCGAGGCAACGAGTGGATACGCACCCGTAAGCCTTTTCTTGCTATTTTCTACGATCTGCTAAATTTTAAAAAGATAAATGACCTACATGGTCACGCAAATGGCAATAAGTATTTGCAAGATATTGGCGATATTCTTGTGCAGGTTACAAAAAAGGAAGACTTAGTTGCGCGTATAGGTGGAGATGAATTTTTACTGCTTTTGGACATTGAACATGCAACGAAAGAACCTAGAGATATTGCGCACAACGTCATGGAGCGAACGAACCGGTACGTTAATGGTTACAACTCTATAAATTATCCTGATCTACAAAATCTTGGTATTTCAGGAGGCTATGCAATATATGATCCCGATATGCACCCTACACTCGAAAGTATTATTAGTGAAGCAGATATATCCATGTCACTTAATAAGCAACAGCAACACCAGGCTAATGGGGGTGCATACAGAGTATAGGACGCTTGCATGTTTCATCACATGTGGTTATGCTAAAAAGTATAAATTAAAGGACTTTTCCAAATGGACCAAGAGCAACAAGCACCACAACAAAAAGCTGACACGCCAGTAGAACAATCACCCGCAACCCCACCTGCGTCTCCTGCACCAGCAACTCCGGGTATTCCAGCAGATCAACCTATTCAAGAAAATACACCAGGAATGGAAGATAATTCTGCTTCAATGCCTAAAAAAAGAGCACTCGCTCTTCTCGCTGTTTTAGCTCTTGTAGGAATAGCATTCCTGATAACTCAGCTTCTTCGCTAGTTATCTAACTAAAGAACCCACGCTTGTGCGCAGTGCCTTGGAACTCTTTTAGTATCTCTTGCTGGCGTTTACTAAGCTTCGTTGGTGTTTCAACAATGATCGATACTATATGCGCACCGCGCCCATTACCCTTCATATGTGGTACTCCATGGCCCGATAACTTGAAATCTGTGCCACTCTGCGTACCGGCAGGGATTTTCATACGAATGGGCCCATCGACAGTAGTGACATCTATTTCAGTTCCTAGCGCAGCCTCAACCATAGATACTTTTATTTCACTGAGGATGAGGTCACCTTCACGTGTAAAAGATTTATGAGGCTTCACCCGTATATGAACATATAGATCTCCTTTAGGACCACGAGCAATCGCCTCGCCTTGTTCACGCAGGCGAATTGTGGCACCATCATCTATTCCGGCAGGGATCTTTAATGTAATTTTTTGATTCTTTTTTGCTGTTCCCTTACTGTGACATACGGTGCAAGCTTTTTCTGGAATTTTACCTGATCCCTTACATTCATTACACACAGTTGCTTGCTGGATATCTCCAAATACGGTACGGGTAATACGAGTAACCTGACCACTACCTTTGCACGTATCACAAGTTTTAAGATCGTGACCTGGTTCAGCAGTTGAGCCCTTACAATGCTCGCATGTGTCATCAACATTAATGTGTAGCGTATGTTCTTTACCAAAAATACCTTCATCGAATGAAAGATCAACTGAAGTTTCCACATCACGGCCACGAGAGGCCTGTTGTCTCTGTTGACCGCCACCAAAGAAGCTACCAAATATATCTCCAAGGCCAAGATCGCCAAAATCGAAATTTACATTCTGTCCACCACCAAATCCAGCATATGGGTTGCCGCCGTCGCTAGCCGCACTACTTCCTACACCCGCATGACCAAATTGATCGTAACGCTGTCGCTTGCGGTCATCTTTAAGGACCTCGTATGCCTCATTAATTTCTTTGAACTTAGCCTCATCTCCACCAGCCTTATCCGGATGGTGCTCAATAGCCTTCTTGCGAAATGCTTTTTTAATTTCGTCGTCACTGGCAGTCTTACCAACTCCCAGCACGTCATAATAGTCGCGCTTGCTCATTACTGTTAATCTTAGCACCTACATGGGTTATGGCGCTAGCCTTGTAAGGTGTTATTTGTCTTCTTTTTTGTCTTCTACAACTTCACCTTCTACAGGTTCGTCTTTGTCGTCTTTACTTTCAGCATTTTTGTCTGATTCTTCTTTGGCAGCCGCTTCGTACATTTTTGCACCAACTGGCATAATTGCATCACTTAAATCTTTGGCAGCTTTTTCTAGAGCTTCCTTGTCCGCATCTTTGTCTTCCGCAACTTTCTTAGCAGTTTCTACGGCTTCATCAATAACCTTGGCATCGTCATCAGAAATCTTATCTTTATTATCTGATTTCATTTTTTCGGCTTGATACATAGCACTATCTAGTTGATTACGCGCATCAATACTTTCACGCTTCTTCTTATCTTCCTCAGCATGTGCTTCAGCTTCTTTAGCCATCTTTTCTACTTCCTCTTTAGAAAGACCGCTACTGCCTTGAATAGTGATTGACTGTTCTTTGCCAGTTCCCTTGTCTTTTGCGGATACATTTAAAATACCGTTTGCATCGAGATTGAATGTTACTTCAATTTGAGGTACTCCACGTGGCGCTGACGGAATCCCGTCTAACACAAAGCGACCAAGACTTTTGTTATCAGCAACAAACTCTCGTTCACCTTGCACTACATGGATTTCAACTTGGCTCTGATTATCCGCCGCAGTACTAAATACCTCGCTCTTACTACTAGGAATTGTGGTGTTACGTTCAATAAGCTTTGTAGCAACTCCGCCCAGTGTTTCGATGCCAAGTGACAATGGAGTAACGTCAAGAAGTAATACGTCTTTCACGTCACCCTGCAAAACTCCTCCTTGAATAGCAGCTCCGATTGCAACTACTTCATCAGGGTTAACCCCCTGCATTGGATCTTTACCAAAAATTTTCTTTACTTTTTCGACTACTGCTGGCATTCGAGTCATTCCACCAACAAGAACCACGGCATCAATATCACTTGCTTTTAGCTTTGCATCTTTAAGAGCCTTATCGCAAGGAATAGCAGTTTTATCAATTAGTTCACCGACTAGTTTTTCAAGATTTGCACGGCTCAATTTGTGCTCAAAGTGCTTTGGACCATCTGCATCCGCAGTTAAGAACGGTAGATTAATGTCAACTTCATTTGTTGTTGAAAGTTCAATCTTAGCCTTTTCTGCTTCATCGCGTAGACGCTGCATAGCGGCTTTATCGTCAATAACATTAACACCACTTTCTTTTTTGAACTCCTCAACGAGATAATTGACAATAACGCGGTCAAAGTCAGCACCACCAAGGTGAGTATCGCCATTTGTACTCTTAACTTCAAATACGCCATCTCCTAGCTCAAGAATTGAAACGTCAAACGTTCCTCCTCCGAGGTCAAAAACTGCAATCTTTTCATCTTTTTTGCTACCCTTGTCTAGACCGTAGGCGAGAGCTGCTGCAGTAGGCTCGTTAATAATACGCTTAACTTCTAGACCAGCGATTTTTCCAGCATCTTTCGTTGCTTGTCTTTGAGAATCATCGAAATACGCAGGAACAGTAATAACAGCTTCAGTTACAGGGCCACCAGTGAAGCTTTCTGCATCCGCTTTTAGCTTACTGAGCACCATCGCGCTTACCTCTTCAGGGCTATATTCTTTATCGCCCATCTTTACTTTGACGCTCTTACCGCTCTTAACCATCTCGTAGCCCATGAGTTTAATATCTCGTTGAACTTCTTTATCTTCCCAGCTTCGCCCAATAAGACGTTTTACTTCATAAATAGTGTTGGCAGGGTTAGTAACCATTTGTCGTCGGGCAACCTGACCTACGAGTCGCTCACCATTTTTGTTTAGTGCAACAACACTTGGAGTAGTACGCGCCCCTTCACTATTAGCTATAATCTCAGGCTTGCCGGATTGCATGACAGCCATAGCGCTGTTAGTTGTACCAAGGTCGATACCTATAATTTTACCCATCTGATTAGTTCTCCAATTATTTTATTTGTTATCAATTGATCAATATATACTGCACTGTAAGCTAGCAGACCAGCATATTGAGTGCTAATACAATTGTATCATAATAAATTTGGCAGTCTAGTGTCAAGAGTGCTAATTTGTTGTGGTTTAGTTACTGTTTAATAACTTTTACCATCGCATGGCGAATTATTGTATCTCCAATTTGATAACCTGCTTGCAGTTCTTCAGAGACAATTTCACTATCACCTTCTCCGTCTTCAATACCTACTGCTTCGTGAATATGCGGGTTAAACTCATGTCCAACAGTAGGAATCCGTTGGACGCCCATATCAGAAAGGGTTTTTTCAAATTGCGTCACTACACCTTGAACACCCTTTACGTAATCTTCATCTTTTAGTGTTTCAGGCACATGCTTGAGAGCTCGCTCAAAGTTATCAATCACTGGCAATAGCTCATTCACCACACTAGCTTTTAATGTCGATTTCAGGTTTTTGATTTGTTCTTCATGTCGCCTACGCATATTCATAGCATCTGCGCGTTCTCTTTGAAGTGCTTCTGTTAGTGTCTCGATTTCTTGCGTAAGTAGTGTTGTATGATCAACTTTTGGTTGTTTTGGTAATGGTTGTGCCTGTTCTTTAGACATATAATGCCTCCTCTAATGCTTCTCCTGTGCGCCGAACTAACATCATTACGTCACGATAACTTTGTCTTGTTGGTCCTAATACTCCAATATAGCTACTATCGCTATAGTTACTTCTAAATCGACTCACGATTAATGAGCAGCCCGCACTCCGGCCTATTGGATTCTCTTGTCCAATATAAACACTTAGTGGCTCGTTTGGAGCCGCTTCATAAAGCCAAGGTTCCAGATTATCAAGCAAGCGTGCTACTTCTCGTACTTGCTCATTATTAATAAACTCAGGTTGCCCAAAAAGATTTGAGAGTCCGCTCATGTATAATTGGTCGCCGATTGTTGCAATACCTAAGTTGTGTGTGAGATCAACGAGTGTATCAACTGCATTTTTTATTATTTGATCGCTGACTCCACCATGTATTACACGAGTTGCAAGTACTTTTTCAGCTCTGCGCTCTACCGCACTTTCAGGCTGTGATGTTCCGATATGATTAACATAGAACCTGTAGCCCTTATCAGTAGGTATTCGTCCAGCACTGGTATGGGGTTGCTTGATGAGTCCTTGACGTTCCAATGCCGCCATCTCAGATCGAATGGTCGCAGAAGACACTGAAAATACTTTAGCCAATAAGCTTGATCCAACTGGGCTCGCCACTTCAGCGTATTGCTCAACGATTGCTTGCAATATTCTTTCTTGTCTATCAGTCAACATATGCCTATTTTAGCACTTAACGTCAATGACTGCCAGATTGGCCTTATCCTAGTCTATCCAAAATGTTTTCAGCAACGTGTTTTGCAACTCGTTCTTTGTCCGCATTTAAGTGACCAGATGCGATCGCAATGATGTCCTGAGCGACTTCTGGAACAGTGTCGTTGATAACAAAATGATAATACGATGCGCTTAGTGCTTTCTCTAATTCTTTACGAGCGCTTTCAATTCTATGTTGTCTCTCAGTATCTGTGATTGTGCCGCGTTTCTCCCATCTCAGTAACCACTCATCATAGCTTGGAGGGACGACAAAGATTGCAATTGCCTTTGGATTAGCCCGCATAATTACTTCGACACCTTGTACCTCAAAATCAGTTATGGCAATCTTTGAAGAGCGTACAGCTTTTTCGAATTCTTCTATACTGAGTCCAGATACTTGCTGGTTATGTATAAGGGCTGCTTCAATATAAGTACCTGCTCTGAGCTTATTAAGAACTTCTTCTTCACTGCGAAACCGATATTGCACTCCGTCTTGTTCAGGGACACCGTCATTAAGTCGCTTCTCACGGGTTGTATCTGAAATTACTGGATAAAATGTATGGCTTTTGACTATTTCTTCAATGATTGTATTGCGTCCTGATGCGCTAATTGCACTAAGCATCACAAAGGTGGATTGTGCTAATAACGATTTTGATGTCTCCGACATTTGATATGTTTGCAGGATTCGTCTAAATTCATCAGCATGTCGAAGCGTATTCATAGTATATTTATAGCAGAAAGCTAAAAAATAATGGAGAAACATATGAAAAAAGCACCAGACTTTTCACTACCTGATCAAGATGGAACATTACGAACACTTCAAGAATTTAAGGGGAGATGGATCGTTCTGTATTTCTACCCTAAAGACAATACGCCTGGATGCACGAAGGAAGCATGTAATTTTCGAGATGAACGTGATGCAATAGCAGAGTATGGTAATGCAGTAGTACTGGGGGTCAGCAAAGATTCTGTCGCTAGTCATGCCAAGTTTGCTGAAAAGCATAACATTAATTTTACGTTGCTCAGTGATACAGAACATGCAACTATCAAAGCATATGGGTCATGGAAAGAATCAAACATCTTAGGTGTCAAAAAAGGTAGTGTCATGCGTAACACATATCTAGTAAGTCCAGACGGTATGATTGCAAAGGAATACAAAGGCGTGAATCCAGTTACACATGCATCGCAAATTATTAAAGATTTGCAAGAGCTTTCTAGGAAGTAGCCCATACTAGGGGAGAGTACTGTATACTGACAGGTATGAATCCTACATTTAATCTCGATGAAGCAAAACAAACTGTAAAAAGATTTCGACTCATTTCTATAGTCGCAGTAGTGACCTTGTTTTTTGGCACTTGGGCGTACCATGTTATAGAAAAATGGTCATGGATTGATTCTTTTTACTTCTGCGTAGTAAGCCTGACTACTGTTGGTTATGGGGATCTTACTCCAAAAACTAATTTTGGTAAGCTTTTTACATGTCTATATCTACTTATTGGAGTAGCAATTATTGCCTCACTCGTAAATATTTTACTTAAAGGGACAATTGCAAGACGACGACTAAAGAAATATGAGGAGAAATAATGCACCCTGCAAAGATAACCTTTACAAAGTCACAGCAAAAAGCATTAGCAATTGCTGTAGTGATTGCACTTATTGTAGGCACACTCTTTCTTAGAGCATACATAGGCCTTTTGGCTGTGGCGGCTATCGTTTCGTTTATTTTTTATCCCGCATTTGAATTTATTCTGAAAAAAACAAAGCGTAAAAACCTAGCTGCTAATGCAACGTTCTTATTGAGTCTTCTTGTATTCATTATTCCTGTTTTTCTCATTAGCGCAATTACAATAGTGCAGCTGAGTCAGATTATTAAAGATATTGCGAAGATATCTAGTTCGAGTGATTTTAATCAGCATTTTCGTGATTTTATAACACAAGTAAATGGACTTCTCGAACAACTGCCTGGAGATAGTGTTAATATTTCTACCGAAAGTGTAGCAAGGTCATTACAAAATAACTTATCCACAATCGCAAATACGATACTCAGCGCTTTGCAGGCATCGATTGGAAGTATTCCTAGACTCATAACTCAATTTATAATCTACATTTACGTATTTGTCGCAATATTGCTTCACAAGGATACACTTGTAGCAATGCTTAAAAAACTAAATCCCATGGGCAGCGATATTACTGAGCTATATCTTAAGCGCGCTGGACTTATGACAGGAGCAATGGTTAGAGGGCAATTTATTATTGCAATACTCCAGGGTCTTGTAGGAGCTTTATTTTTACATCTTTGCGGGGTTCAGTATTTTGCATTCTTCTGGCTATTACTTACTGCTCTTTCAATAATCCCGTTAGGGGGAGGGATAATAATTATCCCATTCGGAATTATTAACCTCTTAATTGGAAATTATTGGCAAGGCCTCGTTCTATTACTGAGTCATTTCCTCATTACAACCAATATCGATAATGTGCTACGGCCAAAGATGGTACACAAGGAGGCTAAACTTAATTCCGCACTTACAATACTATCTGTCTTTGCGGGTATAGGCATCTTTGGATTTATAGGGATTATCATTGGCCCTGTTGTAATGATTATTCTTGTTACAACAATTCAGGTCTATCTTGAAGACGAAAAGAAAAAGACTCAATTAGACATTGAGACTACGTAGCCTTCTGTAAAAAGCTGGGTCGTGAAAGTCGCACGTACGAAATAATTAGCAGGATGAGTCCGAGTACAAACATATAGGTCATCTGCGTAAAATATGGTCCCCAGAATTCGTCGTACAGATTAGACGTTAGTGTCCGTAAGTTTGTGGATTGTAGCATTGCAATAGTAGGAGGTTTGAACACCGGCCCAATAGCCATGCCTAGAAGTGATGATGACATGAAGATTACTCCAGCTCTCTTGACTCCTTGACGGATACTTAATTTTCGTAATCGTACGATGAGTACATAAAGTCCTATGATCATAAGAGCAGCAAAAGGTACCATCCATGCAAGAATGACGCTATAACGATAGAGCGAAGGAATGGTGCCCGGCTCAACAAGTACAATCTTGTCAGGAATATTTGATGCATCGAGAGCGACTGAGCCTGTCTTATCAATTGCATCGACAGCCTTACTTAATGCAAGTATTACGGGCTTAATTTCGGCCAAATTTATTTCAATAGGTTTTTGCTTTGAGGCGGTGAGATACACTACCGTATCGTTGGATACCCGCATAACAAGTTTATTGGCAATATCAGTTCCAAGAAGCGATGTCACAATTGATGATAGCTTATCACCAGCTACTTGTTCTAGGATCGGCTTATCCTTGAATACTTGGTCGGAGACTTCGCTACCAATAGCCTCACGGCTACTATCAAGAGCGAGAACAGTGCTAACCTTCTGGGAAAAATTTTGACTATTCACAAAATTTTGATTCATCCAATATGCAGAATGTAAAACCAAAAGTAAAATGGCTATAAGTATAGATGCCAGACCGCTAAACCAACGGAGAGCCCGTTCCTTATGTGAGCGGGTTAATTTAACGGACTTATTTGTTATCTTTTTTGTTGATGCCATAGTTTGAAATAATTAAGAATCCAACTGCGATAACTACGAGCGCCTGAAAGGCTTGTCCAAGAGCTGTCCCGCCAAGATTAAACCTACTAATTAGAGCTGCGACTCCCGCTAAAAGTAAGATTAGGCCGGTTGTTGCGTGCTTTGGTGCCGTAGAGATACCAGCAACAACAAAAGCAAAAGGCCACACGGCACTGATAACATTGTATCCAACTAAGTTGACGAGAGCATCGAAGAAAATTATGATTCCAAGCGTTACTATTATGTATCCAAATATTTTGTAATTTACCATTGCTGTCTGTACGCCTTCTTTTTGATTGCTATTTCTACATTAAGAGTACTCTAGTCGTTAAATATTCTCAATATCTTGACATATGAGATATAATGCAGAATAGAACTAACCTAAAGGAGATGCCATGAAGGCGGAGATAGAGATTTATAAACATAACTGGTGGATGTTTCTTATTGGAGGACTCGTCACACTTCTATTCGGAATTGTAACAATCATTAATCCTGGTCAAACACTTTTGAGCCTATCCTTCTTTTTCGGATTATACCTACTTATTAGAGGTGTGCTCGAAATCATAATCAGTCTTGGTGCAAGTAAACAAAAGAAGCTATGGATTGCCAATATAGTTCTTGGTGCTATCGAAGCAGGTATCGGTATTTACCTATTGCAAAGACCTCTGCTTGTTCTTAAAACATTTGTAGTTTTTGTCGCCCTAGCACTTCTCATTCGGGCTGTCATACATTTCATTGAGGCACTCGATTCAAAATATCCTGCTACATATCGCACGTGGCAAATAATTGCTGCCGTTGCAGCGGCACTTGCGGCTGTACTTGTATGGCGCTACCCTGTTCAAGGAACATTAGCTTTCGTATGGATAATCGGGGTGTACGCTATTGTAACGGGACCACTCATGATCGCATTTGCTCTTGAAGCCCGCGACGGATTCAAGAAATAGTGCTTCATATTTTTCACGCATGAAGCACCTATATCGTTTTGTACTTTTACTTAAGAGACTGTTCGTTGGAATCGTCATCTTTGTAATTTGGTTTACGATATATCGAATTGTTGTAATGAGCATAGTTGTTGAACGTCATTACGTTGTAGGCAGTCTAATACTGTGGGTATTAACTGCCTACTTTCTTTTACCTCGTATTCATAGGCGACTATCACGCGTATACCTTCCTAACTATTTTATTGGCCGCGTACGAACCACAGATGGGCTCTTAGGCGATCCAGTAAATCTTGGAGTAATTGGAACAAAGGCTGAACTTGTTCGAGCAATGAAACGAGCAAAGTGGCATGTTGCAGATGATATTACTTTCAATTCATCTTGGAAGATAGTTAAGGCTACCCTGCTTCGCAAAAGCTATCCAACTGCGCCCGTAAGTCCTCTTTTTTTATTTGGAAATAAACAATCAATAGCCTTTCAGCAGGAAGTCAATGGAAACCCTGCTCAAAGACATCATGTGCGGTTTTGGAAAACACCAAGCGGTTGGTATTTACCTGGCGGTTATAAAGTGCAGTGGGTAGGCGCGGCGACTTTTGATACCAATGTTGGTTTTTCACTTTTTACTCTGCAAATAACTCACAAAATCGCAGAAGACACTGATGTTGAACGTGATTACGTAGTCTCAAGTCTATTGAAACATAACACTTCTGTCTCATGCGAAATGATTACACATTTCTCAACAGGATACCATCATAGAAACGGTGGCGGTGACAGTATCAAAACGGATGGTAATTTACCAATAATTTCGTTATCGTAGTGTACTCAAGCTACTGTGTTCACTGCAATCGCAGAGGCACCTTTTGCAGAAGCGCGGTTTATCGGTATAGAAATAGATACGGTCGTACCTTTGTTAAGCTGGCTCGTGATAGTCATCTTGCCACCAAGCTTGTCGACAATTACCTTATCTGCGTACAAATCAAGTCCTATCCCTTCGTAGTTGTACTGCATGGAATCAGTACCTCGAGTAAAGGGACGAAGCAGACTTGGAAGTTTTTCCTTAGATATACCAATTCCTTGATCTTTTACTGTCATTACTATTTTATTAAAGCGTCTATGCAGACTAACATTGACCGTACTATTATCGTTACTGAATTTCACTGCATTACTAAGTACAGATGTAAATAGCTGTTTTATTTCAGAAGGTTGAATTCTTGAAACAACCCCGAGGTCAATATCTGACACTATAGTAATCTTCTTTTCTTGCGCTTTGATTTGCGTTTCTCGTATCACTCTGTTGACATAAGTTGTGATATCAAAGAGTGGTGGATTTTCTGAAACATTTGAGAAAGTTGTAAGGTTATTAAGTGCGGCATTTACTTCTTCGAGCTTAGCGAGTCCATTAAAGAATAGCGTTGATTGAGGAATAGTTTTAAGTCCTGCTCCGGCATTACGAATAGCAGTCACATTGGCACCAATTACAGTAGCTGCCCTAGGAATAAATGAACTTCGTTTGTCGTATAGCTCTTTTTCAACTCGTAGTCTATCTTTTGCGAGGCGCTTTGTATCTTCAAGCATATCTCGATAGTGATACGCCAGTACAACAAGAGCGAGACTTAAGCCGAACAGAAGAATTTCAATTCCAATACGTATTCTGGAGCGACTAAACACTTCAGCATACATGAACATAACATTTGCAAGAATAAGCAGGGAGAGCGATATGAGCGCAGGGACCCACACTTCACGCCTAAACAAGGGGTTTGGTTGTTTGCCCTGAATCTGTTTCAGTTCTGAAGTAGATTGGGCACTGGACACTTGATTATCTACAAGCAGCTGTGCTGAGTCGGATGCATTTTTCTTAATTGCGGTTGAGAGCATGGCGGCTTTTTCCTTTGATATTTTCTTTAGTGAAGCCAGCAATTCAACGGCACCACTCATAATTGCTGAAGGAGTATTAAGATAGTGAGTAGTGATAGCGAGAAAATTGTCTACGGATTCTTTTGTAGCAATAATTCTAGCAAGTCTATCCCTATATGCTGCGAGCTCGGCATACTGCCTTAATGCTTGCCATGAATACAGAGCTGCAAGTAGCAATAATAGCAAGATAAACAAGAACGGTAGGCTTTGGGCAATAAATGGCGGAACACTTGCTATTAAGACTTTCAAGCCCCTAACCCTTTGGGGATCTGCGTTCACCCGACCAAGTTTTTTAGCAATATTTCTTACATAGCCAACAGTAGTTGGGTTTGTAAAAGAACTAGTCGTTTCCTTAATTGGAGGAATCACCGGAGGCTTCGGAGGCAGTGGCGTGTTCGGTCCTACCCCAGGATTGTCAGGGCTGACTGCTCCAGCAACAAATTTTGGATAATCTTTCTGTTGCGTAAACCAGAGTCCATCAAAATTCCAACTTGTAAGAGGAGCGTTTGATTTATTGTTAATAAAGTAATTAGGCTGTGTATTATTTATGTTTACCAAATTACAGCTTGGCCTTTTTACAACTGGGTCAATAAACGTACTGGCCCAGTTTTCAGGCAAATTAGGCTCTAAACTATTATTGTCGTTCTCATCAGGAATATACTCTGTCTTATACGCGGTATTCACAACATCATAGGCAGATCCGCTTGGTCCAACACAATCATTAACGGTAATTTTTGAACGGTCAAAATAATTATTAGATTGTGAAAGGATATTATTATCACTAATGTCATTGCCGACCACTGCGCCTAATGGCGAAAGGGTTAATCCAGAAAAACCAGCAGTCAGAGTGTCACCAGTAATGCTGAGAGGTGATGCTGAAAACACGTTACGAATCGTTTGGGGCTTCGTAATAAACTCATTGAGATCAGTGATGCCGGATGATTCCGGAGAAGATATTTTAGTAATATTAGGCTTCGGAAGTGCAAAATTCACCCCAATAATACCCCCTGCAACTGAAGGTATTTCAGGTAACTTCAGCTGATTCGGCCTACGATCTTGAGGGAAACTTACTGTAGGCATTGTAATAGCGCCGCTTGCATATGAGTTCTCAAGCAACCCACCAGGCGCCGCATATACGCCGATGAGGCCACCAATAGCACTTGGTGTGTATGTACTTACATTATTAATAAATGTTGCACCAGGGTCACGCTCGTTGGGGTTTAAGGTAAATACATTACGAAGTCCAGTTACATTACTGGTTGCATAGGTATTAGTGACATCAATAGGACGTGAATCATCAAGATACGTTGCTAGATTAATGCCAAGGATGGGCACCGATATAGGGCCAAAAGTTTGAATAGATGACGCCAAGAATGATGTGGCAACGCCCGAGAGACTTCCAAGTTGCCCCGCTATACCGCCGGCCAAAGAACCCTTAACATTGCCTGTTGCATATGATTTATTGATACTAAGAGATAATTCTCCAGATCCTAAAAGACCTCCAGCTATGATGCCATTCACTGATCCTTTCGCAAATGTCGAATCGATACGAATTGCTGCAGGTGCAGTTGCCGGATCTACGAGATCGGGACTTATAATTGGCACGATATCTGATCCTATGGCGACTCCGCTTAATCCTCCAGCAATTGAGATTGAATTATCATTTTTAGAAACAGTTTCAAGAACGGCCTCGCCACCATACCCAGTGTCTACTTCGATACTCTCTCGATTATCATTTACTACGTTACCGAGAGCGTGAGAATTAGCTAAAGTCACCTTGCCAAGCATGACTCCTGTGGCACCACCAGAAATAGTTGCATTGACTCCGGGTCCAATTTTTGTATTACGAATTTCTCCTGTTGCGTATGAGTTATTAATTACCAAACCATACGTTGGTGCTATAGGGTCTTGCAGTATAAGACCAAGATTATATGGCACGTCTAAGCCAATACCAACCCCTAAAAGTCCACCAGCAATAGATGCTCCACCTTGCGACGAACTCTGCATCGTATTTCTCACCTGTCCCGTTGCGTAAGAAGACTGGATTGTTCCGCTTCCAATATAAACTCCTACTAAACCTGCATTGATTGACACAAGACCGGTTGGGCTTTCTGCTGAGACATTACCGGTTGCATAGCTAGAGGAGACTGCATACCTACCGTTTTGATCACCCGAATTGATAAGAATGCCTGAAAGGCCACCGGCAACACCAATATAAACTGGGAATTTATCAGTGTCTGACGGTAACGTATTAATAGCTGAGACATTACCGGTTGCATAGCTATTTGAAATTGAAGAAAGAATTAAAGCCCCACTCAGCCCACCAAGCGCTCCTCCATACGCATTTCCAAATGTAAGATCGGTTAGACTGTTGGCGGAGCATGTAGATACTGTTCCCGTTGCATAAGATGACTCTATGAAGACACCGCTACCAGCACCGATTACCCCACCTAACGCCCCGATACGGATTTCGCTTGGAGATTGACATGCACTGACAGGACCCGTTGCGTAAGAATTTTGTATAACAATATTTTGAGTGGATATATTATTGACTACGTCTGGAGTAGTATTATTCTGTGTTCCAAGAATTGCGAGTGCTGAAAGAGAAGAACCAAATCCTAATATTCCACCTCCAATGTTTGCTGAGACACTTGCAGTAGAAAAACTATTTTGGATGGTAAGATTTCCTGGTTCAACTACTTGTAAGTTAGGACGGGCTGCAGCAATTCCTATGAGACCTCCAGAAATAAAACCTGATACATCTCCGCTCGATGAAATTTCGTTGATAGTTAACGAAGAAGCCGCATCTGATAAATCAATTATTGAACCATTATCCTCTGTGAAGGTCGAGAGCGGCACAACAATTCCGAAAACTCCGCCTGAAACTGAACCTGCCACTACTGCATTGTTACTCTTAATGTTGGAATAGGTACCGGAGCCACCAACGACACCTGCAACAGACCCCAAAGCCCACCGCGTAAGGGTTTGTAATCCATAAAAAGCTTGCTGTCCGGCTTCCTGCCCGGTAGCAACAGCTTCCTCTGCTGTTGGCAAGGTAGGATTCTCAGGATCTATGGGTAGAACAGGGGCATCAGGAAGACCATTACCATCAGTATCAACAGTTGGGTCAAGTGTAGCTATTCCAGTAACTGAAGCGTTTTCGAGTGTAATATTTTGTAGATTTGCGCCTGCTACAACACCAAATAGGCCGGCTCCAATATACGAAGTTCCGTCATTAGTTTCTGTTACATCAATCGTTAAATTAGATATTGTAAAATTATTACCATTCAGTGATCCTGCAAAGAACTGCTTACCATTACCAACAGGTTCAAAGTTTACTGGGTTTCCATCTTCTGTAAGATTTTCACAATCAATATTACCAGTAAGTGTATAGTTGCCGTCTAGGTCATCCCTCATTGCCTGAAGTTCTTGACAGTTAGAAATAGAATATGAAATTACAGCTGTTGTTGACTCAGTAATTGTTTCCGACCATGGACCACTTCCCGCAATATTGAGCGCACGTATCTGAAACTCATATGATGTTTGTTCTTCAAGACCGCGGAGAACAGCAGTTTGATTTGTATACTCAATTATTCCGTTGGTGATCCAAGATGTCTCGCCTACTTTTCGATACTGTAGCTGATAGCTAGTTGCATCGGCTACTGCATCCCATGTAAAGCTAAAGCTTTTTGAACCGGCTGTAGGTTGTATATTTTGTGGTGCAGTCTCTGGCATTCCAGTAGCAAAATTATATTCGGTGGAATAGATACCACTACCACTATCGCTCATAGCTCTAATTCTGAAATCATAATTCCCTGGTATCGTAAGTCCGGAAATGACTGAGCTTGTATCGGTACTTATGCCATCATCATAGTAGCTCCATGCATAGTCATCTGAACCATGGTTGCGATAATAAATTTGATAATCAGTAATCCCGTCTGATCGGCCATTTTCAATAATTGGTGCAGTCCAACTTATATCAAAATTTGCCCCATTTCGTGTAACCAGAATATTTGTTGGTGGATTTGACCGCACTGACCGCTGCTTCAATGTAGGTAGTGCAGAGCCAGTAAATTCCCAATCTGAAGTTTTATCCCAGGTTCCATACACGGCGCGGTTACTGTCATAAAAATAGTTTGGCTCTCTGCCATCAGTATTAACAGCTGTGCAGGCATTAAATGTTGTTCCTGTACACTCATTAGTGCCTGCTGCAGTACCATCAAAATAGTTTGATCCTAAATCTAAATCGTTTATTTCGACATTTCCTACAATGCCGCCCTGATTACCCAGAGATCCGCTCATTGAGCTGAGTGAAAAGTTGTTTACAATTTGAGGATTATTGACCGGATCACCACTTGCATTTAGAGCGACGCGACCTACAATGCCGCCCTGATTAGCAGACTTTGAAGAACAGGCAATAGTACCCGTAGAATAGTTCTTGGCAACTGTCGAAAATGCATCTGCATATCCCACTAAACCGCCACAACTAAGTCCAGCAAAGTTGTTTGGATCATTGGTTCCTATAGAAATCGTATTTTCTGCGTAGCTATCAATCAAGCTTCCAACAGAATTATTATAGCCATCCATTTGACCTGCGATACCGCCTAAGTTCGAATTCCGCTCAGTTAAGTTAGACTGAGACAAGCTAACAAGTCCGGTCACTCTAGCATACGAAATATAACCTCTGTTTATACCTACGAGGCCCCCGACAGCTGTACTTACACTGTTGCCTTGAACGTTTAACTCACTATAGACATTTTTAAGTTGCATACCACCAATGAGCTCGCCAGCAACAACACCAACACTTGAGCCACCGTTAATTGCTACTTGACCTACGGTGGATGGGCCGTTTAAGAACTTAAGATTTGCTACAAAACTTGCATTCGCTGTGTAGCTAAACAGTCCGACTGCATTTTCGGTAGGCCTATTAATGTATAGTCCAGTAATTGCATAGTTTCTTCCGTCTAAACTTCCTGAAAAATTTAAACTCTCAAAACCCTTACCGTTGTTCCAATTAACTGTGTCATTACAGTCTATATCCTGCACGAGTATATAATTAGAAGTTATTGCGAGTTTCATTTCCTGTAACTGATTACAGTTTGCAATTTGGTATGGTTCATCAAGTGTTCCTGCTCCGTCTCCACTGAACGCACGCACCGTATTAGGACCAATGACAGAAATATAGTAGACAGCAAGAAAAATCGCACATATCACTCCGAATGAACCTACTAAAATTTTTATTCTTTTAGTAGAACCTCCAAATATTTGTTTTAGTCCCTGCGATTTCATGAAATAGTTATAATACCCTCTATACAATAGCAAAAAAATCGGTTATGCTAAAATCAAGTTTATAAAAAAGTAGTGTGAGGAGATCTGAGTGAAGGAGCAACCAACTAACCAAACAGCATCTGAAAGTTCGGTTAAGAATATCTTGAAAAACAAGAAGCAAATATCTCTAATCCTTGGTGTTGTAATTGCTTTTGTGCTTGGTACTGGCATTGCCTTTTACTCAGGCATTCAGATTGGAAAGCGAGAGGCAAGTCAAGCTATCAATACAAAGATAGGTGAATTTCTAAACCCGCTGAACGCTCTTGCGACAAACCCAATTTTCCCAAATTCTGTCGTTGGAAAGGTAACCAATGTTAACGGAAAATCGATTACAGTTAAATTAATTGATGGTAAATCAGAAACTATAACTATTGATAATGCGACACTCATAACTCGTCAGACGAAAACACTTACGGCGGGAGATATAAAGAAAGATGCCAATGTAACCGTGTTTACCTCAAAAGCAAAAAATAAAGAGATTCCCGTTGCCTCAAGAATTATAGTTCGTTCTTAAATTAGTCTCGCTTTAACATTACCGTAAAGGCTTCAGCCGGGATGTCAACTTTACCAAAGCGCTTCATACGCTTTTTCCCTTTGGCTTGTTTTGCGAGTACTTTTTTCTTTCTTGAGACATCTCCACCGTAGAGGCCTGTCGTTACATCCTTGCGGTATGCTGAAATATCCTCACGTGCAATAAACTTACCGCCAATACCCGCTTGTAGGGCTACTTGGAAGTTCTGCCTTGGGATAACCTCTTTGAGCTTAGTTACTATTTCACGGCCCAATCGCTGTGATTCGCTGCGATGAACCATAACGCTGAGCGCTTCAACCATTTCACCCGCAACATAAAAATCTACCTTTACAAGGTCCTCAGCGCGATAATCATCTAGTTCATAATTAAAACTTCCATATCCACTTGTTACACTTTTTAATTGATCATAGAAATCTGTCAAAAGATCTGCTAATGGTGCTTCAAACGATACAAGTGCTAATTGCGCATCTACATAACTAAGGTTTTTTTGAATACCACGCTTGCTTGAGACAAGTTGGATAACTGCGCCAACATATTCTTTCGGCACGACAACTTCACCCTTTATCCATGGCTCCCTGATCTCGACAATTTTAGCAGGATCTGGCAATTCGCTCG
>Ga0172372_10004956_pt1 | contig 18735 bp, 14 predicted proteins | sample LakKiv5m_2_FD_114544 | JGI IMG/M metagenome (GOLD analysis project Ga0172372, IMG submission 114544) | Freshwater microbial communities from Kabuno Bay, South-Kivu, Congo - kab_092012_9.5m | ecosystem: Environmental > Aquatic > Freshwater > Lake | place: Democratic Republic of the Congo...
CAGTCGTGTTTCCCGCGAAGGTGTTGTGTAAAACGGTAAATACCGAGCCAGATTCCGCTGGCGAAAATTCCAAAGACCAATCCGGCAAAGGCGCCGACGCCGGCGCAAGCGAACCATGGCAGGTTCCAGCCGGGATTGAACGCCGCCAGTAACGCTCCGACCGGTGCCAGCACCAGCACAGAGACACTCACGAAGACGGCCTGAAACTTGTTGTCGCTCCAGCGGACATTGACCCCGGTGACTGTATCAGAGAGTACGTTCCACGCCTCTTTGATGTCGGCTTTGTCCGCTTCTGCCGAAGGAGTCCACGGGGATGGATCCGCGCTGCCGTTGTCTGGCTGACCGGGCGTGTTCAATGTCGTGTTCCTGGCTGCAGGTGCAAAAAAATCACTATTGCCGTGCGATGACGACTGCGGTGCCGCTGGCCGACACCATCAGCATGCCATTGGCCTGTCCGAGCACTTCGTAGTCGAGGTCGACACCGATCACTGCGTTGGCGCCAAGCGCACTGGCCTTCTGCTGCATCTCTTCAAGAGCCAGCTCTCGTGCACTTTGCAGCTCGCGTTCATACGTCGCCGAGCGGCCGCCGACGAGGTCCCGCAGTCCGGCAAAAAGGTCTTTGAACAGATTGGCACCCAGAACCGCTTCACCAGCGACAATGCCGCAGTAACGCTGGACTGAGTGGCCTTCGACAGTGGAGGTGGTCGTGACAATCATCGGGAAATCTCACGCAAAAGTGCTGGTTTCTGCAGGCGTGCCACTGGACGTCGGTGCCCGTTTGTGTGGTGGTGATTCGCCGGAGGTTCTGGTTTATTGACGGATTTCTGCAAGAAAGAAGGCTCACAAGTCAGAATGTGGCCTGCGCTGCCAGTACAGCCGAGCCGCCGCTGCGGACAGTATACCCGAGCGTTTCCAGTCTGGCTTTGTCGGCCGGTGTTGAATTGCCCGTCAGCTCGAGGGTCAGCGTGCCTTCCGTGTGCATTCGCGGGGCGGCGACTGCATCGTCAAGGCTGGTGTTGTCCGCCAGCCATGGTCGCAGCACGCTGAAAATGCTGTTGGGGATTTTGCGTCCGCCGGCACCGCCGATGGCGAATTGCGGCTTTGAGTCTTCGCAGGCAATCACGGGCACCATGTTGTGCAGCGGTTTTTTTCCTGGTCCTGGGCTGTTGGGATGATCGGGGCGCGGATCGAACCGCGACATGCCGTGTCCAAGTGTCAAACCCAGTCCGTCGGCCGTCACGCAGGCACCGAAAGAATTTCCGTGAGTCAGTGTGAGGGCGATCAGGTTTCCCTGATCATCGGCCGCACTGATGTGAATGGTGCCTGCCTGGTTGCTGGCAGTCAGCTGATGGTCGAGGATTTGTCCCTGATTGACCGCGGTGGCAACAGCCGTGGCTGACTGCTGTGTATAGTCCTGCGAAAGCAGTCGAGCGTGCGGAACAGCGGATGCCGCCGGATCTCCCAGCAGCGTCAGTCGGTCCCGCCAGGCAAGCCGCATGGTTTCCGCGATGCAGTGAGGTCTGCTGTCGGGCTGGCTGCGAAGTTCGTCTGGCAGTGCCAGCCAGGTGCGCAGCATTTGCAAAACACTGATGCCGCCGGCTGTCAGCGGTGGTGTGCAGACGCTGCGTTTGCCGTGCTGCAGGACGAGCGGTGCAGTTGTTTGGGCCTGATAAGCCGCGAGATCAGCCGCGGTGACCAGACCTCCATTTGACTGGAAGGCGTCTGCCAGCTGCTGAGCGATCCCGCCGCGATAGAAGTCATCGACGCTGTTATGGCTGGCCAGTGTCTGCAGCAGCTCGGCCAGTTCCGGATTGCGGAATACTTCGCCGGCTGCCAGCGGAGATCCGTCGCGGAAATACAGTTTTTTTGAACCGGGGTCAGCGGCGAAGACTGGTTTTGCAGCAATCGCAGCAGCATAACCGGCGGGCCATGGAAACCCTTCACGAGCGACTTTCAGGGCCGGCTGCAGCAGTGTTTCGAGTTTCAGGCTGCCGAATCGGTCGATCAGCAGCTGCAGTCCGGCAAGCACCCCGGGGACTCCGGCAGCCAGCCAGCCGACGTCGTTTTTGCGACCAGGCACGGAACCATCGGGGCCTGGGCTGAAGATGTCATGCGTCATGCTCTGTGGTGCGGTCGAGTTGGCATCCACTGCGAGGATCTGCTGGCCGCCGTTGAGCGAGACCATGGCTGTCAGTCCGTATCCGCCGATGCCGGTCTGGCTGGGAGCCTGGACGGCAGCGATCAAAGCGGTGGCGACAGCAGAGTCGATCGCATTTCCGTCGGGTACGGGAAAGAAACTGACGCGAGCATCCGTGGTGCGTCCGCTCACTTTGGCAGCACGGCGGGCTGCCGGTCGGTGTGGTTCGCCACAGCGGGCGACCGTGCTGAGCCCGGCAACGGTGGCCGGTGCGGTGATGGTGTGCAGCAGAAACTGTCGACGGCTGGGAGATGACCGGCAAGTCGGTGTAGTCATAAGTTGTCCCTGTGTATTGAAACGCTGTGTTGGAAAAGCCTATTTCCTGCACCATGACATGCGGCGAGAGAAGTCCTGCTGGAATTCGGTTCGCCAGCGGCTGACTTCGGTTCGCGGGTCGTAGTTTTCAGCGAACGGCGGATCGCGATACCAGCCGTCATTTTCGCGAATGAAGCGTCCGCCCCAGCCTGGTTGCTCAGGGTGGGCCGGATCATTGCCTCCGCGGGGCAGGAAGAAAAACCACGACGGCGTATCGCCTTCCTTGAGGCAGCTGTGCGGATTGGGGGCGGTCCAGGTGTTGACCGGGTAGAGTGCTCCAAGGGGCCCGGTGCTGCGAATATTCTGTTCCACCCAGTCACGACTGGTGCTGGAGATATCCCCTGTCAGGTACATGCCGCGATAGATCCCGTCACGGCGGTCACGGCCTGGTGGTCGGGATGCCAGAATATAGAACAGTCCTGGGAATTCGCTGCGGATCCAGTCGGCCAGACTGTCCTGATCATTGATGTCGTAGACTTTGAAGTTGCGGCAGAACTGAGCAAACTGAGCGGCGTCGCGCGACTGTCTGGCTCGCCAGAGGGCCTGAGCAAAATCGGTTTGTCCGCCCCAGATGCTGATGTTGAGCGGATGTTCGGGAGCAGCCGACTCAATTTCCAGCAGCAGCCGGCGGGACGCGTCGGTGTCAAACTGTTCACCGACCGCCATGCGCCCGCGCAGTCGATTGCCAGAGCAGGTGCGGGACAGCAGCTCTGCGGCAGTGGGCCAGTGATCGGCGTGCTGCAGCAGCTGTGGGCGAACCTGTCCGTAGGCATTGATGATGTCGCGGATGAGTTCAGGGCGGGTGGCGGCTTCCTTGAGCTCGCCGACTGTGCCCGCGGCGGAAGCGATCAGCAGACGCACGTCCAGCTCATTGGTGTACAGCATCAGGCGAATCAGGGACTGCTGATCATCCGGATCACCACCGATGTCTGTGAGCACAGCCAGTCTGGGACGCTGCTGCTGCTGTGCAGCTGCGGCGGGCAGCCGGCAGTCGGGCAGCAGCAGGGCAGTCAGGAGCAGCAGTTTGCGGAGCATTGGTGTGATCCACAGGGGAGATTTGGTTATAGTGATTAAAAGAGAGCATACACAAAAGAGTCTCAGGACTCTTCTGTACTGTTGCATTTTGCGGCAATTTGCGGTTAGGGGGCGGCAGTTCTGGTCTGGCACAGACGGTTGTGCAGAAGAAGGTTTCCGATGTCGCTGGCGGCAATTTCCGGTGTGATTGAACGCAGGATTCTGGCGAATTACCGGATTGAACCTGAGGCGGTGCGGCGAGTGTTGCCGGCACCGTTCCAGCCGAAGCTGGTGTCTGGTTTTGCGATTGGCGGAATCTGTCTGATCCGACTGGGGCGAATGCGGCCGGCGTGGTTTCCGGTGGCCTGGGGGTTCGGTATTTTCCGACCTGCAGGCAGCATCTGAATTTTTTCGTCCCGGTTCGCTGGGGTATTCGGCTGATGCCGGCGGCAGCCGGCTGTATGGGATTGAGCTGAATTGTCAGAGGTGGCAGGTGGAATCGCTGGCATTAGAGCGACTGGAGTCCAGCTTTTTTGGGGACGTGTCTGTGTTTCCGCTGGGAACAGTGCACGTGGACTGTGCTTTGCTGATGCGGGGAATTGGGCATCGCTGGGACAATCGGGGTGCACTGTGCTGTGGTTGAGAACGTGTAGCGGTGAGGACCTGCGATGAAGTGGTGGTCAGTGATCTTTGGAGTGTTTGCGGGGGGCTCGGCCATCGCGTTTGCGCTGTTCATGCTGAGCTGGCTGGTTCGCCGGGTCAATACGATGTCGGCCATGCGAATCGCGGAATCGATTCCGGATGCGACGCAGATTCTGCTGCAGGACAGCGGTGCGAATTTCTTTGGCCTTGAGTCTTTCGGCGGAATGCAGCTGCGGGGGAATGGTGGCCTGGTGCTGACGGCAGACTGCCTGCATTTTTTCATGCTGTTACCGCGGCGTGAGATCAGGATTCAGCTGGAAGAGATTGAGGAGACGAGTCTGGTGCGGAGTCACTGTGGGAAGTCAGTGTTCCGTGATTTGCTGAAGGTAACGTATCGAGCGGAGCGTGGTGGCGAGCCGTATCGTGAGAGTGCAGCGTGGTATGTGCGGGATGCGACGGGCTGGAAGCGTGCAATTGATGCCGCGCGGAGCGAGTGATCAGTGGTCAGTATGTCGAGCCGCGGACGGGAGGGAGCGGTTTCGCCGGTGTGTGTTCTTCTGCGGCTGGCTGTGCTGCTGGCGACTTTCCGTAGCTCGGGCTTTCCAGCCCGAGCACTGTGCTGCACAGCCCTGCCAGTTTTGACTGCCTGAGCGGGAGATGTCCAGGGTGATGGCCCCCCTCACCCCCAACACCTCTCCCCCGTTTCACGGGGGCGAGGGGAGGAATGGTGGTCAGTTGGCGGTTTGGCTCACGCGAAGCCGCGAAGCCGCGAAGCCGCGAAGGAAGGTGCGAAGGGCAGCTGTTAGTGGGCGTTTTGCGAGTACGAGTACGAGTACCGTCCGCCAGGGCGGACTGAGTACGAGTACGAGGTGAGGTTTTTTTCGATTTGACTGTTGCGGTCGGGAAGTCCCTTGCTGTTGGAAGCGTGGCTTTTTGCGTAGCTCGGGCTTTCCAGCCCGAGCACTGTCATCCGACTGTGCCGTGAGCCGGCACAGTCGGAACGGCGAAAGGGACTGTTTTGCGGGCAGATCTCGGGCTGGAAAGCCCGAGCTACGATGATGTGCGTTTGGGGGATCATGGTGCCGGCTGGTGTCACCGCTGAGTTTGATCCGGGCCGGAATGACGGTTGGCTGGCGAGTCCGGCGTCGGGCTGGTATTGTTTTACAAGGGACGTTTTTAAGTTGGTTGCGGGAGCACTGTGATGACTGTTGACGGACTGGGGCGTCGTGGTTTTGTAACGTGGGCATCTGTACTGGCGGCCGGGGCCGGGACATCGATCGTGAAGGCTCAGGACGCACCTGCGAAGCCGCAGGACGCGCCTGCCGGTGAGGCTCAGGCTGCTCCCGCTGGTCCGACAGAAGCTGCGTTCGAACGCGACTATGAGGCTCCGAAGTTTCGCCCGTCCTGGAAGAAACAGCAGCTCAGCCGGCTGATGCTGCAGGACTTCGTGATCTTTGCTCATTCAGAACTGGAGATGGTCCAGAAGCTGCTCGAGCGTGAGCCCGGTTTGCTGAACGGATCAGTGGATTGGGGTGGCGGCGACTTCGAGACAGCGCTGGGCGGCGCAGCTCACATGGGTCGGCGAGACATCGTTACATTTCTGCTGGAACGTGGTGCTCGGATCGACCTGTTCTGTGCGGCCATGCTGGGACAGCTGGAGGTTGTGAAAAGCTTTCTGACGCTGCAGCCGACATTGATCGATGCCAAAGGGCCGCACGGGTTTAGCCTGCACTTTCATGCTCAGGTCGGCGGCGAAGCTGCCCAGCCGGTGCTCGACTATCTGCAGTCAGTGAAAACAGTCGAGCTGAAGCCGGTGCCGTTTCTGAAGAAGAAATAGGGATTGCAGCGATGCCGTCCCAGCCCGCCCCAGGGAAGGCTCAAGGGACAGCTCAGGTGGCTGCCGCTCCAAAATCAGAAACTGTGTCGACGGTGCATTTGCGATCCAGGTGGGTGTAGCCACCGTCAACAAAGATGATCTGACCGGTGGTGTGGCTGGAGACCGGCGAGGCCAGGAAGACTGCCATCGCCGCCAGCTCTTCGATCGTGGTGAAGCGACGACCCAGCGGAATCAGGCGTTCGATGGCAGCTCGAGCGCCTGCTGGATCGGGCATTTCGGCAAGGCAGCGTTCGTACAGCGGCGTCCATGTTTCGGCGGGCAGCACGGCATTGACGCGGACTGCAGCCGGAGCCAGCTCGACTGCCCATTCGCGGGTCAGCGCGTTGATGGCGCCTTTGGAGGCTGCGTAACCAGAGGTGCCGCCCTGACCGGTTTCGCAGACCTTGGAACCAATGTTGATGATGCAGCCGCGCGCCTGTTTCAGATGTTCAAGCGAGTAGTGGGCCATGGCGTAGTAGTGCAGCAGATTGCGCTGCAGCGACTGCTGAAAGGCCGCCGGTCCGGCACCCAGCCCCACTCCGTCGTTCACTCCCGCGTTATTCACCAGAATGTCAATGCCGTGGAACTGTGCGACAGCCCGCTGAACGGCAGTGGCACACGTATCGGTACTGGCAAGATCGCCCTGCACATAAAGGTAGCGGTCGGGAGTCGCTGTGGCGGGCAGTGATTCAGCCGGGCTGCGGCTGACGTTGACGACCCTGGCACCTTCGGCCAGCAGCAGAGAAACGATGCCGAGACCGATGCCTTTGGATCCGCCGGTGACGACAGCGACTTTATCGTTAAGTGCAAGGTGCATAGTGATGGGGCCGTGGGTGGTTCAGTCGGGGTTGAAATGTAGCTCGGGCTTTCCAGCCCGAGTTCTGTATTAAAGACACAGCGTGCCGGGTGTCGGGTTGTGCTTTGAGCGGTACGGGTTGAGTGGCAAAAGGGAGTTGTTTTTAGGGGGTGTGCTCGGGCTGGAAAGCCCGAGCTACGTTTTTGGGGTGTTGTGGGTTTCGGTTTGGGTTGGCCGGGTGTCGGGTTGTGCCGTGATGTGGTACGGGTGAAGTGACAAAAGGGGGTTGTTTTTATGGGGTGTGCTCGGGCTGGAAAGCCCGAGCTACGGTTTGAGGGGTGTTGTTGTTTTCGGTTTGGGTTGGGTCGGGTGTCGGGTTGTGCTGTGAGGGGGGTACGGGTTGAGTGGCAAAGGGGGTTGTTTTTATGGGGTGTGCTCGGGCTGGAAAGCCCGAGCTACGGTTTTGGGGGTGTTTGGATTCGGGGCTGAGTTGTACCGGGTGTGGAGTGTAGCGGAAGACGGCCGGTGGACGAAGGCAGGGGCGGTTGGTTTTCCGGTGGCTTTGCCTGGCGGGGCGGTACTGAGTATTCTGTGCGGCTGAAGTGAACGATGGCAGCTGGCCGCTGGTCAGGAATTGGGGGGAGCTTGAAGTCATGCAGCGACGGGAATTTTCGCAGTCTCTGGCGGCTGCACTGGGAGCGGTACCGCTGGTGTCGTCAGGCAGCGGCGGTGAGGATCTGCAGGCGAAGGTTTCGCGGGCCTGCGAGGTTTTGACGACGGCCGTATCCAGCGGTCAGGTCCGTGCGGCCACTCTGCACGTGCGGCTGCGGGACCAGCGGGTCAGCGCCTGTTTTGGGCAGGCGAAAACGCCGGATGCCATGTTCCTGCTGGGTTCCATTTCAAAGCCTGTTTGTATGACGGCGCTGATGTCGCTGTTTGATCAGCAGCGATTTGCACTGGACGATCTGGTGTCGAAGTATCTGCCGCTGGCTGCCGGAGCGGGTCGTGATTCCATGACCATGCGGCACCTGTTGACTCACACGTGCGGCCTGCCGGATCAGCTGCCTGAGAACAACAGGCTGAGGGCAGGGCATGCGGGGCTGGAAGAATTTGTGGCGGCAGCTTTGCAGACGCCGCTGCTGTTCCGTCCGGGCACGGCATACAGCTATTCCAGCATGGGAATTCTGCTGGCATCGCGAGTAGCCGAGCTGCTGTCCGGTCGTGCGATCGCGGAGCTGGTTCAGCAGACGGTCTTTGATCGTCTGGGCCTGCAGCATTCTGTGCAGGGTCTGGGACGTTTTAGTCTGGCGGACGTTGTCCCGGTGCAGATTGAGCAGGCAGCTCCTGAGGCCGGTGGTGGCGATCCGACAGCGAAGCTGTGGGACTGGAACAGTGAATACTGGCGCAAACTGGGTGCACCCTGGGGCGGGACTCACATGTCGGCTGCAGACGTGGCGGAGTGGCTGTCGGAGTTTATGGATGTGCGGGAACGAGTGCTGCAGGGAGCGACGGCGAAGCTGATGATTCAGAATCATAATCCGGACGGTCTCGAGTCGCGCGGACTGGGTTTTGATGTGGGTCGCAGTGTGGGCAGTCGCGGCTGTTCAGAGCAGACATTCGGTCATACGGGATCGACGGGTACGATTGCCTGGGCGGACCCTGAGATTCGGGCGATCTGCGTGGTGCTGACCTCGCTGCCCGGGCGTGCCGTGGAGCCTCATCCGCGTGAGCTGGCCGGTGACGCAGTCGTGCGTGGCCTGCGGTTAATGGCGTAGTGTCCGGTGTGGCTGGGCAGAGACAGCAGTGACGCTGGAGGGGGCGAGCAGCATGTGCAGCGACGGTGCAAGACGAGTCATTCTTTGTCTGGGTTTCCTGTGTGCTGCGGCATTTCAGGCTGTGGCGGGCGATCCGGTTCAGCTGCGGGTGATCAGCTACAACATTCATCATGGCGAGGGTGTGGACGGTCGGCTGGATTTGCCGCGGATTGCGAACGTGCTGCTGGCTGAGCGGCCGGATCTGGTAGCGCTGCAGGAGGTGGACGACGGCGCTGCTCGCACGAATTCCGTGAATCAGCCGACCGAACTGGCTCGACTTATGAACATGCAGGTGGCCTTTGGCGGCAACATACCGCTGCAGGGAGGGCAGTATGGGAATGCGGTGCTGTCGAAGTTTGCGGTGCGGGCACACAGGAACCGGCCGCTGCCGAATGTGGGTGCGGGTGAGCAGCGGGGTTTGCTGGCAGTGGAGCTGGAGCTGCCGGGAACGGCAGAGCGGCTGCTGTTCTGCAGTACTCATTTTGACCATCGTCCTGCGGCGACCGAGCGGATTCAGTCGGCGGCGCGAGTCGGTGAGCTGCTTGTGGACTGGTCTGGCCCGGCGGTGCTGGCCGGTGATCTGAATGACGTGCGGGGCAGTGAGGCACTGCAGATTCTTGAGCGAGACTGGCTGTGTACGAATAAGACTGAGCTGCCAACGATACCGGTGGAACGACCGCTTCGGCAGATTGATTTTGTGATGGTTCGTCCGCGGCAGCGCTGGAAGATCGTGGAGACGCGAGTGCTGACGGAAGCCACAGCGTCGGATCATCGTGCGATTCTGAGTGTCATAGAGCTGCTGAGTCCGTAACGTTGATTGATAAATTGCACTGCGACTGAATGAAAGCTTTCAAACTGGTTGTTCGCCATGGCAAGAAGATTGCTGCGGCGTCGGCATCTTTGTGTTTTGTCAGTCTGTTGCCGGATCTGTCTTGTCAGGTGAGCGGGAGCCGGTGATTATTCGGTGGTGTTGCCGTGCGGAGCAGTTGCGGCTACGGAAGGATTGGCAAGGTCCGACGAGGGGGTCCGGTAATGGTAACTGTGATTATACCTGTGCTGAATGAATCTCGCAGTGTGAAATACGTCGTTGAGTTTGCCTTGAAGAGTCCGGGTGTTAAGGAGGTTATTGTTGTAGACGACGGCTCGATTGACGGGACTCCCGAACTTGCTTCCGGCGCTGGTGCCAGGGTCATGACCAGTACTCTGCTCGGCAAGGGCGCCTCGATGGCGGATGGAATCTGGGCCGCAACGAACGAACATTTGGTATTTCTGGACGGAGATTTGTCGATGCTGTCGAGTGATCTGATCGAGAGGATGGTGCAGCCATTATCGGATGGTTCAGCAGATTTCGTGAAGGCGCGTTTCAGCCGCAGTTCGGGGCGTGTGACAGTGTTGACCGCGAGGCCTCTTTTGCAGACGTTTTTTCCGGAGTTGAATTATATTGACCAGCCTCTGGGAGGCATCATTTCGGGGACTCGCACCCTGTTTCGCAATCTGCGTCTGGAGACTGATTACGGTGTGGACGTGGGACTGCTGATTGATGTCAGTCTGGCTGGTGGCCGAATTGCTCAGGCAGATATTGGCGAAGTGCAGCATGACAGTCAGAAGCTTGAGGCGCTGGGTGACATGGCCCGCCAGGTATCTCGAACGATTATCAACCGTGCAGCTCGCTACAACCGTCTGAGTCTGCAGCATATTCAGGAGGTTGAGGAAGTCGAGCGTGCATCGGAACAGGAACTGACCAGTTTGAGCAGTCGGGTTGGTCATCCTCAGAGGCTGGCATTATTTGACATGGATGGAACGCTGGTTCGTGGTCGATTCGTGGAGGCACTTGCGAAGCGGGTCAACAAGGTTGGGGAGCTTTCGGAGTACCTGGATAACGAGACAATCACGTCTGAAGAGCGAATGAGCCGGATAGGTGCGATGTTTGGGGAGGTACCGCGTGAGGTGTTTGAGCAGGTGGCGTCTCAGTTGCCGCTGATGCCCGGTGCTCGAGAACTGGTTGTCTGGCTGCGTGCTCGCGGATTTCGCGTTGGCATCATCAGCGACAGCTACTTCGTGGCCACTGAGATTGTCCGTCGCCGAGTCTTTGCTGACTTCAGCATCGCCCATCTGATGAAGTTTCGGGGTGGGATAGCGACGGGGATCGTGCGTGCGTGCCCGGCGATGATGCATAAAAGTGGCTGCGATTTACATGCTGTTTGCAAGCTCAATGCCGTCAGGCATTTGATGGAATCGCTGGGAATAGCGAGGGAGCGGATTCTGAGTGTGGGAGATGGGGTTCCTGACTGCTGCATGTTCAGGGGCTCGGGTTGTTCCGTGGCCTTCAACCCGCGAACAACCAGTGTTTCAGAGGCTGCCACCTTTGTGGGCGGGGAAGATCTTATGTGCGTATCGGAGCTGCTGGCGGGAACTCAGTTGTTGGGGCCATAGATGCCGCAGGGAGAGAATCAAATGAGGCTGATCCATCGAATCTGTGTATTGAGTCTGCTGGGGTTGCTGGGTGGATTCGGTGCGGGGCTGTCTGTATCGCGATCCGGCCAGGCGGCCGATCGTCCCAACGTTTTGTTTTTGCTGGCGGATGATCAGTGTTTTCGGACATTGCGAGCTGCCGGCAACGACGAGATTCAGACTCCCGCGCTAGACCGCCTGATGGCTCGCGGGACGTCGTTCCGGCGGGCTTACAATTCCGGCGGCTGGCACGGGGCGATTTGTGTGGCCAGTCGGACGATGCTGAACACCGGGCTGCAGCTCTGGAAGGCTCGTGATGCCGACAGGCGACTGCGTGCGGACTGGCTGCAGCGGGGCCGATTGTGGCCGCAGCTCATGTCAGGGGCCGGTTATCAGACATTCTTGACCGGCAAGTGGCATTTGAGTGTGGATGCGTCCCGGGTGTTTGAGACTGCGCGGCATGTGCGCGGCGGCATGCCCGAGCAGACTCCAGCCGGCTACAATCGGCCGACCGATCGTGCAGACCGCGAGTGGCTGCCGTGGGACGAGGCTCGGGGTGGTTTTTGGGAGGGTGGTCGGCACTGGAGCGAGGTGGTGGCGGACGACGCGGTCGATTACCTGAAGATGGCAGCGGCCGACGAACGTCCGTTCTTTATCTACGCGGCCTTCAACGCTCCGCACGATCCCCGGCAGGCTCCAAAGCAGTTTGTTGACATGTACCCGGCAGATCAGGTGCGAGTGCCGGCCAGCTTTGTACCGCGGTATCCGCACGAGATTGGTGTTTATGAGATTCGCGACGAGAAGCTGGCACCGCTGCCGCGAACGGAATGGTCGGTGCAGGTGAATCGGCAGGAGTACTACGCGATTATTACTCACATGGATCAGCAGATCGGCCGCATTCTGCAGGCCCTGGAAGAATCGGGTGAGGCAGATCGCACGTGGATTGTGTTCACGGCGGATCACGGTCTGGCCTGCGGCAATCATGGACTGATGGGCAAGCAGAATCTGTATGATCACAGTGTGCGAGTGCCGTTTCTGGTGTCGGGACCTGGTGTTCCGGCGGGTGTGCAGCGGGACGAGTTTGTGTATCTGCAGGACGTGATGCCGACGGTGCTGGAGCTGGCCGGGGCAGCGGTCCCGGAGCACGTTGAGTTTCGCAGCCTGCTGCCGCTGCTGCAGGGGACGGCTGGTGAGGCCGGCCTTGAGTGGCGGGACAGCGTGACAGGTTCGTACATGCAGAGCCAGCGGATGATCACGGTCGGTGATGACAAACTGATTGTGTATCCGGAAATTGGAGTCAGTCTGCTGTATGATCTGGCCAGTGATCCTGAGGAATTGCGGGACATTTCCGCCGCACCGGGCGGACTGGAACGGAAGCGGCGTTTGTTTGGCAGGCTGCAGGCAGAGCAGCGGCGGATGGCGGATGAGCTGGACCTGCGCGAGCGGTTTCCGGAACTGGTGGAACAGAAGTGAAGGTGTGCTGATGAGCAGGAAAAACGGGATGAATTTGCGAGCGCTGCGCGGGCTGGTCTGGGGGCTGCTGCCGCTGTTGGCTGAAGCTCAAGGGGGGCTGGCTGAGGACCTGTTCAACGGCCGTGACCTGACGGGCTGGCAGGGTGATGTTGCGTACTGGCGTGTGGAATCCGGCGCGATCGTGGGCGAGATTGGTCGGGGCCAGACGCTGAACCACAACACGTGGCTGGTCTGGACCGGTGGCGAGCTGGCGGATTTCGAGCTGCGACTGCGAGTGAAGCTGACGGGGCTGCCCGCGGCGAATTCGGGCATTCAGTTTCGCTGTCAGGTGGATTCCGTGGATCATGTTTCCGGTTACCAGGCGGATCTGGACATGGGAGCGGTCTGGCTGGGCCGCATTTATGACGAGCATGGGCGTGCCTTGCTGGTGGAGCGGGGAACTCGGGTTCGTCTGGCTGCCGACGGAGCTCGCACTGAGCAGCGGTACGCGCCTGCTGAACAGTTTGCGGTGTTGTTCCGTGAGAATGACTGGAACGAATATCGAATTGTGGCGGCCGGGCCGCATGTGGCTGTGTATGTGAACGGGACATTGTTCAGCGAGCTGTGGGATGAGCAGCGGGACGCGGCCGATCTGCAGGGACGGCTGGCATTTCAGCTGCACAGCGGCCCGGAGACTCGAGTGGAATTCCGGGACATCCGGCTGGATCGTTTGCCGGCCGATCAGTCAGTGCTGGGGAACTTCCCTGAGATCACGACGCTGGGCAAAGTCAACGAAAATCCGGGAATCTCGCCGGTGGATTCCGAGGGAAAATCGCTGAATTTAGGATTTGAGGCGGGGGATTTGAGTGGCTGGAGTGTGGAGGGGACTGCGTTTCAGGGTCAGCCGGTGCGTGAGGACGGGATTGCTCAGCGGTGGCGGGGTCAGGTGAGCGGCAAGGAGGGCCAGTTTTTTATTGGTGGTTATGAGCTGGTGAAGGATGCCGGGATCGGGACTTTGACGTCGCCGGCGGTGGAGGTTACGAAGCCGTGGGGCAGTTTTTTGATTGCCGGTGGACGTGCTGAAAGTACTCGGGTGGAGATTGTACTGCCGGGTGCAGCGGGGGTGGCTGAGTCGGTGTTGTTCAGGGCGACGGGTCGTGAGCGTGAGCAGATGCGTCGCGTGGCTTTTGACCTGCGGTCGGTGCAGGGGCGGAAGATCCGAGTGCGGCTGGTGGACGAGAACCCGGGTGGCTGGGGCCATCTGAATTTTGATGATTTTCGGCTGCATGACGAGCCGCCGTCCGAGCCGGAAGCCGGTTCAGCATGGCGCAGCACAGAGAATCCGGTACTGGCGCATTTAAGACCGAATCGTGTGTCGTCTGAGGCGACTGGTGCTGCTGCGGAGACGCTGCGTCAGATGCATGTGCCGGACGGTTTTTCTGTGGATGTGGTGGCGGCCGAACCACAGCTGCATCAGCCGATAGCATTCACGTTTGATACTCGGGGCCGTCTGTGGGTGGCGGAGGGTCACAGTTATCCGACGCGGCGGCCGGAGGGGCAGGGGCTGGATCGAATTGTGATTCTGTCAGACCGGGACGGTGACGGCTCGTTCGAAGATCGTCGGGTGTTTATGGAGGGGCTGAACCTGGTCAGTGGTCTGGAGGTGGGGCACGGGGGTGTCTGGCTGGGTGCAGCGCCGTATTTGTTGTTTGTGCCGGATGCGGATCAGGATGATCGGGCAGACGGGGCTCCGCAGGTGCTGCTGGACGGATTTGACTACGCGGATACTCATGAAACGCTGAACAGTTTCCAGTGGGGTCCGGATGGCTGGCTGTATGGAAATCAGGGAGTGTTCAACAGTTCGCTGATCGGGGTTCCGGGAGCGGCCGACAGTGCGCGAGTGCGGCTGGGTGCGGGGGTGTGGCGGTATCATCCGCAGCGTCGCAGGTTCGAGGTGTTTGCTCATGGCGGCAGCAATCAGTGGGGGCTGGATTATGACCGGCACGGCCAGTGGTTTATGACTCACTGTCGCAGTTTCTGGGGGCGTGGCCTGACGACTCATGTGGTGCAGGGCGGTCACTACTGGAATCAGTCGAATTCCGGATATGCGCCGTTTGTGTCAGCGGTGGCTGTGCCAGGTCGGCCGTGGCTGCAGAACTACCTGCTGGCATCAGCTCGTTATGATCATGGCGAGGGCGGGGCCGGCCGTCCGGGCACGGATCAGGTGTATGGCGGGCATTCGCATGTGGGGACTTTGGTGTATCAGGGCAGCAACTGGCCGTCTGAGTATCGCGATCACCTGCTGACTCACAATCTGCACGGGCATCAGATCAATCGCATGCGGAATGACCGTGAGGGTGGCGGCTATCGAACTCGCCATGCCGGCACTGACGTCCTGTTCTGCGGTGATCGGGCCTATGTTGCGGTGGACCTGCAGACGGGTCCGGACGGGGCATTGTATCTGAGTGACTGGTATGACGTGCGGCACTGTCACAATCCGGACGCTGAGCAGTGGGATCGCGGGAACGGCCGCATTTACAGAATGAAATATGATGCCTCGTGGCGTGCGGCTGCGGTGGATTTGACGAAGCTGAGCGACGTGGCGCTGGCCGGTCTGCAGCAGCATGAGAACGAGTGGCATGTGCGTGGTGCGCGGCAGGTTCTGGCGGAGCGTGCGCGGGTGCGGTCGACTGATGCCGCAGCTGTTGACCTGCTGCGGAAGCTGGCTGCCGGCGGATCGACTGAGGTACTGCGGCTGCGGGCGTTGTGGACACTGGTGCAGATTGACGGTCTGGGCGACGAGCTGCTGCTGCGGCTGCTGACGGATGACAGTGAGTATGTGCGAGCGTGGGTGGTGCAGCTGGCAGTTGAAACGCGGTCGGCGGCAGTGGCGGGCCAGTTGAGCAGTCTGGCTGCGGCTGATGCTTCATTGCTGGTGTTGCGAGCTTTGGCAGCGCAGGTTTCGCGTCTGGATGCGGCGGCAGCGTGGTCAGTGGCCGAGTCTTTGGCGGCGCGGGGTGACCTTGAGCAGGATGAAATGCTGCCGGGACTGCTGTTCTTTGGAATTGCCGGGCTGCTGCAGGCAGATGCAGCGCGGGGTGTGCAGCTGGGGGAATCGACGGTCAGTCAGCAGCTGCGGGATCAGATTGACTGGTATCTTGCTCGGACAACGCAGGCGGGGCGCGAGCGTTTGATTTTGGGCCTGCGGGGGTTGTCGTCGGCTGAGCAGCGACGGCGTCTGCAGCTGCTGGAGCTGTCATTGCGGGACAGGCGGGGTGTTGAGGGGCTGGCAGGCTGGACGGAGCTGAGTGCCGGGCTGTATGCGGAGGAGGACGCCGAGGTCCGGGCGCTGTCGGAATCGATTGGAGCGGCGCTGGCGGATCCGGTGTTGCTGGCATCGATGCGGGGTGTGGCGGCTGATGGGGGTGCAGCTGTGCGTCGTCGGCGGCAGGCAGTGGAGGTGCTGGCGAGTGCGGCGACTGCGGAGAATTTGCCGGTGCTGCTGGGACTGTTGGGTGAGCCTGAGCTGCGGGGAGACGTGATTCCGCGGCTGGCACGATTTCGCGGCGACGAGGTGGCTGAGAAACTGCTGGCGGGACTGGGGCAGTATGCGGACGAGCAGCGGCAGCTGGCGGTGGAGGTGCTGTGTGGCCGGGCCGACTGGTCAGTGCGGCTGCTGGATGAGATTGAGGGTGGCCGTCAGCCACGCAGTCTTTTGACAGCGTGGAATGCGCGGCAGATGGCGGCTGTGGGTGATGCGATGCTAAGGAAGCGTCTGGAGGCGATCTGGGGGCGAATCGGAGCGGGTTCTGAGGAGCTGCAGCGGCAGATTCAGCAGCAGTCGGCAGCGTGGCGTGGTGCGCCGCTGTGGGCTTACGACGGTGGCAGCGGGAAGCGGCATTTTCAGAAACTGTGTGCTCAGTGTCACCTGCCGACAGCGGACGGCCCGGCGATTGCGCCGCGGCTGGAAGGTACGGGGGCGAAGGGGATTGAGTATCTGGTAGAGAACCTGATCAACCCGGATGCGGTGATTGGCCGCGACTATCAGGCTCGCGTGCTGGTTACGACTGAGGGGCGAGTCCTGACGGGGATGCTGCAGTCGGAGACGCCGGAATCAGTGACACTGCGGACCTTGAACAGCGTGGAGACGGTGAACCGTGGCGAGATTGAGGAGCTGCGGATTTCGGATCAGTCATTTATGCCGCGTGAGCTGCTGCAGGGATTAAATGAGCGGGAGCGGATTGAGCTGCTGAAGTATGTGATGGGGCTGTAGGGGTAGTGTGGGGGGGCGTGAGGGCCGAGTGGGTGACTGGCCTGAGAAGATTGGAAATGTTGTCGGGTTGCGGTGGTCTGGATTTGTGTGAGCGGTGGCGGGTGGAGAGAATCCCGGCGACATAATTTTGCGCGGCGAACAGCCGTTGATTTTTCGTGGTTAGTTTTTTGGGGAACTGATTAATGACAGCAGCGAATTCTGCATTTCCGGAACTGCCTGCGGGTGCCGGAGCGATTGACAGCAATGCATCCGCTGAATTTATCCAGACGGCATCGGGTCTGAAGTATCGGATTTTGCGAGCTGGGGCCGGGGTGAAGCCGACGGCCAGTCAGGCGGTGGAAGTGAACTATCATGGCTGGCTGGACGGTGGCCGGGTATTTGACAGTTCTTACCAGCGTGGCAAATCGATATCGTTTGGTTTGAATCAGGTGATACGTGGCTGGACGGAGGGCATGCAGTTAGTGGGTGTAGGCGGCATGATTCAGCTTGAGATTCCATCGGACCTCGGCTATGGAGCTCGGGGCGCCCCGGGCGCGATTCCCGGCAACGCCACCATTCATTTCCTTGTGGAACTGATCCGGGTGAAATGAGGCAAGTGGTCAGTGTTGGCGAGCCGTGGGCGGCAGCCCACGGGTGTGCTGCCGTTTTCCTGTAGCTCGGGCTTTCCAGCCCGAGTTCTGTCCTCTGCATTTGCCGCGTCCTTAGCCCGCCGCACTGTTGCGGGTGCATTGTGGGCAGTTGGCCTCACGCGAAGCCGCGAAGCCGCGAAGGGAAACGCACAAGGTCAGTGGTCAGTTGCCAGTTGCCATTGGGCGAGCCGTGGGCGGGAGCCCACGGGTGTGTGCCGTTCCCCGTAGCTCGGGCTTTCCAGCCCGAGCACCTTGCTGTGCGGTATTGATGGCCCGATTGGCAGCTGTGGGGGGAGAGTAGCCCCCCTCACCCCCATCCCCTCTCCCCCGTTTCACGGGGGCGAGGGGAGTATTGCGTGTTTTTGGTTGTGAAAACTGAATAGCCCCCCTCGCCCCTGGAAGGGGAGAGGGGTCGGGGGTGAGGGGTATTTGGCCCCCTTCGTTCTCCGGCTCTCCCTGCCCGCTGCAGTTCGTTGGGCCGTTCCCCGTAGCTCGGGCTTTCCAGCCCGAGCCCTTTCCCCGCCTGCCCTGTCCGGCAGCCCTTCAGCGTCCGCGGCGGGTTCTGCGGCGGCGGCCGTTGTATTCCAGGCCGCAGGCGATCAGTGTGATCGGCAGGTAGCACACTGTCAGGTCAGTGATGCGATACCATGTAGGGCCTTTCACGAGGTAATCCATAGCGATGCCTCCGGCCAGAAACAGGACTCCTGAAATGATCGCCGCCTGCAGCAGCCCGGGGCCGGCGAAGCGACCGGCCACGGCGGAACCGGTCAGAGTCCCGAGGGCGTGGGCCAGCAGCGGGAACAGAAAGTGTTTTGCTTCGTAATTGCCGATGGATTCGCGCAGTTTTTCGATCGATGACGAGTCTGATCCGGGTGGCAGTGGAATGATGCTGGGACCGGCTCCGACGATCAGCATGTTGACGAGGCTGCCGACGAAGAAGCCGACGATGACGGACAGGGCGATGCGGATTTGCAGCAGCATGGGAAGTTGGCCCGAGCAGGTGGGATGTGAATACCTCAGTGGACAATACTGCCTGCAGTAGCCGAGTGTCGAAAAATCATGTTGGAAAACCGGCAGCGGCCGTTCCGGCTGTAACGGCATTTCTGTTTATTCCAGCCACCGACGTGTGGTGCCGTCATCCGCCGGCACCGGACGCGGTGACCGTCGCAGCGTGCCGCTTCGAGTCAGTACGGGCGACTAAAGAGTGTAGTGTGGCCACCCGCATCGGGCAGGCCCGCCAGTGCTGACCGCCAGTGCTGCCCGCCTGGCAAGGCAG
>Ga0172372_10004964_pt1 | contig 18717 bp, 15 predicted proteins | sample LakKiv5m_2_FD_114544 | JGI IMG/M metagenome (GOLD analysis project Ga0172372, IMG submission 114544) | Freshwater microbial communities from Kabuno Bay, South-Kivu, Congo - kab_092012_9.5m | ecosystem: Environmental > Aquatic > Freshwater > Lake | place: Democratic Republic of the Congo...
ACCGATCCCGGCACCAACTGGACGGTAGGCAGCGGGGCAACGTCCGAATTCACGCTCGTACGCAAGCCCGAAATTCAGGCCGGCCAGACCAATTGGACCATCGGGGCTACCGAATGGCTGGTGTTTCCGCAAGACGATTTCAGCCGTTTCGGCTCGCACACGGCTGACCCCTGCGAAGAACCGGTGCCGCTTTGCTCCACCACCACCGCGCCAACCGGACTGACCAGCAGTGTGGCCCCCGGGGGTGTATCGCTGTCCTGGGATGCCCTGGATGGGGCGGTTAAATGCGAAGTGAATGGGCGGCCTGCCGGTTCAACTTCTTTTGCCAAAATACGCGTCAATGTGCCGCCCTATGCCGCATTTGTTCCGGCTGCGCAGCTCAATCCAGGTACCACCTACGAGTGGAAAGTGCGCTGCGCCTGCAGCCTGAGTCCGCTGGTGGTCACGCCCTTCTCCACGCTGGAAAGCTTTAGCTGGCCCGCGCTGCGCCAGGACGCCGCCACCGAAGCGCCGCTGGTGCCCGGAGCCGGAACCCCTTCGCCCGACCTTTATCCGAACCCGGCAACATCCTGGCTGAACATTCAATGGCCCGAATCCAGCCTGGGCAACGACTGGGTGCTCGAAGACCTGCAGGGAAAAACATGGATCGGGGGAAGGGCCGACAACGCCCTGCAGCAGGTGGACATCAGCCAGCTGCCAGCGGGAATCTACCGGCTGCGCCAGGCCGGAAATGTTGCCTTGACCCTTGGAAAAGTGGTTGTTTTGCGCTAGATTCAGGAAGGCATTCAGGGGAGGTAGTTCAATTTATTGTCGGATCTAAAGGCTTGTTGCCCAGGTCCTCTTGCATTAATGGTTTACCATGTCCGTAAAGCACGCCCGCTTTGCCCCCCTTTTGCGCCTCGCCGCAGCGTCTTTGGTGTTTTCGCTGAGCCTTTTCTCCGAGAAAATAGTGGCTCAAACCGGAACCTGGAACACGGTTACGCCGGTCAATTTGCCCACAGCCCGGCACGAATGTGCGTTCGGCCAGTTGGGCGATAAGTTCTACCTCCTGGGTGGACGCGGCTTAAAACCGGTGCAGGCCTACGACCCGGCCAGCAACAGCTGGATCACCCTCGGTTTTACGCCTCAGGAGATTCACCACTTCCAGGCCGTGGAGTTCCACGGCTTGATGTACCTCATCTGCGCGTTTCAGGGCAACTTTCCCTCGGAAACCGGCATTCCCTTTATATACATCTACGATCCGCTTAGCGATTCCTGGTTCGTGGGTCCGGACATTCCCTCCGCGCGGGTGCGCGGATCGGCTGGCGTGGTGCTGCGCGACGACAAATTCTACGTGGTCAGTGGCCTGACCGACGGTCACCGCTCCGGCTGGGTGCGCTGGTTTGACGAATACAATCCAGCCACCAACAGCTGGACCGTACTGCCTGATGCCCCCCGCGCCCGCGACCACTTTGCCGCCGCCTTGGTAGACGACCTTTTGGTCTGTGCCGGGGGAAGGCGCTCCGGTGCCGGAACCGGCTTTTTCGGTACCTTTGATTCGGTAGTACGGAAAACCGACATATACAACTTCAATACAGGCACCTGGTCCACCCTCCCCTCTCCTGCCGGCGATCTGCCGACCGGTCGTGCGGGCTGTTCGGCCGGCGTGCTCGATGGCGAAGTCATCATCATCGGCGGCGAGAGCTCCAGCCAGAGCAGTGCGCACAAGCAAACCCAGGCACTTGATCCAGTAGCCGGCACCTGGCGAACGCTGACCAACCTGAACACCGGCCGGCACGGCACGCAGGCCATCGTCAACAACGGAGGCATCTACATCGCCGCGGGTTCCGGTAACCGGGGAGGAAGCCCGGAACTGAACAGCATGGAGGTTTTTCATCTGGACAGCTTGACCGCGCCCACAGGAATGGCTCTGGTGGCGGGTTTGCCCTCGGCGGCGAGCCCCGACATCCCGGTCACGGAACCCGGAGACGTGTTTGCCTTCAACCTTCAGGTCCAGCACGAATCGGGCAACCAGGCCATACTCATCCACGACCTGCTGTTCCAGGATCCGGGGCCCTTCGCCTTGCTGGATACTTCCATTTTCCCGTTTGCGCTGGCGCCCGGTAAAGATTTCCCGCTGGCCTTTCACTTTGCGCCGACCGATACGGGCTGGTATGCCGCCGAACTGAAAATCGTTTATGGTGCGGCGTTGGATACGCTGGTTGTTCCTTTCCTGGCCGAAAGCCGGAGCGGTTGCTCCACGGAAGACGCACCGGATGGCCTGGTGTCGGTTGTCGGTGCATCGACCGTTCAGTTCAGTTGGAACGAGGTTGATCAGGCGCTCAAGTGTGAGCTGCAAGGCCGCCGGGCGGGCACCAGCTCTTTTGCCAAGCGGCGCTTCAACGTTCCCCCACACAGCATCAGCCTCCCGCTGTCCCTGTTTTTGCCCGCCACCACCTACGAATGGAAAATCCGCTGCGCCTGCAGCCTGGATCCCCTCGAGGCCACGCCCTTTTCTGCCCTGGCCCAGTTCAGCACACCCGCGGCGCGGACGGCGCAGGATGCCGGCACGGAATGGGTGCTTTCGCCAAATCCTGCACCGGAGCGTGTTCTGTTGGCTGCGGTCCCGGGAAGCCTGATGCCGGGCGAAGGGCCCTGGCGCGTTGAGCTGCTTGATCTGTTGGGCCGCAGTCTGCACGTCCAGCAGTTTTCCGGAAAAGAAGTGGTGTTGGAACGCGGAACCCTTTCGCCCGGAACCTACCTGGTGCGCATCAGCAGTGGCTCCGGCAATGGACATGGAAATGCGGGGCTAACCCTGCCGCTGTTTTGGGAGTAATCAGGCCAATCTCAGGAATGCCTGCCCTGAGTGCCGCGTTGCACCAGGCCTTTGCGCAAGCGGCCAATCCGGAGCTGGCGGGGCCCATGGCCGCGTACATGAAGGATCTTTTTCCTTTTTTCGGCATCCCGGCACCGGAGCGGCGGAGCATTCAGAGGCCTTTTTACCAACAATACCTGGGCCTGGCGCGCAAAGAGCGGGACCAGGTCCTGGAAGGGCTCTGGAAGCTGCCGGAACGGGAGTGCCAATACGCGGCCTGCGACTGGATGCGCAAAGAGGCTAAAACGCTTCCGAAAGGATTCGCAGATCGCGTGGAAGATTGGGTCTGCCGGAAGTCGTGGTGGGACACGGTCGATGGTCTAGCCGTGCATGTGCTGGGCAGTTACCTGCTTCGCTTCCCGGACGAAAGTGAAGCCAGGCTCCAGCATTGGATGCGCGGTGGGAACCTCTGGCTGCAGCGCTGTGCCATCCTCCATCAGTTAACCTATGGTCGGGCTACCAACACAGACCGCCTGTATGGCACGGTCCTGGTGTTTTCGGATTCTAAGGCGTTCTTTCTGCAGAAAGCCATGGGTTGGGCCTTGCGGGAATATGCAAAAACGGACCCTGTGGGGGTCCGAAACTGGTTGGAGGGAAACAAGGTGCCTGCATTAACCCGCAGGGAGGCGCTCAAACACGTTGTCAAAAAGGATTAGGCTCCGGTTGAACACGGACGTGCTTCGCCAGGATGGCAGCAAGCCAATCCTGTAGAGCGCTGGGACTCCATGCCCCCGATGCATTAGCCCGCGTTGCGGGCCAACTTGGGTCGGTTGTCCATGGCAATAACCACGGCTTGCGGTTTACGACCGGGTACAACCATTTTAACCGTAAGGGCAAGCAGCATCAAGGGAACTGCAAGAATTCCCATGGGGATAGCCAACAACACCTCGGCGACGGATTGAATCGATTTCATGCCCTGAACTTTGAAGCGATTACCCCTGAAATGTGACATGGTCACAGATAATCTGCTGGTTTCTATGATCAATATAGCCTATAACGCACAATTACAAGGGTTTGTTATTGCAAATTTGTGACGTAGCAATAAAGCCAAATGGTTTATTGAATTATTGATAATCAATAGTTTAGCTAATTAAATTGTGACGCATTTCTATCCATCCAGCCCCAAAAAATTTTCCTTTTTAAGTGTCACGAAGACACAAAGCGTGAAAAAAGATCGCGTTAGCCCTAAAAAACCCCGGCCAAACCGCTAGAGTTTGCGGTTTGGCCGGGGCATATCAGGGAGCATTAAGTGACTTTGGTGTTGCGCCATCCATTCTGGCGCTCCAGGCCCCTAGCGGAGCAGCAACTGCCTGTTTTTGTCCCACTGGACTTCGTAGCCAAAGGTCAGGGACTTGCGTCCGTTGGCTGCCACGCTAATGTCCCATTCCAGCATGCCCGTGCCTTCCGTTTGCCGGTCTGGTTCGCCCGACTTCAGGTTGACTTTGATGGTGGGCTCAGCAGGTACCGGAACCTGGTCCTGAACCACCAGCGTGATCGGCTTGCTGTGGGAGTTGCGCACCTCGATGGACCATTCCTCCGTGCGGAAACGGTCGCTGCTGAACGCCTTGCTCTTTTCTTCGGCGTTCAGCCGCTTGCGCTCCGCGTACACGAGTCGGTCGCGGCCCATGGGAAGGTTGAGGGTGTCTCCGAAAACCCGCGGGTCAACGTGGGCCCTTCCCACGAACGTGCCATCGTAGAAGAGGTTGGCCAGACCGGGCAGCAGGTTCAGGTCTTCCCAGCCGGTGATCTGCGCCTGGATAAAAGCCTCGCGATCCATCTTGGGAACGAGGTAGTGCCGGTACGTAGCCGGGAGGGATTTCTCCTGAATCAGCAACAGATGGTCTCCGCCATCGGAAGGAATGGTGTAGCCCAGGTCAATGGTGAACTGAACGTTGGCAAAGGTCTGCGCGACGCTGGTGTAGTCTGCGGCGATCTGGGCATCTTCCCTCTCCATGGACGCTTCATCCGTTGCGATGGATTTGTAGGAAAGCGTCTCTGGCCGGCCGCCTGCCACCGAGGAGATCGTAACCTCTTGGACCTGCTGGTAGTATTGAGCATACCAGATGGGCAGGTTGGGCTTGCTCTGGCCAAGGCTCGGATCGTGCGTACTTAAGGTGATGGGAACGGCTTTCCAATCTTCGCCCGTGTTTTGGCGCACGTTGGCTTTGTAGGTGAGTTTAACGGGTTCGTCCGGACCGGAGGAACGGATGTCGTAACCGGGGTTCCAGCTGGCTCCCCCTACCGTGTAGTTGAGTTCCAGCGAGCCCGCGCTCGCGGCCTTGCTGAAGACAACTACCCGGATTTGGTGCACGGGTTCAGGCTGCATCGCCGGCGTGTAGAGCAGGGTGTTTTTGTATTGGGCCCAGGTCTGCAGCCGGGCCTGCACCTCGTTGTAGAGCCGGCTGGTAGCGTCTTCTTCGGCGTGCGCTTCCACCATGTTTTCGTGAATATCTTCGAGTTTGGCGCGCAGAAAGATCAGCGCTTCGCGCAAGACCGGCATGGTGTCGCTGCCGCGAGTATTGGTCATGATGGGATTGGTCAGCAACACTTGTTTTTCCTGCTGTAGCGCCTGACGGCGGGCCTGAATTAACTCCAGGGCATAGCCCAGCGTGCGCACGGAATCTTCCCCCAGCCTGATTTTGCGGTTGAGCGCCTTGACTTCGGCCGGCTCCTGCACGGGAACGGGCTCCCTGAAATGAACATGGTGGCGAACGTCGAGGATGATGAAGGCGCCCTTCCCCCGTACCTGGATGCTGGAAGGGTCGATCAGGGGGCTGAGGTCTTCGACAATGATTTCCGTCTGGCCTTCGGCAAGGCGGACTTCGGCGTTGCGGAAAATCTGGGCGCGGTTTAAAAAAACGGTCACCTTTTCGATGCGGGAAGGCACCGTTCGTTCTTCAACCGAGGCGTGGAGGGCGATGCTGCTCAGCAGCAAAAGGGCAAACATGATGGGCTTCATAGCGAATGAATTTGCTCTCAGGATGCAACAGCCGTGAACATTCCATACGCAGGAGTAAAAAAAAATGGTGGGCCGATAACCTCCTCGGTGGAAGAGAATTTTCGGGTGGGTCCTGCAATCCGTGCAACCCTGGCCCCGCGGCCCGGTCTTTTGGGCAACTTTCACGCTACAGCGCGTGACCCATTCCAAAAAACCGGGGAAGGGCGGGCGCGCACCCGCACCTTCTCCAGGGTTCTTCTACAAACTCCCCTTAACTCGCCATGAAAAAGATTCTTTTTGCTGCTGCCTTGTTCGTTGGAAGCCTCTTGTTGCCCGGTTGTGATGACGGGTTGATTTGCCGCCGCGGCGATGGTCCGCTGGTGGAAGAAACTCGCGTCCTGCCTGCGTTTTCGCGCATTGAAATGAAAAGTGCGATGGATGTGACCCTTATTCCGAACGAAACCTACCAGGTGGTTCTCCGCGCCCAGGACAATGTGCTGGAAATTCTGGAGACGCGTGTTTCCGGAGATAAACTTATCCTGGACCTGGAGGAATGCCTCCGCAGCCATGAGCCGATCCATGTAGAGGTCTATGCTCCGGTCTTCGAAGGGGTTCACATCAAAGGCTCCGGCGATCTGGATGCCGTAGCGCCTCTGGTGACGCCGGGGTTCTCGCTTCAAATCGACGGCTCAGGTGATGCGGTGCTGGATCTGGAAACCGAGCTGGCCCAGGTGTTCATCAACGGCTCGGGTGATGTGACGTTTTCCGGCAGCGCCACCCGCCAGGAACTGGACATCAACGGCTCCGGCTCCATTCGCGCCTATGAGCTGTGGACCTCCTCAACCTCTCTGCTGATCTCCGGGTCCGGTGATTGCCGGATCTACGCGGAAGATGAGCTGGCCGTGCGGATCAGCGGATCGGGAACTGTCTTTTACAAGGGTTACCCCATGATTACCGATCTGGTGATCAGCGGAAGTGGCGAAGTGATCGAAGCCAACTGAGCACGGTTCAAGCCGGGTGTTGCCCTAAGGCTTGCCCGGGTTACGGGAACTTTTCCACCGTGCCGGTATTTATGGCGAACTTGCTGCGGGGAAGGCCGTTTCGGTCCTGATCTTTGCCTGTGGAGTTGCAAGAATACGCTTTCAAAATACTGGCCGAAACCCGTTCGTCTGTTTTTCTGACAGGCAAAGCGGGAACCGGTAAGAGCACTTTTCTGCGCGATGCCGTGCAGCGTTTGCCCAAGAAGACCGTAGTGGTTGCCCCTACCGGCATCGCTGCGATTCAGGCTCGGGGCGAAACGCTGCACGCTTTTTTTAAGTTGCCCTTCGGTCCTATTCTTCCCGGCGATCAGCGCCTTCGGCAGATTCGCTACCCGTCCGAAAAGAAGAAACTGATGGTGGACATGGAGGTGCTGGTCATTGACGAAGTGTCGATGGTGCGCGCCGACCTGCTGGATGCGGTGGACGAATGCCTGCGCCGGGTGCGCAAGGAAGCCCTGCCTTTTGGCGGCGTTCAACTCCTGCTGGTAGGTGACCTGCTGCAACTGGAACCCGTAACGAAAAGCGCCGATTGGGAACTGCTGCACCACTGGTACAACAGTCCGTTCTTCTTCGATGCCCGGGTACTGCGCGATTTGGAGCTGGTGAACATCGAGTTGGAGAAAGTTTACCGGCAGCAGGACCCGGACTTCATTGCCCTGCTGGACCGCATCCGAAAAGGGGTGCCCAGTTACGAGGACATGGTGCTGCTCAACCACCAGCCCAAGGTGCCCAGCCCCGCCGAAGAGGAGTATTGCATCGTGCTAACCGGAACACGGGCCTCCGCAGAAAGTACCAACCGCAGCCGGTTGGAAGACCTCGGCGCTCCGCTTGTTGCCTACGAAGGAGTCATCACCGGCGACTTCCCCGCGCATCATCTGCCGACAGAGCGCATGCTGGAACTGAAAAAAGGGGCGCAGGTCATCTTTATTCGAAATGATATTGGCGCGTTTCGCCGCTGGGTCAACGGAACGCTGGGGGTTATTGCGGAAACGGCCGAAAATCAGGTGATGGTGAGGCTTCGAGACGGAACCGAACACAAAGTGGACCCGGTGCGCTGGGAGCACATCCGCTACGCGCAGGACAAGGAAGGCAAAATCACCGAGGAAGTGCTGGGGTCCTTTGACCAGCTGCCGTTGGCGCTGGCCTGGGCGGTTACCATCCACAAAAGCCAGGGGCTCACGTTTGACCGGGCCTGCATCGACCTGGGCAACGGCGCTTTTGCAGCCGGGCAATTGTACGTAGCGCTCAGCCGTTGCCGGACACTCGAGGGCATTTACCTGAAGCGCCGCTTGCGCAGGCAGGACGCCATGGCGCGCAACGAAGTGCTTCGCTTCTACGAACAGATGAACAACCTGGAGGAAATCCGGCAATTGCTGTCCGGGGCAGAGGAGTAGCCAAGCGGGTCATGTCATTGATAGATTTCGGCGATGCTGTTCTGCCCCATCCATTGCTGTAACTTTCATGCAAAAAGGGGATTATGCACCTAAAACTTGAAACGCTTTTTCTCGATCTGGATCAGGACAGAATTGCCCTGGATCGCCAATTGCGGCAATTGGATAACCAGGTTCTCAACCAACCCTCAGCCCCCGGCAAATGGTCTGCCCTGCAGACCCTGCGCCACCTGATCATGGCTGAGGAGCAATCGCTGGCTTATATTCGCAAAAAGCTCAAGGACCCAACCCGGGCCAAGAAACCGGGTTTGAGCACCTGGTTCCGTTCCGGGTTGCTGCTCGGATGGTTTAAATTGGGGATGAAGGCAAAAGCTCCCCCTGCATTCGCGGCCATTGACCCGAACCAGGATCGCGATACGGTGCTGGCGGATTACAGCAGGGTCCGGCAGGAGTTGGCAGCGGTGTTGGATGCTGTCCCGGCCGATGTGGTTGACCGCGAACTCTTCCGGCATCCGTTGGCCGGTCGCATGGATTTGGGGTCAGCCCTGAGTTTTTTCCGCGCGCATTTCCGCCATCATCAAAAGCAGATTGTGGGAATGTTAAAGTTGGCCTGAACAACAAGCCCCTTTTTATGGCGTTTGGGAACGGGCCTCTCCTTAAGCAAACTGGAACTATTTTTGCAGAAAAGTGGAGGGCCTGCCCTTCTGAGGAGAATCCCCAGGACTTGCCGCCCGTGATCCAAATTTCAATCTATGAAATTTAAATTAATGACAAGCGAACAAGGCATGATAAAAATCTCGGTGAGGACCTTCAACCGCTTTGCCCTATTCCTGCTGTTCGGGCTGTTGATTTCCACGGCGCTTCCCGCCTGCAAGGCCAAGGAGAAGGCAGCAGAAAAAGAGGCAGCAGCACTGCTGGCCAAGCAGACCGAACAGGCTAAAAAGGATTTGATCGCCCTGTTGTCCGACAACAATCAAAAATCGCTGGAGGAAAAAGAACGCGACCTGCAGGCCATTAAGGACTTGGGGTTAACGGATCCGGAAGTCCTTAAATTGATTGAAAAAGCAGAAGCCAAATTAGCCGCAGAGCGGGAGGCGCTGCGCAATACGCCGGTAAATAATGGCAATACGGAGCGCGAGGCAAAGCAGCGGGCGCTCGGTTCTGCCCTATCCGCGATTGCCGGAGCGCGTAGTGTAGAGGAGGCCAACCGCAAAATCAGCGAAACGCTGAAACTGTTCAGTTCACCCGACGCTCCCGTGCTTATTGTGATCGCCGAAGAAAACGGCCAGAAAGATTTTGACCGCCCAACAACCATTCGCAAGTACCTCGAGTACCTCAAGGATACCGGGAATGCACCGGATGCTTTGTCCCACCTGACCATGGATGGGGCAGGCCTGATCGCTGAGGTGGAACTCATCAAGCGCTAAACAAGACTCCCATGCAGGTTAATCATTCCAGGTTCCCATCTTACCTGAGCTTCGTCCTCTTTGCATTTGTCGGTCTTTTGACGTTTTCCCTGCCCCTGAATGCTCAGCAGGCTGCGGCACAAAACGACGATTACATCAGCCCGGAACGCAAGAAAGCCATCGATTCGCTGGCGCTGGAGAAGGTCCGGGATTTGAGCAAATACATCGCCATTGTCGGGGATAAAAGCACTCCGTTTTCAGAGGCCGACCGGGTCATTCAGCGGACCCTGGAGCTCTTTGCCCCAGGCAGCGAAATGGGCGTATCTTCCGTGAACAGTTCCGAGATTCAGTATTACGGGGTCCGCACTTACCTCGAGCGCCTGATGCAGTTGAACTACGACCGCGTCGAAATTGAGTGGTACAACATCCAGTACATCTCCGATCTGGAACGCCAACCCGATGGCAAATACGTTGGAGTCATCACCATTTACCAGCGCTTCAGCGGATACAAAGAAGGGTACGAAGGCAATGTGTTGCTCTACAAAGACACCACCAAGAAGGACATCACCGTTTACGTAGAACGCAAAGAGACCCAGATCGGCGGTCGCACCATTGGCTTCTGGGATGTGTTGCTCGGCGATGTTCGCGTTACTGAAACCCGTCGATGATCGCGAGGCTTTGGCTTTGTCTGGTGCTCCTGGCAACCAGTACGGGGATATCTGCACAGAGCGGAGGTGACTTCGGTGACGAAACCGAGCTCTACGCGGAAACCAAACAAGTCAACCAATTCTTTCGTCGCTTTAATTGCGAGGAAGGCCGGAATGGGGAACGCTTCTACCCGGGTAATCCGCTGTACCGAGACCCTGAATTCCGTCTCGGATACCTGGACATCCTGTTTGACGGAGCTTCGGCTTCGGTTTCGCCGGCTGACAAACAAGCGTTCATTAAGGATGTCTGCCAACCCGCTCAGCCTTTTTACCTGGATTTTCACGGTGGGAATTGGCTGGCCGAAGTCAACACGCGGTTTTTGTTCGAAGGGAGTGAGCGCGATTTAACGCTGTTTATGCGCCTGGAAGCCGATCGTCTAGGTCATAAATGGGTGATTGAACGCATCCAGTTCGCGCCCTACCTGAAACGATTTTCGCAACGGCCAGCGGGCGAAACCGAATTTTTGCACCCGCTCAGCCACGAACTGGATTTCATGAACCTGAGCAAGGTCTTCCGCTCGTCAAAAGATCTGCAAGGTTATGTTCCCGGTGAGTATGAACCCGATCAACTCACCTTGTTCCTGCTGGATGTAGCGGCCGGTAAGCTGACGTTCCGGACCGTAACCGGCATGCGTTTCCACTTTTTCCAAGTGGACGGCTGGTACTTTGAACTGCGCGATGTTCAGCGCAGCGGCTACAACACCGGGTGGCTGATTACCCGGCTGGAGCGCGTACCAGAGCAGGAGCGTTCGTTGTTGTTGCGGGATATTTACCATGCGACACGGTAAGGCACATTTCCGTTTAGGAGTCCTGGTTGGATGGTTCTTGCTGGCAGGCCCTGTCATCGGCCTGGCCCAAAGGGAAGCTGCGCCTTCCCCGCCCCCGGACCCCCAACACGCCATGATTCAGCGCATGGTCGGTTACCTGGAATCAAACCTCAATACGCTGGGCAACCCCGATGTCTTGTCGGAAGACAAAGACATCCTGATCACCGAAAGCTACAAGAAGCTTTTTCGCGATGCCCTGGTCCAGATTGAAGATGACCTGGAGCCTGGTCGCAGCACGGTGACCTACAAAGACGCTCCCTCCTACCTGCTGGACGTCGATTTCTTCTTTCAGGAAGTGCGATTCTCGTATGCCATTCAGCACATCGAAGCACAGACGGCAGAAACCGGCGAAGAAAGCTGGCTGGTCCATGCCATCCGGACCCTGGAAGGCGTTTCGCTCAGCGGTGACAGCGTGCGAAATGATCTGGAGCGTTTTCTCGAAGTCAACCGGACTCCGGATGGGCTCAAAATTGTGAGCGTGTACACAACCAAGCTCAACCGATCGGAGGCAAACCGCAACTGGTGGAGACAACTTCCAGCTGCCTGGAAAACGCTGCTGGCGGGCGAAGCGGAGTTGATGAGCGGTTTTCCCCTTTGCCGCGTGGTCGCTTTTGATGAAGCTATCCTGATTACCGACCGGGACACCTTTCTGTTGCCCGGCCACCAGCAGGCAGGGTCGCACCTGCGCAGCAACCATTACTTTTTCTATGGTGACACGCTGAAGGCCCGGGGTTGGGAAGAAGTTTCCCTACCAGTGCCTGCGCTGGACGCTTTTCTGGAAGGCCTGCTGGCCACCAAAGAGCTGAATTTCGAGAACCGCATCCTTCCCGATCTGGAAAGCCTCGCTCCGCTGAAGGGGCTTCGGGTGCTGAATCTGTCGGGCACCAACATTCGCGATGTGTCGGCCTTGCGCTCCATGACCCAGTTGCAGGAGCTTCATGTGTCGCGAACGGCAATCGAAGACCTGACTCCCCTGCGTTTTTGTCGGGGCATGGAAAAGGTGGTGGCCCAACAGGCCAAAATCGTGGGGCCCTTACCGGAATGGCCCGATTTGAAGGTCCTGGTCTTGCGGGAATGCCCGCTGGACAGCCATTGGAGCCCGGGAAGCAAACCCTCGCTTGTTTACCTGGACTTAGCCCGAACAGGGATGGTGGATCTGCGGGGTCTGGACGCGTTGCCCGGTCTGGAGTACCTGGACGTGTCGCAGACCCGCATCAAAGACCTTTCGCCCGTTAAGAATTCCTTGAAACTGAGGGTCTTGCTGGCGGAACAAACGGCGCTGAGCGACCTCAGGCCGCTTCGCAACCTGGATCAGCTGGAGCGCCTGCATCTGGACGGAACGTCGATCAAAAGCCTGGACGACCTGGCCGGAAAAAGCCGGTTGCAGCGCGTTTATTGCGATGGCACCGGCATTACAGACAGCCTGGTGCGCCAGTTTCACCGCGACCATCCGCAGGTGCTGATCATGCATGAAACCGCCTACCTCCAGCAATGGTGGAAGGCCCTGCCCGCTGCCTGGCAGTCGGTTTTTTTCCGCAGCCTGGATTTTTCCGGGGTTCCCGACAAAGAGACGCTGCATGCCATTGCCTCGCTGCGAAGCCTGGATCTCTCCGCCGCTGTGGTGCCTTCGGGGGAATTAGGCTCGCTCACTCCGCTGCGGGAGTTGCCGGAATTGGAAAGCCTGACCCTGGCGGGCAGCTCTTTTGACGACTATGCCGGGCTTCGAAGACTGCGCTTCCTCCGCGAATTGGATGCCAGCCGTACCCCGATGACTTCGCTGGCGATGTTGCAGGGACTCCCCTATCTGGAGACGCTGCGCCTGGATCATGCGCCGGTGCAAAGCCTGGCCCCACTGGAGAGCTGTCCCAGGCTCAGCCGGGTGTTTGCTGACAGCACGTCGCTCAGCGATTCGGCCTGGTTGGCCTTTGAAGACCGCATGCCCGACGTGCTGGTCATGATCCACAACCGGGAGCGACAGCAGTGGTGGGCATCCTTGCCGGAGGATTGGAAAAGCCTGCTGGCTTCTGCAGCCGGGTTTGCCGGAGAACCGGGTCCGGAAGACCTGGCGCGCATTCGCCACATCCGCGACCTGACCCTTCCCCCGAGAGATTTTTCCGACCTGAGTCCGCTAGTTTACCTCAGCCGGCTCACGCGCCTGCACGTGGCCGGTAACCGAATCAGCAGCCTGCTCCCGCTGCGGCAACTTAGCCAGCTGGAATGGGTGGACGTAACGGGCAACCCGATTTACTCGCTGGACGGCCTGGAGACCCATCCGCGTCTGGCGGAGCTTCGGGCAGACAATACCCCGATTCGCGTCCTTGATCCTTTGGCGCGTTCGCTGCTGCTGGAGCGACTTTCGGTGGCGGGCACCGAGATCAAAAACCTGCAGGCCCTGGTGCTGCACCGGCGGCTGCTGTCGCTGGATTGCTCGAATACGCGCGTCCGCAGCCTGGCGCCGATTGAAGCCCTGGATGGCTTAAAGGAGTTGGTCATTTTTAACACGGATTTATCCCAGGGCAAGGTCAACCAGTTTCAGGAAGCCCATCCCGATTGCGCAATTCGCTTTTATTAGGGGATTACCTTTGGCGGATGGTTCAGCTTAAGGAAGAAGTTCGTCTGGCGCTCCAGGATGGCACTCCGGTGGTGGCCCTCGAAAGCACGCTGATTGCCCACGGGATGCCCTGGCCCGTCAACCTGGAGACGGGGCTGCGGCTGGAAGCGGAGGTGCGGCGGCACGGAGCCATCCCGGCCACCATAGCCGTGCTGAATGGGCAGTTGTTGGTGGGCCTGGAAGAAGCCCAATTGGAGCGCTTGGCCCGCCTGGGACCGCAGGCCCTGAAATGCAGTCCGCGCGACCTGGGCGCGGTCATCGCCCGCGGGCAGTGCGGGGCAACGACCGTGGCCGGCACACTCCTGGCCGCGCGACTGGCCGGGATTTCGGTGTTCGCTACCGGGGGAATCGGCGGTGTTCACCGCGGCGCCTCCAACAGCTTTGACGTATCGGCTGACTTGCCCGAACTGGCCAGAAGCCCGGTGATGGTGGTGAGTGCCGGGGCGAAGTCCATCCTGGATTTGCCCGCAACCCTGGAATACCTCGAGACGCTTGGTGTACCCGTCATCGGGTATGGCACGGACGAGTTTCCCGCGTTCTACCACCGCAGCAGCGGTTTGCGCCTGGGCCTGCGCATGGATGATGGCGAATCGGTGGCAGCCTTTTTTCGGGCCCGCCAAGGTCTGAAGCTCGAACAGGGCATCCTCATCGCCCATCCGGTGCCGGAAGCTGCCGAAGCGAGTTTCGCGCCGGTGTCTGCCGCTACCTCGCAGGCGCTGAACGAGGCGGAAGCGGCAGGTGTTCAGGGGCAAGCCCTCACTCCCTTTCTCCTGAGCCGAATTGCCGAACTGAGCGGTGGGGAATCGCTGAAGGCCAACGTAGCGCTGGCGCTGAACAACGCCCGCCTGGGCGCTGAACTGGCCAGGGCGCTGCTGGATTCAGGGCAGAAGCAACAGCATACGGCTGATTAGGCCCGCTCGCACCACATAAACGCCCGGACCATAATCAGCCGCCCGGAGTTGCGCAGGACCGAGACCTTCCTGCAGCACCTGACCCTGCTCGTTGGCCAAAGTCCAGGACCCTGTGCAGCGTATGGAAAAGTTTCCTGTTGCAGCCACCGGATTGGGATAAACCTGCAGCGTCAATGGGTTGTCGCCGCTGAGGGACGAGGCTTGTTTGGTTATCGAAGGAAAAGTAGCGGCAGTGGAAACCAGCGGCACATGGAAGCTTGCCCAGGCACTGGGTGGCCCTTCGCGCCAGTCTCCTTCCGTCGCGCCTGCGGCACTGTAGCCGTTGAGACAGCGGGCGCGCACCTGCCAGGTATAGGTTAAGCCCGCTTCCAGCCCCGCAGAAAGGGTCAGATCAGGGGAAACAGGGTTGCGGTAGAGGTAGGGTCCGCTGGAGCCCGGCCGTCCCCTCCAGGCATAGCGGGCTGCGCCAGCCACGTTGCCCCACGAAAGGGTTACCGCGCCACTGCCACTGGTGTCGCTGGCCAGGTACCCGGGAGCCGAACAGCGCGCCGTCCGGCAGGCCACAGGGTGCGCCATGGTTTCGAAACGATGCTGCGCCGGCAGCTTGCCGCTGCTGCCAAATCCCGAGCTGGGCCAGGCATCCGGCGAGTCCCACCAGGCAGGCGCCGCGGAAAGGTACCAGGACGAGGATCCGGAGAGGGCTGTTCCGGGTGGCTCGGCCATTCCCCGGACCAGGTTTCCGGACGAAAGGTGACCGCTGCCGCTAAGCAGCATGTTGCCGTAATACGGCGCCGCGCCGGTCAGGTCGTTGCCGCCGTAGTGTTGCCCCAACGTGGCCGGAGAGGTCATGACGATGCCGTAGAGCTCCACCCGGTTGCGGTAAAAGGAGTTGCCCGGGCCGGAGGGACCCCAGTAGTTGTCGGTAAAAATGTTCTGGACGGTGTTGCCTTCAAAAAGGTTGGCGAAGGGGTAATGGCCGTGCAGCGAGATGTCGCCGCTGAAATCGGGGACGGGTTCGCTGCGGCGGGGGTCAGTGGAGTAATTGTAGGCAAACACGTTGCCGTTGGCGCCTTGCTTGACCATCATGGCGTGGCGCAACTCGCGAAAAACGTTGTCCTGCACCAGGCAAGCCGAGCTGTGCCTGACCAGGGTGACGCCGTATCCGTGGGTTTTTACCCCATCGTACAACCAGGCTTCGTGGAAATAGTTTCCACTGATGTCCAGGTGGGCAGATCGGCTGGCCAGTACGTGTGCTCCGGCACTTCGATAGCTGGCCACTCCTCTTACCCAGGAATTGACGGCCAGGTAAAACCAGATCATGGCCCCATCGCCGGCGGCATCGGTGCGGGTGATGCGCAGGCATTCCACGCCGCAGGCATTGACCGGGCTGATGCGGCGCAAGCGCGGCTGGTCGGCAGCGTTGAACGCGATGCGGCAGGCGTCATCGAGCAGCAGGCTGTCTCCGGCGACCGCACGAATACGGCTGATGTGCCCCACCGATTCGGCTGCCCAACCGGCCGGGGCTTCATCCCAGGTACCATTGTCCTGCACGATTTCAATCCAGTCCCCGGGCTGCAGACCCGCAGCACTGGCGCTGGTTCCGGTCAGGCGAATGGCCTGGTCGCCTTTGGCGGGGATGTGCGTGAGGTACCAGTCCGGACCAATGGTTGAACTGCCGATGCGGATCACGTCCAGGTCTGCTCCGCCAAAGTCAACTACCAATTCCGTGGAATCTGCACCCGCTCCTCGCAGAATGGCACCGGAGGGCAGGTCGAGCGGTTGATCGATGAGGTACATGCCCGGTGGAAGGTGCACCAGACCCGCTTTGCCATCCAGGGCAGCGAGGGCGAGTTGGATGGCTGCAGCATCGGGAAGGGTATCGTTCGGGATGGCGCCGTAGGCCTGAACGTTGTGTTCGCGCAACAAAGTGGGAGCTGGTGTTGCGATTCCGGCTTTGTGCCAATCGGATCGGCGATCCGGCGGGAGTCCCTGAGCTGATGTGGAAGCAGCAGCCAGGAGCATTAAGCCGAGCAACATAAAGGCAGCCGTCGTGCGGACTGCAGACCAGGTTGAAGACATCTGGTCTAAATTACGGGTAATTCCCGTTTAGGAATCGCGGAAATGCCGACCAGGGCCTCAGGGCCTTTCCACCGAGAGGATCTCGAGGACATCATAGGGCAGCGGGGCTATACCGCAGTGGTAAAGCTGGAGCGTGCGGCGGAATTGCACCCGGACCGGAGTGTTGTGAACGCGCCAGACGGAATCCATGCCTTGGGGATGGTAATACTTGTTGTCGATGAGCAGCATGTAATCGCATCCATCGGCAGCCCCGTCACCGAGATCCAGGATAAGGGCTTCTGCTTCTTCTTCGCAAAATCCGTAAACGTAGGAAACGCCGGCGCACTGCGCTTCGCAAGGGTTGGAGTAAGGTATGCCGTCAAGCCCGCAAACCGGGTCCACGTAGGTGGGGCATACTTCGCAGGGTCCATCCGCTTGGCAGGCTGCCAGCGCAAGCGCAAATGCGGTAAGGATGAGCAGCGGAAGGTAACTATGGTTGCGCATGGGGAACAGCGATTAGGGATTCGGAAGGTTGAACCCAGTGGTTTCTGGGTGGTTGTTGTCCTCTTCCGATCCGTTTGAATACGGCTGCAAGCGGGACGGGGTTGCCTGCGGGGAAGCTGCCTTTCTAACCGGCATCAGCCAGGGCGGCTTTAAAGGTGCGGAGCACCCGCTCCCTGGCAAAGGCATGCTCTACTATAGGTTGCGGGTAATCCAGGCTGTCCAGTTCCGGCACCCAGCGGCGGATGTATTCGCCTTTCCGGTCAAATTTTGCTGCCTGGCTGGCGGGGTTGAAGACGCGGAAATACGGGGCCGCATCGCAGCCGCATCCGGCGGCCCATTGCCAGCCACCGCTGTTCGAGGCCAGCTCAAAGTCGAGCAGTTTCTGCGCAAACCAGGCCTCCCCTAGGCGCCAGTCGATGAGCAAGTGTTTGGTCAGAAAGGAGGCCACCACCATCCGAACGCGGTTGTGCATGAACCCGGTAGCCGCGAGTTCGCGCATACCGGCGTCCACGAGCGGATACCCGGTCTGGCCTTGTTTCCAGCGCTCCAGGTCTTCCGGGGCATCTCGCCATGCGATGCGGTCGTAGGCGGGTTTAAAGGCCTGTGTAGCCACCCGGGGGTGGTGGTAGAGGATCATCTGGTAGAATTCGCGCCAGATGAGTTCGTTCAGGAAGGTTTCGCTCAACGTGCTGGCCTGCAAGGCCAGCCGGCGAATGCTGATGGTGCCAAAGCGCAGGTGGATGCCTAATCGCGACGTGCCGGACTTGCCGGGAAAGTCGCGTTGACGGGCGTAATCCCGGATCAGGGTCGTATCTACCACTGGGTCGGGAACGGCCAGCCCGGAAGGCCGGAAGCCCATCTGCTTCAGCGAGGGTAAGGGAGCCTGGACGTCTGCTGCCCAGCGGCCCTTTCGCGGCAGGCTGCGGGGCACGGGCGGGTCTTCAGACCAGGCCTGCTTCCAGCGCCGGCTGTACGGCGTAAACACAGAATAAGGACTCCCATCCGGCTTAATGACCTCGTCGCGTTCAAAGATGACCAGGTCTTTGAAAGCCTGGAACGAACCGCCGTTTTCGGCCAGCAACGCTTCCACTTCCCGGTCGCGCTTGATTCCGTAGGGTTCGTAATCGCGGTTGGTATAGACGGCTTTGATGCCGTATTCGGCTATCCATTTCTTCCAAAGCGCCAGCGGTTTGCCGTAGCCGACCACCAGTCCGCTGCCCAGGGCGCGCAATTGCTGGTCCAGCGCCTCCAGCTGGCGGTGCAGAAAGCTCACGCGGGCATCGTCTTTGTCTGCCAACGCGTCCAGGATGTTGCGGTCAAACACAAAAAAGGGCAATACCGGCTGCCCGCTTTCCAGCGCCCGGATGAGCCCGGTGTTGTCGTCGAGCCGCAGGTCGCGTCTGAACCAGAAGGCTGTTACGGGCGAAGGGGGGAGCGGCATGGTACAACGACGAGGCGATCAGCGGGCCA
>Ga0172372_10004965_pt1 | contig 18713 bp, 20 predicted proteins | sample LakKiv5m_2_FD_114544 | JGI IMG/M metagenome (GOLD analysis project Ga0172372, IMG submission 114544) | Freshwater microbial communities from Kabuno Bay, South-Kivu, Congo - kab_092012_9.5m | ecosystem: Environmental > Aquatic > Freshwater > Lake | place: Democratic Republic of the Congo...
GAGCAACGCCCGCGTGCAATACCACTTTGAGCCGGTGCGCGACCTGTTCATCGACCGGCTGGGTTGGGATGCCTGGTTGCTACGCTATCAGAAGCAGATAGCCTATATAGAACATGGGCTAGAGGCCAATTTGATGCTCAAAGTCAACCCCAAGTACGTGCTGCGCAACTACCTGTGCGAAGAAGCCATTGAAGCCGCCCAACGCAAAGACTTTAGCGGCGTGCAGCGCTTGCTGAACGTGATCACCCACCCGTTTGCCGAGCACCCGAATGCGCAGGCGTGGGCCGGGTTTCCACCGGCGTGGGCCAGCCGGATTGAAGTCAGTTGCAGTTCCTGAAACCTCAAGAGACATTCACCATGACTTTTCCGATCCAGAAAACCGATGAAGATTGGCTGACCCAATTGCAGGCCGACCCCAACGCCGAGCTGGTGGCCTACCAGGTGACGCGCCACGCCGCCACCGAGCGCCCCTTCAGCGGCAAGTACGAACGGCACTGGGCAGTAGGCAGCTACCACTGCATCTGCTGCGGCAACAAGCTGTTTGACGCCGGCACCAAGTTTGACGCGCACTGTGGCTGGCCCAGTTTCTCGCTGGCCGTGCCTGGTGCCATCACTGAAAACGTCGACCGCAGCCACGGCATGACCCGCGTCGAAACCGTCTGCAGCCAGTGCGGCGCGCACCTGGGCCATGTGTTTGACGACGGCCCCACCGACACCGGGCTACGCTATTGCATGAACTCGGCTTCGTTAAACTTCCGCCCTGCATGAAGATCCTGATCGACTTTTTCCCCATCCTGCTGTTTTTTGGCGCCTACAAGGTTTACGACATCTACGTGGGCACGGCGGTGCTGATGGCCGCTACCGTGGTGCAGATGGCGCTGATTTACGGCATCGACCACAAGCTCAGCGCGATGCACAAGGCCACGCTGGCGCTGGTGCTGGTGTTTGGCACGCTCACCCTGGTGCTGCACGATGAGCGCTTTATCAAGTGGAAACCGACCGTGCTGTACGCGGCCATGGCGCTGGCGCTGGCCGTGGCGGTATGGGTGTACAAGAAGAATTTTCTAAAACTGTTGCTGGGCAGCCAATTGACGCTACCGGAACCGGTGTGGATGCGGCTGAACGCCATCTGGGTTGGGTATTGCGCCTTCATGGCGGCGATTAACGGCTATGTGGCCGCCTTCTACAGCACCGAGGCCTGGGTCAACTTCAAGCTGTGGGGCTACGCGTTTCCGCTGATCTTTATTGTTGGTCAGGGCTTTTACATTGCCCGTTACCTCAAGGCGGACGACTCGCAAACCCCAGCGCCATGACCCAAAGCACTGTTTTCCCCACCGCCAAGGAACTCAGCGCCCGGCTGCAGCAGACCCTGCATCCCGAAGCGCTTGAGGTGATCGACGAAAGCGGCCTGCACCATGGCCACGCGGGGGCCAATGGCACCGGTTTTGGCACCCATTTCAGGGTGCGCATCGCTTCACATTTATTTACCGGAAAATCACGCGTGGCGCGGCATCGGCTTGTGTATGATGCGCTGCAAGATTTCATGGCACGGGGCTTGCACGCCCTGGCCATCGAAGCCGAAACGCCCACCCAGCTCTGATGCGGCGACCTCTTTTTCTTTGACTACCCAGGAAATTTGCATGAAAAACAAGCTTTTGAAAAGTCTTGCGCTGGCCGCTTTGGTGGCCGCGCTTTCTCCCGTGGCGTTCGCACAGAATATCGCCATCGTCAACGGCAAGGCGGTGCCCAAAGCACGCATGGACGCGCTCAGCCAGCAGGTGGCGCGCTCGGGCCGCGAGGTGACGCCAGAGATCGAGAAGCAAATCAAGGACGAGGTCATCACGCGTGAAATCTTCATGCAGGAAGCCCAAAGGAAGGGTTTGGCCTCGACCGAAAACTATCGCGCCCAAATGGAACTGGCGCGCCAAGCCATTCTGATTCGTGAACTGTTCGCCGACTACCAGGCAACCAATGCGGTCACAGACGCCGAGATCAAGGCCGAATATGACAAGTTTGTGGCGGCCAACGCGGGCAAGGAATACCGTGCCCGTCATATCCTAGTGGAAAAAGAAGCCGAGGCGCAGGACATTCTGGCGCAGCTAAAAAAAGGCGGAAATTTCGAAGACATCGCAAAAAAATTGAGCAAGGACCCGGGCTCCGGTGCCAAGGGGGGTGATCTGGACTGGGCCCCGGCCAGCAACTATGTTCCTGAATTTGCCCAGGCGCTGACCACGCTGGCAAAGGGACAAACCAGCGATGCCCCGGTGAAATCCCAGTTTGGCTTCCACATCATTCGTCTGGACGACGTGCGTGACGCGCAATTGCCGCCCCTTGATGCGGTCAAGCCACAAGTCAAGCAACAACTGGAGCAACAGAAGCTGGCCAAATACCAGGAAGCGCTGCGCAGCAAAGCGCGCATCGAGTAATCGCCCCAATGAAGCCGGGCAAGCCAGTGGCTGCATGCCAGGCTTGCCAACGATTCAACCGCTCAACATGAGTGCGCCCAGCAACGACGATCAAGTGCTGGTTGTTTGCCTGTGCGCCCAGTGGTGTGGCGTCTGCCGTGACTATCGCCAGCGGTTTGAAGAGGTGCGCCACCTGGTGCAGACGAGGCGTCCGCTAGCGCAATTCCTGTGGGTCGACATTGAGGACGAGGCTGATCTGCTGAACCCGGTGGACGTTGAAGACTTCCCCACCCTGTTGCTGGCACGCGGTGCCGAGCCCCGCTTCTTCGGTCCGCTCACCCCGCAGGTTCAGACGCTGGTGCGCATGATCGACACGCAGGTGCTCAAAGCGGACGCGAGCGCACTGACCAGCACCGTTATCGTGGCGCTGGTCGCACGCATTCGCGCCACTTACCCGGCGATCGGATTGCCCGAGGCGTCGAACAGCCCTTCAAACAGTACCGAGCTCAAATAGCGCTCACCTGAATCGGGCAACACCACCACAATGGTTTTGCCGGCGTTCTCTGGCCGCTGCGCCACCCGCACCGCCACCGCCGCTGCTGCGCCGCAGCTGATGCCGCACAAAATGCCTTCCTCGCGCGCCAGACGCCGGGCAAAGGCCACGGCGTCTTCGCTGCTGATCTGCTCGACTGCGTCGATCAGCGACAAATCCAGCACGCCCGGCACAAAACCCGCGCCAATGCCCTGAATCTTGTGCGGACCGGGCTGAATGGGCTGGCCGGCACGCGCCTGCGTTAGCACCGGGCTGGTGGTGGGCTCTACTGCAATCGACTGGATCGATTTACCCTGGGTGCGCTTGAGGTAACGGGTGACGCCGGTGATGGTGCCGCCGGTGCCTACACCGCCCACAAAGATGTCGATCTTGCCGTCAGTGTCCTGCCAGATTTCGGGGCCGGTGGTGGCCTCGTGGATCGCCGGATTGGCCGGGTTGTTGAACTGTTGCAGCAGCACGTATTTGGGATCGCTGGCGGCAATTTCTTCGGCCTTGGCAATGGCGCCTTTCATGCCTTTGGCGCCTTCGGTCAGCACCAAACGCGCGCCGTAGGCCAGCAGCAGCTTGCGCCGCTCGATGCTCATGGTGTCGGGCATGGTCAGGGTTATCGGGATGCCGCGCGCAGCAGCCACAAACGCCAGTGCAATGCCGGTATTGCCGCTGGTGGGCTCGACGATTTCTTTACCGGGCCCGAGCAGACCACGCTTTTCAGCGTCCCACACCATGGCGGCACCGATGCGGCATTTGACCGAATACGCCGGGTTGCGGCCTTCGATCTTGGCCAGCACGGTGGCACCGGCGCCGTCGGTGACGCGGTTGAGTTTGACCAGCGGCGTGCGGCCGATCGAGAGCGAGTTGTCGGTGAAAAAGTTGGCCATCAAATGCTCCTGATGAAATAGCAATATGTCTCTATATAAACTGGGCTAGAACCTCAAACCGCGTCCAGCGCCTGGGACAGATCCGCCAGCAGATCGTCAATGTGCTCGATGCCTACCGACAGACGCACAGCGTCTTCCGGAATACCGGCCTTGGCCAGTTCTTCGGGCGACAACTGGCGGTGCGTGGTAGACGCCGGATGCGTAGCCAGCGACTTGGCGTCGCCGATGTTGACCAGCCGCGTGAAAAGTTTGAGCGCGTCCAGAAACGCCGCTCCGGCCTTGCGACCTTCGCCTGCCGCCGCCTTGACGCCAAAAGTGAACAGGCCCGACGCTTTACCGCCCATGTACTTTTGCGCCAGCGCGTGGTCGGGGTGGCTCGGCAAACCCGCGTAGCTGACCCACGCCACCTTGGGGTGCTTGGCCAGAAACTGCGCCACCGCCAGCGTGTTGGCGTTGATGCGGTCCATGCGTAGCGCCAGCGTTTCGATGCCTTGCAAAATCAGGAACGCGTTAAACGGCGACAGCGCCGCGCCCATATTGCGCAGTGGCACCACGCGGGCACGCCCGATGTACGCCGCCGGGCCCAGCGCCTCGGTGTAGACCACACCGTGGTAGCTCACGTCGGGCTCGCTCAGGCGCTTGAAGCGGGCTTTGTGCTGTGCCCACGGGAACTTGCCCGAATCGATGATGGCGCCGCCGATGCTGTTGCCGTGGCCGCCCAGATACTTGGTGAGCGACTGCACCACGATGTCGGCGCCGTGTTCGATCGGGCGCAGCAGATACGGTGTGGCCACCGTGTTGTCCACGATCAATGGCACGCCGTGCTGATGCGCCACCTGCGCAATGCCGGCAATGTCGGTCAGGCGCCCCTGCGGGTTGCTGATCGATTCGATGTAAACCGCCTTGGTCTTGTCGTCGATCTGCGCGGCCAGCGCGGCCAGGTCGTTGGCTTCGACAAAGCGCACCTGAATACCCAGTTGCGGCAGCGTGTGTGCAAACAGGTTGTAGGTGCCACCGTACAGCGCCTTGCTGGCCACAATGTTGTCGCCCACCTCGGCAATGGTCTGGATGGCGTAGGTGACCGCCGCCGAGCCGGATGCTAGCGCGAGCCCTGCAATGCCGCCTTCGAGTGCGGCCAGGCGCTGCTCCAGCACGTCGTTGGTGGGGTTCATGATGCGGGTGTAGATGTTGCCCGGCACCTTCAGGTCAAACAGGTCGGCACCATGCTGCGCGCTGTCAAACGCGTACGCCACGGTCTGGTAAATCGGCACCGCCACCGACTTGGTGGTGGGGTCGGGGCTGTAACCGGCGTGAACCGACTGGGTTTCAAATTTCCAAATTTCGGACATGGGATTTCCTTGAGTGCTTGGCTGTCATGGATTCCTGAAAACTCAGGAATGTGCCATTGTGCAGTTTGCCGCTTCAAACTCAAACGACTGTTTTTCTATTAGCTTATGCTCCAAAGCAGTGGTGCCGTGGTCCGCTAGGGCACTTCGCCCAGCCTGCCCAGAACGGACTCAGTGGCCGAAACAGCCTTGTCCAACGAGCTATGAGCCTGAAGGGCTGGCGTATTTCCACCCAGGAGTGAGCCCAAAGCGTTACCAGTAGTTGACCCGACAGCCAGCGGGTTGATCATCCACAGATGGAGATCAACATGGACGAGACAAAGCTGTGCACGATTGCACAACTGCAAGACTTCTGATGATGTGGCTGATCTTCTTGCCCACCAGAAAGTCGATGATGATTTTGTCATAGAAGCCGCTGTCAGCACGTAACAGTCCGACTTTGGTCGGCTCCCAGATTCTCCAGCGTGAACTCCAGAAAACTCAGGGTGTTGTTGGCCGCGCTGGTGTTGCCCGATCGTAGCCAGAAGTTGGCCACCAGCCGCCAGTCGGCCACAAAGGCCAGTAGCGGGTGGTGGCTGGCGCGGCCGTGGTGTTTGGGGTTGTAACCTCTGGCTCCGCCTTGGATTTGTGTACCCCAGCGCGTCAGCACGGTGGAGTCGAGTTTCCACTTATTGCGATGTTCAGTTTTGCAGGACCACTTCTGACGTCAGGGCACTGAACACCATGGTGCAGCGTCGTTGGCGTAGGCCATCCACAATGCCCAGGCTGACATGACCGCCAGTGACAGGCCTGCCACCCGAACCCCCCAATCACCTGCCCCACCACCTTTGAAGCGCAACCAGAGCCACGACCCAGCCTGCATCGACACCGCAGTACCTATTGCAAACATCGCCATGACCAGGGCTCCGCTTGAGGCCGCACCGGCCAAGGCAGCCACCAACAAAGCGGAATAAAGCAAACCACAGGGCAACAAACTCCAAAGCACGCCGATCACCAGCGGAGCCCCGTGCCCTCTCCCCATGGCCAACGCCCGAGCCCCGTACCAAATTCGTTTACCCACTTGTTCCAACCAGACCGGTTGTTGCGCCTTGAACAGGAGCACCAAGCCAAGCGTCATTGCGGCCACGTGAAACAGACTCCAGACCGGTCGCAACGCAGAGGACTGCACGGTGAGCCACCCAAGCGCCTGCATGGAGGCCGCTGCCAAGGCACCCAACACGGCGTATCCGACGACCCGACCCAGTTGAAAAATCCACATCGCTGTGGCTCGCCGGGTGCCTGCGGCATAGCCGATTCCCGTACAGGCCGCGCCACACATGGCGATGCAGTGTGGCCCCCCCACCAGGCCCATCACCAGGGCTGTCACCGCCAGCGACGATTGCATCAAGGTGCCTAGAGAATCTTGGAAAACTTGGCGCGCGTGCGGTCACCCTGAAGGTAGCGGTCAAACACCATGGCGACCGCCCGCACAAAGAACCAACCTTTACCGGTTACCTGCACACCGGTGTCATCCATCGTGACCAATCCCTGGTCCACTTGCGCTGCCAGAATCTCCAGTTCCTTGGCGAAATACTGCTTGAACTGAATCAAATAGGCGTGTTCAATGGTCTCGTAGCTGAGTCGTCCTTGGCACATCAGCGCCATGATGACAGAACGGCGCAGCAAATCATCTTTGGTCAAACCCAGTCCCTTGACGATGGGAAACTGCCCTTGGTCCAGAAAATCATAATATTCTTCCAGCGTTTTTGCGTTCTGGCTGTAGGTTGCTCCGACGCGTCCAATAGACGAAACGCCTAGACCGATCATGTCGCAGTCAGGCTGAGTGCTGTAACCTTGAAAGTTGCGATGCAGGCGCCCTTGTCGCTTGGCGACCGCCAGCGAATCATTGGGCAATGCGAAATGATCCATGCCAATGTACACATAACCCGCAGCCATCAAGGCGGCCATGGAGCGCGACAACATGGTGATCTTGGATGCAGCCGTCGGAATTTCAGTGGAGGAAATTCGACGTTGCGGTTTGAAGCGTTCGGGCAGATGAGCGTAAGCGTAAAGTGCGATACGGTCGGGTTTGAGCGCCGTAATTTGCGCCATGGTGCGATCGACCGACTCCGGAGTTTGCTCCGGTAGCCCGTAAATCAGGTCCACGTTGATGGACTCGAAGCCGCGCGAACGCGCGGCTTGAACCAAATCGAAAACCTGCTCGGCCGGCTGAATGCGGTGTACCGCTGCTTGAACCGCAGGCTCAAAATCTTGAACGCCGAAGCTGAGACGGTTAAAGCCCATCTCGGCTAGAGAATCGAGCCGTTGATGATCAATGGTACGGGGATCGATTTCAATCGAGTACTCCCCGGAGGGCGCAAGCTTGAAACTGCGTCGCAACATGGCCACGACTTCACGCAATTCGTCATCGGACAAAAATGTGGGTGACCCACCACCGAAATGCAACTGTGAAACTGGCTGTCCCGCGCCCATGTGCTTGACGTGCAAATCGATTTCCTGGCCCAGATACTTCAGATAGGCTGCGGCCCTGTCATGGTGCTTGGTAATGATCTTGTTGCACGCGCAGTAATAGCACAACTGCTCACAAAACGGTATGTGAATGTAGAGCGAAAGAGCAGAGCTCGCTGCGGCACTGTCACGGCGCTGTTCCAGCGCCTGTATGTAGTCTTGGGCTGTAAAAGCCTCAACGAACCGATCTGCGGTCGGGTACGAGGTGTAGCGTGGGCCAGAGACATCGTATTGACGAATGAGACTTTCGGAAATCGGCTCAGATGTGCTTTCAATCATGAATCTTCCTTAAGAGAGCGCTGGAATATGCCGTGTTCGTTTGCTGATATTCTTGATCTTGATCAACGAATTTTAAAAAATGTTGCATCATCACGTTTCAGATGATTCTTTGACAAGCATCAAAAAATGTAAAAATGACTCCCATGAATCACGACAAACTCAAAATAGCGTGCGCCAACTGCAACATGCGCGAACTATGCATGCCGATCGGATTGACCCAAGAAGAGCTGGATCGAATCGACGATGTCATCGGTGGCCGGCGCAAAGTGAAGCGAGGGGAAACACTTTTTCATAACGGTGAGAAGTTCACTCATTTGTACGCTATCAGAACGGGTTTTTTCAAGACCTGTATCACTTCCGAAGATGGCCGCGACCAGGTCACGGGATTCCAGATGGCCGGCGAGATCATCGGGCTCGACGGCATTGTCAATGATGCACACACCTGCGATGCTATCGCGTTGGAGGACGCGGAAATATGCGCGCTACCGTTTGGACAAATTGAAGCACTGTCGCGCGAAGTCAATACGTTACAGCACCATGTCCACAAGCTCATGAGTCGAGAAATCGTCCGAGAACATGGTGTGATGCTGCTTCTGGGAAGCATGCGTGCCGAAGAGCGCTTGGCAGCATTTCTGCTGAATTTGGCGCAGCGCCTGCACTCCCGCGGGTTCTCACAGTCGGAATTGGTTTTGCGCATGACGCGCGAAGAGATTGGCAGTTATCTGGGTTTGAAGCTGGAAACTATCAGTCGCACTTTTTCCAGGTTTGTCGAAGATGGCATCGTAGAAGTCAAGCAGCGCCATGTTCGCATCCTTGATACTCAGGCCTTGCAACAGATTGTGAATCCCACGTAGTCGGCCGCAAGTACGCAGACTGTGCTGTAAACACGGTCATTTGGGAAGTGGCACCACCCCGGTTGCAGCGTGATTTCGCCCTTGCAAGGCGGGTGCTAATTCGTCCGGTAGGGTAGTCGCCCCCTTGTTTCGATTCGATTCGATGCTTTGTCGATAAGTCGCGTCGGACACAATCTCGTTGGGACTGGATACCGCCAGATAGAAAGTGACGATGCCTGCCATGACGACCAGTACCGGCCCAGCAATGATTAACCACACATGCCCAAATCGCCACCAAGGCTGATAAGAGGTTGATTTTTCTACGCTCATCGATACCCACTCCATTCTGCACTGGACATACAAGTCCAGATCAATGCCGAAAACCAAAAATGGGTGGCCCAGCGAGTCACCCATTTCTGAAGGCACAGTCAGGTCTCAGCCCGACGGCCTCATGCCATACGGCTATGTGGCACGCAATGTCAGGACTTGTTCGACAGACCCCAGATGTAAGCCGTCAGCACGTGAATCTGCGCGTCCGTTAATTGGCCACCGTTGGCGATGGCCTGTGCTGGCATCACATTCACTATTCCGTTGTTGACTATGTCGGTAATCACCTTCTCGCCAAATCCATGCAGCCAGATGTTGTCAGTCAGGTTGGCCGAACCCACCGCCTGCATGCCTTTGCCATCGGGGCCATGGCACGCGGCACATACCGCGAATTTTTCAGCGCCCAATGCTGCGCGTGCAGAGTCGTGCGGACTGCCGGACAGGCTGAGTACATACTGAGCCACGTTTTTGACGTCGTCCGCTGAACCTATCGCGGCAGCCATGGGAGGCATGTTGCCAATACGGCCACCGGTGATGGTTTCCTTGATCTTGTCCGGCGTGCCGCCGTGCAGCCAATCGTTGTCGGTCAGGTTGGGGAAGCCCTTGTTGCCATGGGCGTCGGAAGCGTGGCATTGTGCGCAATTGTTGCTGTAGAGACGCTCACCTATGGCCATGGCTTGCGCATCCTTGGCAACCTCTTCCGGCGTCATCGACATGAATTTGGCATAGATAGGCGCCGTTTCGGCATTGCCCTTGTCCACTTCAGCCGTGTGTTGACCGACAGAGGTCCAGCCCAATTTACCGGGATTGGTACCCAAGCCGGGGTACAGCACCAGGTAAGCCAGCGCAAAAACGATGGTGATGACAAACATGTAAGTCCACCAACGTGGAAGTGGATTGTTGTACTCACGGATGTCGTCATCCCATACATGCCCCGTTGTTGCGTCCTCTGCGGTCGGCGCCTTCATTTTGGCGGTACCCACCAGCAAAATCAGGCACGCAATGATGCTGATCAGCGAGATACCGGCGACGTGCATCGCCCAATAACTGTTTATGAAATCGCTCATTTCTTTTTCCTGTTAAGTGAATGCATCAATCCTGCTCAAACGGCAAGCGGGCAGCCTGTTCAAAGTCGGCGGTATTCTTGCGGGCGTATACCCAAACAACAATACCAACAAACACCAACAAGCTGACCACCGTCACCATGGACCGCAATGAATTGATATCAATTTCCATGTTGAACCTCAGACTATTTCAAGGCAGTCCCCAGAACCTGCAGATACGCCACCATGGCGTCCATCTCGGTCTTGCCCTTGACCTCTTCAGCCGCAGCCGCAATTTCGGCATCTGTATAGGGCACACCCACGCGGCGTAACGCCGTCATGTGTGATGGCAAACTGGCTGCATCAACCTGCGCATCCATCAACCAGGGATAAGCCGGCATGATCGATTCAGGAACGAGATCGCGCGGGTTGTTCAGGTGGGTAATCTGCCATTGGTCGCTGTACTTGCCGCCCACACGATGCAGATCGGGCCCTGTTCGTTTGCTACCCCACTGGAACGGATGGTCGTAAACAAACTCCCCCGCCACTGAGTAGTGCCCGTAACGTTGCGTTTCTGCGCGGAACGGACGAATCATCTGGGAATGGCAGTTGTAGCAACCTTCGCGGGTATAAATGTCGCGACCGGCCAACTGCAGCGCTGTGTAAGGCTTGAGCCCGTCTACCGGCGTGGTAGTCGACTTCTGGAAGAACAGTGGAATAACTTCCACCAGTCCACCAAAAAGCAGCACAAACAGAATGAAAACAATCAGCAGAAAATTGTTACTTTCGATGCGTTCTTGCGTCGAATGGACAGTATTTGCATGTGTAGCCATGGTTTTAATCCTTAAGCGTGAGCAACAGCCGTGGGGATGGTGACATTCACCGAGCGCCCGGCAACCGCTGTCTTGATCGTGTTCCACAGCATGATGATCATGCCGACGAGGTACAACAGGCCACCGATGACGCGCAACACGTAGAACGGATAGCTGGCCTTGACCGATTCCACAAATGTATAAGTCAACGTGCCGTCAGCATTCATAGACCGCCACATCAACCCTTGCATCACCCCAGCGATCCACAATGCAGCGATATACAGCACGATGCCAATCGTAGCCATATAGAAGTGGATTTCAATGGCTTTTACGCTAAACATCTGGGTGCGGCCGAACAAACGCGGAATCAGGTAGTACATGGAGCCCATGGTGACCATGCCAACCCAACCCAGGGCACCCGAGTGCACATGGCCCACGGTCCAGTCGGTGTAGTGTGACAAGGCATTGACGGTCTTGATCGACATCATCGGACCTTCGAAGGTCGACATACCGTAGAACGACAGTGAAACGATCAGGAAGCGCAGGATCGGGTCGTCACGCAGTTTGTGCCAGGCACCCGACAAAGTCATGATGCCGTTGATCATGCCGCCCCAACTGGGCGCCAGAAGAATCAGAGAGAAGACCATACCAATAGACTGGGTCCAGTCCGGCAAGGCGGTGTAGTGCAAATGGTGCGGCCCCGCCCACATGTATGTGAATATCAGAGCCCAGAAGTGCACCACTGACAAGCGGTACGAATACACCGGACGCCCCGCTTGCTTGGGGATGAAGTAATACACCATGCCCAAAAAGCCTGCGGTCAGGAAGAAGCCCACCGCATTGTGGCCGTACCACCACTGCACCATGGCATCCTGCACACCAGCGTAGGCAGAGTAAGACTTCATCAGGCTAGCCGGCATTTCGGCACTGTTGCCCAAGTGCAGCAATGCCACCGCCAGAATCATGGCACCAAAAAACCAGTTGGCCACATAAATGTGGCGAACTTTGCGAATGCCGATGGTGCCAAAAAACACGATGGCGTACGCAACCCAGACCAAGGTGATCAGGATGTCGATCGGCCACTCCAGCTCTGCATACTCCTTACCCGTGGTGTAGCCCAGAGGCAAAGAAATGGCAGCCAACAGAATGATGATCTGCCAACCCCAGAAAGTGAACGCCGCCAGTTTGTCGCTGATCAGTCGCACCTGACATGTTCTTTGCACGCAATAGTAGGAGGTTGCAAACAACGCGCACCCACCGAAAGCAAAAATCACCGCATTGGTGTGCAGCGGACGTAGCCGTCCAAATGAAAGGAATGAAATTCCGAAGTTCAGTTCTGGCCAGGCCAGTTGGGAAGCAACGATCACGCCAACGAGCATGCCGACGACCCCCCACACCACGGTCATGATGGCGAACTGACGTACAACCTTGTCGTTGAATGTCGTCGCCTGCGAGCTTGAAAATGCCATGTTCACCTCTTTTTAAAAAAATCGGCCCGAGTTTCGTCGGCCTTGATTTGATTTCGTTTGATATAAATCAAACCCGAAGGAAATTCTTATCATTCCTTAAGAATTCTCTCCCCTTCTTTCTCAATGTCGTCGAACTGCCCGCTGTGAATGGCCCACCAGACGCCTGCGATGATAAAAAATACCAACACAACCGAGAGGGGCACCAGCAAATAAAGGATATCCATTCAAAGTTTGATCAATTTGGCATCGCACGCGCAAGCCTGGATGCATTGAAAACAACCACCAAAGAGCTGCAGGCCATCCCGACACCAGCGAGCCAGGCCGGCATCCATCCTGCGATAGCCAGAGGCACACTGATTGCGTTGTAACCCGCAGCCCACCAAAGGTTTTGCCGCACGACCTTGAGTGTACTTCGGGCCAAACTGATCGCCCACACCACGTCGGTCAGACGCTGATCGGGTACGATGAAATCGGCCTTGGCCTGTGTCAGAGGTACTGCGCGACCAAACGCAAAAGAGGTGTCCGCACCTGCCAGCACTGGTCCGTCATTGAGTCCGTCTCCGACCATCGCCACCCGATGCCCCATGTGCTGCAGTCGTTGAACACGCTGTAACTTGTCTGCCGGACTGCACTCGCCTTCAAAATTGCTTATCTCAAGGCGTTTGGCGACACGGCTGACGGCACTGCTGGCATCGCCCGAAAGCAAGTGGACCGCAACCCCCATGTTTTTCAGTAGAAGCACTGTCTTCAGCGCGTCCGGTCGGATGTCTTCCTGGAGTTCAAAGCTTGCCATCCAGCCCGCGTCGTCGGCCAAAAAAACGCTGTGGGTGTCTGTCAGCGAATCCTGAACGCCGCAGTGCTGAGCCGAACCCAGCCGCACCACACTTGCCGGTGCCAGTGGTGAGCCAATCGGTTTGACCGAAGCTGTCAGGCCAAGTCCCGCACGCTCCACGACATGGTCAACTTCCCACTTCGGTTCTCCGTCAAGGTTCATGGCGCTCACCAACGCCTTGGACACGGGGTGCAGCGAATGCGCTGCAATTGCAGCTGCCAGCGCCTTGGCACGCGGTGAATCCAGGTCTGACCGACAATGAATCGTACCCAATAGCGTCGCGTCCTGCGTCAAGGTGCCGGTTTTGTCAAAGATCAGCGTGTCGGTCGCGGCCAGCGCTTCAAAGGCGTTCAGTCGCCTGACCAGTAGGCCATGCCGCGCCAGCGCACCCGCCGCTGACAACATGGCAGCGGGCGTAGCCAGTGACAAAGCGCACGGACAGGTGACCACCAGCACCGCAACCGCCACCATCAGAGCTTGCTCAGGATCGGTCGACCACCAATAAGAGCAAGCCAAGCCAGCTGCCATCAAAACAGCTGCCAAAAAGGGACGTGCAATCTGATCAGCCATCCGCGCCATGCGTGGTCGGTTTGTCGCAGCAGACTCCATCAATTGAACAATCTGCGCAAAGCGGGTCTGTTCGCCCAATCTCAGAACCTTTACCAACACAGTCGCAGACAAGTTGTGGCTACCCGCGATCACATCGTCCCCCGATCCCCGCGTGACCGGTCGGGACTCGCCCGTCAACAACGACTCGTCCACCGATGTTTGTCCGGAGATCACTTTCCCGTCGGCCGGGAATGCCTGCCCCGGAAGAACACGCACCACATCGTTCAACTGCAACCGACGCAGCCCCACCAATTCAAACTGCCCAGCACTGGTTTGACGTTCCACCCCTTCAGGCAAGCGGTTCATCATCGCCTCCAGTGCGCCGGCCGTCCGATCCCGCAAACGCAGCTCAAACCAGCGTCCGGTCAACAGAAAAAATACGAACATGGTCAGGGAGTCAAAATAAACCTCTCGGCCAAACATTCCGGTTGGATCAAAGGTTCCGACAGAGCTCACCAAGAACGTGATCAGCATTCCCAAGGCCACCGGCAGGTCCATACTGATGCGCCGATGTCGGATGTCGCGCCACGCATTGGAAAAAAACACGCCGCACGAAAAAAATATAACCGGCAATGACAACACCCACGATGCCCAGCGTAACAGGCGTTCCATTTCAGCGCTGAGGTCTCCCGGTTCAGCCACGTACGCCGGGTAGGCATACATCATGACTTGCATCATGCACAGGCCCGCCACCATCAGACGCCACAAAGCCTGCCGTGATTCAAGTTTGCGACGCTCGCGGGCAAAACTGTCGTTGGCCGGAATGGCTCGGTAGCCTGCGTGTGAGACAGCCCGCATCCAGCGCGAAGGCAGCACCTGATTCGCTTGCCAGATCACTTTAGCTCGATGACTGCCAGAACTGACATCGGCAGAGACCACCCCAGGAACCCTCTTTAGCGCGTCCTCGACGGTCAATGCACAGGCTGCACAGTGCATCCCTTCGATCAACAGGTTGGATTCCCAACGATGGTCCTGCTCCTGAACCGGGCGGCTAAAGGCTTCCCATTCCTGCGGGTCATCCAGCAGTCGGACCGAGCTCTCTCTCCCATTCAGTTCGAGTCCCTGGATCGGAACCGCTTCAACATTGGAAACCGGCTTCTTGGTCGCAGTGGTGTTCATCAAAAAGACTGATCCAAATCAAAATCTGCCAAAAGTATAGGGGTATGCTGATCTGACAAACTATCAGGAGCTCATCATGTATGAAAAGATACTGGTTGCTACCGACGGTTCCAACCTCTCCAAAAAAGCTGTCAACAGTGCCATCTCTCTGGCAGCATTGACTGGCGCAGACCTGGTAGCCCTCAAAGTCGTGCCGCGCTACCCGCAAAGCTACTTTGAAGGTGGATTGGCCTTGCAAGCTGCCGAGGTCGGTCGTATCGAAAAACAATGGGCCGAAGAAGGTCAGGCAGTGGTCGATGACGTCAAAAAATTGGCCGAACTTCAAGGCGTCAAGACACGCGCACTCACCATCAAATCCGACATCGTCTCAGACGCCGTCATTTCGGCAGCCAAAAAACATAAATGTGACCTGATCGTGATGGCGTCACATGGCCGCCGAGGTGTCAAGCGCCTGCTACTTGGCAGTGAAACTCAACAGGTGTTGACACACTCCCATATTCCGGTACTGGTACTACGCTGACCGACCTCATTGCACTCCCTGCACCGCCGGGAAGCGCCGTCGAATATTCTGAACTTCGGCCCAGTTGGCGATAAAGACCGCCACACATTTTGGATCGAACAGCGTACCCGCACTGACCTTGACAAAGGCCAAGGCTTGCTCCATTGACCACAATTTTTTGTAGGGACGTTCTGTCGTCAGCGCATCAAACACATCAGCAACCGCCACGATCCGGCAAACGACTGGAATATCGTGGCCGCGTAGACCGTTTGGATAACCGGTTCCGTCGAATTTCTCATGATGCCCCAGTGCAATCATGGCCCCGGTCTGCAACACACAAGAAGAACTGTCTTTCAAGATGTCATAGCCGTATGCGGTGTGCATTTTCATCAACTCAAACTCCCGCTCGGTCAAACGTCCGGGTTTCAACAGTAATGCGTCTGACACACCGACTTTCCCGATATCGTGCAAAGGCGCTGCCTCGAGCAGAACTTCCTGCTCGGGTTTGGGCAGACCCATGCCGCTGGCGATCAACGCCGAATAGTGCGCTATCCGCAGGAGATGCCCCGCTGTCTCGGGATCTCGATATTCAGCCGCTCTGGACAACCGGATGACCGCTTCTTGCTCGCGTTGCACGATATCCACAGTCGCTTTTCGAACCACGTCGTCCAACGAGTTGGTTCGCTTTGAGCCTGACGTGCGCCTCGCCGCCGATTGCAGCATATGACCAACCCGTGCCATAAACTCAATGTTGTCCAATGGTTTGGATAGGAAGTCGGTTGCGCCAGCATCCAGAGCCCGATAGCGAATATGTTTGTGATCGTTGCTGGACGCTACCAAAATGGGGACAGTCGCCCGCCCGGGAATCATGCGCAACTGTCGAATGAATTCTGTCGCGCTCAAGTCACAAATCAAGCAATCCACAATGACTAGGTCGACCGCATGTTGTTGCGCCCACAACATGGCCTGACTAGCGCGCGTAAAAGCTACCGTTTCGATCTCGCCCATGCGTCCCAGCAATGCCTGCATCGCCGCCTGACCCACATCAGAATCGTCAACAATCAACACCGTAAACGCCATCTTTGACCTCTGTCCGGTTACAAGACCTGATCACGATTGAGCAGGGTCACGGTAGCGTTCGCGCAGCACGTTCTTTTGCACTTTTCCCATGGCGTTGCGCGGCAATTCGCTCACCACATGGCATTGCTTGGGAACTTTGTAGTTGGCCACACTGGCCTTGAGCTGGGCTAGGATCGCCGCAGCGTCCAACTGTGCCCCAGGGCGAGGCACCACCAGCGCCACCCCCACTTCTCCAAAATCTGCGTGCGGGACCCCCACCACCGCGCTTTCAGCCACACCGGGCAGGTCGTTGATGAAGCTTTCCAGCTCGGCCGGGTAAACGTTGTAACCGCCGCTGATGATCAGATCCTTGCTGCGCCCGACGATGGTCACGTACCCATCGGCTTCCTGTTTGCCAACGTCACCTGTTTTGAAAAAACCATCTGCGGTAAATTCTTGCGCAGTCTTCTCGGGCATGCGCCAATACCCCGCAAAAATGTTTGCACCCTTGACCTGAATGTCGCCGATTTCGCCCGTGGGGACGGTTTGGCCCTGCCCGTCCACAATGCGCAATTGCACGTCGGGCAGCGGCTGACCCACCGTGCCCCCGCGGCGCTCGCCCTGATACGGGTTGGAAGTCAGCATGATGGTCTCGCTCATGCCGTAGCGCTCCAGAATCGTGTGGCCGGTGCGATCCTTCCAGGCATTGAACGTGTCGGTGAGCAGTGGTGCCGATCCCGATACAAACAGGCGCATGTTGGCGCAGGCCGCCCGGTCCAGCCCTGCTTCCGCCAACAACCGAACGTACAGCGTGGGAACCCCCATGAACACGGTCGCGTCCTTCAAGCGGCGCAACACCACCTTGGGATCAAATTTGGACAGCCAGATCATCTTGCTGCCATTGATCAGCGCGCCGTGGCTGGCCACAAACAGGCCGTGTACATGAAAAATCGGCAAGGCGTGGATCAACACATCACCCCTTTGCTGCGGGGTGCGCCAGCCCCAGTATTTTTGAAGTACCAAGGCGTTGCTGAGCATGTTGCCGTGGGTCAGCATGGCACCCTTGCTTCGCCCGGTGGTGCCACTGGTATAGATGATGACGGCCACATCGTTGGGTTGGCGTATGGCGCAGACCGGCTGGTCTGGCGCAAGGGCAGCACGCTCCAGCAAGCTGCCGGTGCGGTCGTCATTGAGCGTAAACACCCAAGGCGTGCCTGCCTGAAACGCCAGCTTGCTCACCCACGGGAAATTTTTGCCGGTACACACCACCACTGCGGGCTCGGCATCGCCAATAAAGTAAGCCACCTCGGCGCTCTGGTACGCCGTATTCAGCGGCAAAAACATATAGCCCGCGCGCAAGGTGGCCAGGTAGAGCATCAAGGCCTCCACCGATTTGTCCACCTGCGCAGCAATCCGCGAACCTTCTGGCAAGTCCAGCGAGCGTAGAAAGTTGGCCAGCATGGCGCTGCCCCGCTCCAGGTCGCTCCAGCTGTAAAACAGGCCACTGTCGGTTTCCACGGCCGTTGCCGAAAGATCTGACGGAAACGCGGCACGCAGCGCTGCAAACAGATTGGAGTTACTGAGGGTCATAGAGAAGTCCGTGAAGGTTCAGTTGGAAAAATGAATCAGAAACGCGCGGGTCGTTTGTCCAAAAAGGCCTGAATGCCCTCGTGGTGTTCCGCACTGTCGGCATAAGCGTAGGCGGTCGCCAGCAGGTCTGCAACAGGCCCGTCATCCATCGTGCCATCTGCGGCAAATGCCGCCGATGAAGCCAGCACCCGCAGCGTCTGCTTGTTGAGCCTTGCAGCCTGCGGCGCCAAAACCACGATGCGCTGGACCGTCGCGTGGGTCACGGCGTCCAAATCGTCGTCCGGCACGACTTGGCTTAAAAAACCACGCTCAAGCATGTGCGACGCACCAAACACAGCTGCCTGCAGCAGCATCTGCCGGGCCGTGACTAGCCCTACCTCGCGTCCCACCAAAGCCACCTCGCGCGGGGCCATCGGAAAGCCAAGCTTGGCAATCGGCGCGCCAAAGCGGGCCGATTCAGCGCTCAAACGAATGTCGCAGCAGCTGGCGATCTCGACGCCAGCGCCCATGCAGTTGCCTGCAATCCGTGCAACCAAAGGTACATCACACGCC
>Ga0172372_10004967_pt1 | contig 18712 bp, 16 predicted proteins | sample LakKiv5m_2_FD_114544 | JGI IMG/M metagenome (GOLD analysis project Ga0172372, IMG submission 114544) | Freshwater microbial communities from Kabuno Bay, South-Kivu, Congo - kab_092012_9.5m | ecosystem: Environmental > Aquatic > Freshwater > Lake | place: Democratic Republic of the Congo...
AGGCCAAAGCGCCCTCCACCGTCGCGCCACTCGATCAAGGCGACCTCTGGACCTTCGGCCTCCAGCGCTCAATCGCCGAACAGGCTGACCCTGTTGAGTTGATACGCGCTGCGGTGGGCTCCAACATTCCAGTTGAGGTGCAAAGTGTCGATGACTGGACCGCTCATCAACTGATCGCCGAACGCTATCGGCATGGCCGTGTTTTCCTTGCTGGCGATGCCTGCCACCTTCATCCTCCCTTTGGGGGGCACGGCATGAACATGGGCATTGGCGATGCGGTCGACCTGGGCTGGAAGCTCGCTGCGGTCATCAAGGGCTGGGGCGGCCCTGCGCTTCTCGAAAGCTATGAGATCGAGCGACGGCAGGTGCACCAGCGGGTTGTGGACGAAGCGGTCGCCAACCACCGGCTACTGTCGTCTTCCTATTTCTCGCCACTCCTCGACCAGACCGGTCCGGAGGCCGACGCCGTGCGCGCCTCCACCCGCCAGGCCATCCTGACCGGCAAGGCGCCCGAGTTCCGTTCCCTGGGCGTGGTCATCGGCTACCACTACGAGGCGTCTCCGGTCATTGTCCGAGAAGCGGCCGACATGCCCCGTCGCGATCCACGCCCACACTATGAGCCGTCGGCGCGCCCCGGCTGTCGCGCGCCCCACATGTGGCTGTCCGAAGGAAAGGGTCACGGGGCTTCTCTCTTTGACCACTTTGCAATCGACCGGCCCACCCTGCTGATCACTCGCCCTGATCACGCGGTCAGCGCCACCCCATGGCAACACGCCGCAGCAGCAGCAGGTGTCCCGCTGTCGATCATTACGCCACCTGCTCCATCGCTTCGCGATCTTTTTGGCGCTGACTTTGTCCTGATTCGGCCCGACCATCACGTGGGCTGGCGCGGTGATGACGTCGCAGCCGGCTGTCGCGCACTCGCGCACGTTGCAGGCCATCCCCCACCCACTCACTGACCTGAGCTATAAGAGGAGACCTACATGCTCATACCTTCACGCCGTGCCCTGACCGCCGCAATCCTCCTCGGAGGCCTGGGCGCCACCGCCCTGGCGCAGACTCAACCGCCGGTCGGCGACTGGCCCAACCGGGTCGTGCGCTTCACGATTCCGGCAGCGGCGGGCACTGCGCCCGACATCATGGCGCGCACCATCGGCGACCGACTGGCCAAGATGTGGAGTCAGCCTGTCATTGTCGAAAATCGACCCGGCGCGGGGGGCGTGATTGGCATGGCGGCGCTCAAGAATGCCGAGCGCAATCAACACCAGCTCGGGTTTGTTCAGGCCTCGGCGCTCACCATGGCGCAGTACATGTTTCGACCGACTCAGGTGGATATCGCGCGTGACTTCACTGGTATTGCCATGGTCGGGATGAGTCCCATGATGATTGCCGTGAGCACCAACAACCCCGCGAATACCGTGTCTGAGCTGGTCGCACAGGCCAAACGCGAGCCGGACAAATTCATCGTTGCCACAGCGTTCCAGTACTCGGTTCCCCACCTGGCTGCAGAAATGCTGGCCAAGGCAAGCGGGGTACCGTGGCGCGCCATTCCGTTCACGCAGGCGAGCCAGAGCGTATCGGCGGTGATCAACGGCGACGCACAGGCAGTGATAGACGGCGTGCCACCGCTCGACGCCATGGTTAAAAGCGGACGACTGAAGGCCATTGGAATCTTCTCTGATGCCCGGGTTCCCGGGCGCCCCGACCTGCCCACGGTCGCAGAAACCTATCCCAGCATGGTGATCAATGGATGGTTTGGAATCGTGGCACCATTGGGGCTCGAGTCCGCGGCCATCGACCGCATCAACCGCGACATCGCGATCGTTGTGAAGCAGCCTGAAGTGATAGAGCGCTTTGAAGCCATGGGTGTTTACGCACGCAACATGACACCCGACCAATTCAACACGTTCTGGAAGCAGGAGACCGAGCGCTGGGAAGGTGTGCTGAAGGACGTGGGCGTCAAGCCTGGCCAGCAATAACGCCGGGGCTTTCAGGCGTTCCACGCGCGAGGCAGTCGGATCAGTCTCCGCCCGCCTCGCGATCCAGCTGCCGCAAGCGCTCGAGTTTTTCGGCAATACGTATCTCGAGTCCGCGCGGTACAGGCTTGTACCAGCGCGGCTCGGCCATGCCCTCGGGCAGATAGCTTTCACCCGCAGCATAGGCATCCGGTTCGTCGTGTGCATACCGATACCGTTGCCCGTAGCCCATTTGCTTCATGAGTCGGGTGGGCGCGTTTCTGAGATGCTCGGGAACCGGACGCGAGGTATCTCGCCTGACGTGAGCAAGTGCCGAATTCCAGGCCTCGTAGACCGCGTTGGATTTGGGCGCTGCCGCGAGAAACACCAGCGCCTGCGCGAGTGCGAGTTCGCCTTCGGGAGACCCCAATCGCTCGTAGGTGTCTGCGGCATCGAGCGCAAGCCCCAGCGCACGCGGATCAGCATTGCCAATATCTTCTGATGCCATACGGATGATTCGTCGGGCGAGGTAGCGGGCATCAGCCCCGCCATCGATCATTCGGGCAAACCAGTAGAGCGCTGCGTCGGGGTGCGACCCGCGCACGGATTTGTGAAGCGCGCTGATCTGGTCGTAGAACGCATCGCCCCCCTTGTCGAAACGTCTGAGGTTCTGTGACAGCGCGGATTCGAGCACCTCGCCATCCACCACCAGAAGGCGCTGGGTTCGCGCTGCATCGGCAACGATTTCAACCGCATTCAAAAGCCGCCGCGCATCGCCGTCGGCCCAACCAATCAGGCGCTCACGCGCCACTGCATCAAAACCCGGAGCCCCGTCTCCGAGGCCCTCCAGCGCACGCTCGAACAGTTGCTCCATCTCCGTCGTAACCAGGGCCTTCAACACATACACCCGGGCACGCGATAGCAGCGCACCGTTTACCTCAAACGACGGGTTTTCGGTGGTGGCACCAATAAAGGTAAAGAGTCCGCTTTCAACGTGCGGCAGGAAGGCGTCCTGCTGCGCCTTGTTGAATCGGTGCACTTCATCGACAAACACAATGGTGCGAAGGCCCCGCCCCTGGGCAACGCGAGCCTCTTCAACCGCCTCGCGAATATCCTTCACCCCCGCCAGCACAGCCGACAGCGAAATGAAGTGCGATTCAAACGCAGTCGCCATCAGGCGCGCGAGCGTGGTCTTACCCACGCCAGGCGGGCCCCAGAAAATCATTGAGTGAGGCCTGCCAGACTCGAAGGCCACCCGCAGGGGCTTGCCAGCGCCCAGCAGATGCGACTGGCCGATGACCTCGTCGAGCCTGTGCGGGCGAAGCCGCTCGGCGAGCGGCGCAGAAGGCTCCGGCGAAAAGGTTCCCTGCTCAGGCACCGGCAAGCACCGCTCAGGCGTGCCCGCTGGCAGCGCGCTCAACCGAGTGGCGAGCCAGCATGTTGGCGCACACAATCATGAGGACATAGGCCATGGCAACGCCTATCCAGATGCCGGCCGGCCAGCGCGCATCCATCATGAAGCCAAACAGCGCAGGCGCAAGCGCCACACCCACATCAAGCCCGGAATACACGATGCCGTAGATGCGCCCGGTTGCTCCAGGCGGCGCGGCGCGCTTGACCAGCAGATCACGCGCGGGCGTACCGACACCCGCTGCAAAACCCATCATGCCGAACAGGACCGAGGACATCCAGATGGGCGTGGTGAGATAGCCGATGGCAAGCGCCACCGAGAGCGCCACAATGAGCGACAGGCTCACGATGCGCTCGGCGTAGCGAACATCACCCATGGTGTAGCCACCGACCAGCGCACCGAAAGCGCTTCCCACCATGTAGACGCTTACCAGCAACGCCACCTGTGCAGCCGGGAGATCGTGCAGCTGAGCCGCCGACTCGGGGCCAAAGGTCTGAACCCCGCCGATCGCAAACGCGGTCCCGAAAAAATAGACGAAGCTGATCCAGAGGCCGGGGTGCTTCATGAATCCCAGCGCAGACTGACTCACGTCGCTCGCACCGTCGCCGGCCCCAGGCACTGGCTTCTCCCTGCGGATGGGCGAGACGCGAAGCGCATCGCGGGCCCACCACACCAGGCCCAGAATCACAAGGCAGATGACCCCGGCGGTGAGCATTCCCACTCGCCAGCCTGCAACACTCGACACACCCACCAGAACCAGCGGTGCAACAGCCCAGCCCAGACTGCCCGCCACCCCATGTACCGCATAGGAGCGCGGCAGGCGCTTGCCCTCGATGCGCGCATTCAGTATGCAGTAGTCAACCGGATGGAACGGCGCGTTCGCTGCACCGGCAACAGCACAGCCCAGCATCAGCATCCAGTAGCTGTTGGCGCTCGCAATGACCAGCGTACTGAATGCAAACAGACCAATGGATGTCAGCAGCACCGGCAGCGGCCCGAACCGGTCAACGGCAAAGCCCGAGGCCGCCTGCACAAAACCCGACACCACAAAAAACACGGTCATCAGCAAACCGAGTTCGGAATAGCTGAGCGAGAACTCGCTCATGAGAAGCGGGAACACCGGGGGCACGATCAGGTGCATGAAGTGAGACAGCGCGTGTGCAATGGAAACCACCACCACCACGCGGGTCTGCTGAGACTCACTGAGCGGTGGATCGGTGTAGCCCGCCACCGCTGTGGAGGATTGAGTGGCCATCGGGCCCCCTTGAAATCGAGAGAAGCGAGGATCGGATTTTTGTTTGGCAAAACAACCCGGATAGCAGGACGACCCTGACCAGCCAGACCGCCTATTGGCGGATCACGTCGGCGCCCGCCGGTGCGCGAAAACCGAATAGTGTCGCATCGATTGGCGAATTGCGCTCAAGCATCCTGAAACTGAACCGGGACGTGCGACCAAAGGCGTCGACCACATCCATGGCCTGCGGAATTCCCGCCTTGAGTCCGATGATGATTCGCTCAACCCCTGCCTCGCGGCTACGGGGCTGTGCCTCCAGCCAAAGAAGGCCCTCGTGTTCGCCAGCCTCACTGAAGAGAAAGTCGCGATCAAGGGCCTCATTACCAAAAAGAATGGCAGCTGGCGTTGATGCAATGGCATCGCCAAGTTTTCGTATCGTGACCTGATTGAGGTCGCGATCATAGAAATGAAGTTGTTCGCCATCGGCCACCAGCAGCTGCTCGTAAGGCTTTCTCACTTCCCAGCGAAACCGCCCCGGGCGCGAAAACGCAAAACTACCTTCCATGGTTTCAATGACGCGGCCGCTAGGGTGCAGCACCTGCTGGCGAAAATCGCCGCGTGCGCTGCGCGTGTTTTTTATAAAGGCCTGAAACTCGGCGTAGGCCGTGGCGCTTGCCGCCGCAGGCCATGCTGATACCGCCAACGCCACCAGCAGCAGGCCCCGGCGCGAAAGCCTTGAGCACACAGCGCTCACTGGCAACTCATTCGTCCGCCCGGGACGGCACCAGAATGTCGCGATTGCCGTTAGTTGCCATGCCCGAGACCAGGCCTGACTTTTCCATTTGCTCAAGCAGGCGCGCCGAACGGTTGTAACCGATTCTGAGGTGCCGCTGGACAAGCGAAATCGAGGCGCGGCGATGCTTGAGAACCACCGCCACCGCCTGGTCGTACATGGGATCGAGTTCGCCTTCAATGCCGGCATCAGACAGGGTTTGCGACAGGCCACCAAAGCCCACTGCACTGCCCGCATCCACTTCTTCAGGCACGCCGCCTTCAAGCAAGCCCTCGACATAGTCGGGCTCGGCAACACTGCGCCAGTGCTCGACCACTTTATGAACTTCCTCATCGGCCACATAGGCGCCGTGAACCCGCACGGGAACGCCTGTGCCGGGGGGCATGTAAAGCATGTCGCCCTGCCCGAGCAGCGATTCCGCTCCCATTTGATCGAGAATGGTGCGCGAATCAATCTTCGACGACACCTGGAACGCGATGCGGGTGGGAATATTGGCCTTGATGAGGCCGGTAATCACATCGACCGAAGGACGTTGCGTGGCGAGAATGAGGTGAATACCGGCGGCACGTGCTTTCTGCGCGAGCCTGGCAATGAGCTCTTCGATTTTTTTGCCAACCACCATCATCAGGTCGGCCAATTCATCAATCACCACCACAATTTGCGGCAGGCGGCCCAGCGGCTCCGGCGCGTCGGGGGTGAGCGAGAACGGATTGGGGATAAGCTCCTTACGTTTCTCCGCTTCAATGATTCGAGCGTTATACCCGGACAGATTTCGCACGCCGAGTTTGCTCATCAGGCGATAACGGCGCTCCATTTCCGCCACACACCAGTTGAGTGCGTTGGCGGCCTGCCGCATATCGGTGACCACCGGTGCAAGCAGATGTGGAATGCCTTCATAGACGCTCATTTCGAGCATCTTGGGATCAATCATGATCAGGCGAACCTGGGACGGATCCGCCTTATAGAGCAATGACAGAATCATTGCGTTGATGCCCACCGATTTTCCCGAACCCGTCGTGCCAGCCACCAGCAAATGCGGCATTTTGGCCAGATCGGCCACCATGGGATTACCGGCAATATCTTTTCCAAGGGCCAGCGTGAGCGCCGATGCATTGGCCGCATAAACCTGGGAGCCCAGAATTTCCGACAGACGCACGCCCTGGCGACGGATATTGGGCAATTCCAGACCCATCAGGTTTTTGCCAGGAATGGTTTCCACCACCCTCAGAGAAGTGATTGAAAGCGCCCGTGCCAGATCCTTGGAAAGATTTACGACCTGGCTACCCTTCACGCCGGTAGCGGGTTCGATTTCATATCGGGTAATCACCGGCCCGGGGTAGGCAGCCACCACGTTGGCGGCAACGTTGAAATCGGCCAGCTTTTTCTCGATGAGGCGCGATGTGTATTCCAGTGTTTCGGGGGACACACCCTCCTGAACCGGCGGCGGTTCATCGAGAAGCGCAAGCGCCGGCATTTTTGTATCGGCCGGAAGATCAGCAAACAACATGGGTTGACGCTCGGATTCCGCCCGTTTGGAGCGCTCGATATGCACCACCGGTTGTTCAATGTGAATGGGCTCGTCTTCGTCTTCAACGATGACCTTGCGCAATTCCTGAACCTGCTCCTCGCGAACCGTGGCGGCCACCTCGCCGAGCTGGCGGTCACGCCTGGCGGCAATGGCAAGGCGCGCACGCTCAATGGACGTTTCAATGAATTCGCCAACCCGCTCGCACATCATAAACCAGGAGCATCCCGACCACAGACTGAATCCAATTCCGATTGCCACCATTAACAGCATGGTGGCGCCAACCGCGCCCAGCGAATCAAAAACAAAGGGCGCAAACGATTCACCAACAATTCCGCCCGGCCCAAGCGGCAGCGTGGCGCCCAGGCCGTGCATTCGCGCGGCTTCCAGCACCACGCATGCGCCAAACAGGAGCCAGAATCCGAGCCAGCGCTCCCAGGCAAAGCGCGTGAGTTCGGGATCATCGGGTTTCAATCGGGCGCGGCTGCGAACAACACCGCGCGCCACCGCCACGATTAACAAGGGGACCAGCAGCCAGGCGCTGCTGCCAAACAGATAAAGGAGAAGGTCAGATAACCAGGCACCAAACCGGCCGCCTGCGTTTTTCACGACTGCGCCATGAATGGCGTGCGACCACCCGGGATCGGCTCGGTTGTAAGTAGCGAGAATCAGAAAAAGATAAGCCCCGAGCGCACCACAGGCGATCCAGCGCACTTCATTGACCAGCCGCATGACCCGCTCGGGCAATTCGGCTCGAAAGCCGCGCAGCAGCGAAGCGCGGGGGACGGTATTACCGATGGCAGCGGAAAGTCGGGCCACGTCGCGGTCAGTTCAAAAGGACAATCGATTGATCAGAGATACAGGCTGAGTTTTTCGCGCAGAAGAATTCGCCCTTCATCCATGGGGACGATGAACCCTTCGGTTTCCAGACCTTTCATGACCCGAGACACCATTTCGCGCGACGCACCCACCATTTTTGCGATTTGCTGACGCGGCAAACGGTTACGAACGATTCGGTCACCTTCAATCAATTCGGATGAATCAAGGAGCACCCTGGCTACCCGACCATAAACATCAAGCAACGCCAGGGTTTCGATTTTCCGGTCGGCCAACCGCAGGCGCTTGACCAGGCCGCGCATCACTCCCAGGCAGATTTCGGTGCTTTGCCGCAAAACCGACAGAAAATTTTCCTTGGGAATGGCGAGAAAATCGCAGGCTTCAAGCGTGATGACGCTTGCTGACCGCGGTTCATCGTCAATCAGGCTCATTTCGCCGAAAAATTCGCCGGCGCCCAGTACGGCCAGGATCACTTCCTTGCCTTCGGAGTCGGAGCGCTGCACTTTCGCCCGGCCGGACAAGAGAATGTAGAGGGATTGCGACGGCTCACCTTCGGCGACGATGGTTCGACCTTTCGCAAAGCTGCGCCGCGTACTGCCGACCGCCAGCATGTCGATTTGCGATTCGGTCAGGGTGTAAAAAAGCGGAACCCGCCGCAAAAATAGTCGAATATCGTAGGTTGACATCGTCCCCTCACCGCCGGTTTTAAGCTGATTCAAACTGACAAAACCCTGACCCGCGCCCGGCTCCCGAGTCTGCTCACAATATAATTGTGCACGAGGTTTGCCCAATTTCGCAAAATTTGTTGAAGTCCGCCCCGTAAGCCAATGATTATCTGAGGTTTTACGGCAACACTCTACAGGCCAAAAACATGTCCGATCGAAAACACGCCCGGGTATTGATCCTGGGCTCCGGCCCTGCCGGATATACCGCTGCGGTGTATGCCGCCCGCGCCAACCTCAATCCGGTGCTGATCACCGGGATGGCACAGGGGGGGCAGCTGATGACCACCACCGATGTCGACAACTGGCCGGCTGATGCCGACGGAGTCATGGGGCCGGATTTGATGGCGCGATTTGAAAAACACGCCGCCCGGTTCGGCACCGAAATGATTTTCGACCAGATCCACACCGTGAAACTTGACGAGCGGCCGCTCAGGCTGATTGGCGATTCCGGTGAATACACCTGCGATTCGCTGATTATTGCCACGGGCGCCTCCGCGCGTTATCTGGGATTACCGTCTGAACAGGCGTTCATGGGCAAAGGTGTATCAGCCTGCGCCACCTGCGACGGTTTCTTTTATCGAAATCAGCCGGTTGCAGTGATTGGCGGCGGAAATACCGCAGTGGAAGAGGCGCTTTATCTCACCAATATTGCAAGCAAGGTCACCCTGGTTCACCGGCGCGACAAACTTCGGGCCGAGCCCATCATGATCGACAAACTGATGGAAAAGGCCGCCGCCGGAAAGGTGGAATTGCGCTGGTTCAATGAACTCGACGAAGTTCTGGGCGATGCAAGCGGCGTCACCGGCATTCGGCTGCGCGACAGCCGAAATGGCGAAAAAACCGATGTCACGCTGCAGGGTGTATTTGTCGCCATCGGCCACACCCCCAACACCGGCATTTTCGAAGGCCAGCTGGATATGGCGGGTGGTTATATCCGGACCCGCGGTGGGCTTGATGGTTTTGCAACCGCCACCAGCGTGCCAGGCGTATTCGCGGCCGGCGACGTGCAGGACCATGTCTACCGCCAGGCGATTACCAGCGCTGGAACCGGATGCATGGCTGCCCTGGACGCCCAGCGCTATCTCGAGTCGCTGGAAGGCGCCTGATAAAGCCCGCCTCCCTCAAGGCCTACGTTTTCCTCTGGAATGGTCGCCGAGCCATCATTGCGGTATGGGCAAGCGACAACTATTGCTTTCGGCTCGCAGGAGTTCAGGCCCTCCTGCAAGAGCGCTCACGCTCGACGACCTCGCGCCGGCGTTCGCCCAGATTCGCGAGGCAGAGCGCGCTGAGCGTGAACGCGCGCGGCTGGCCGCAGAGCAAGCCGCGCGGGTCGCCCGGGAGGCGTCGCTCTTTCGCACCGAGATTGCCGACGCCACGCCCCTCACCCCGCACGGCCGAATCGTCCCCGACCGGGAGAGGCCGCCGCCGCAACCGCGTCAGCGCGAACAGGACGACCGCGAGGTGCTGGAGCTTTCGCTCTCCGACGAAATCGACATCGAGCGCTTTCTCGACACCGACGATTCGCTGTCGTGGCGGCGCGAAGGGATTGGCCCCGATGTGGTGCGAAGGCTGAGGCGAGGCGAATGGACGGTACGAAGTCAGATCGACCTGCACGGCCTGCGGGTCGATCAGGCGCGCGCAGCGCTGGTTGAATTTCTCTCGGACGCCGTGCGAAGCGAATGGCGCTGTCTTCGCATCATTCACGGCAAGGGGTTGGGATCACCCAGCCGCGAACCGGTGCTGAAAGGAAAGGTCAAGAAGTGGCTTGCCCAACGCGCCGAAGTGCTGGCGTTTTGTCAGGCGCGACCCAACGATGGGGGCAGTGGCGCGCTGATTGTGCTGCTGCAGGCGCCTCGCGGTCAGCGACAGTCGTGAAGCAGTTTCACCACGTCGGCCGGTGCCGTCACCATCATGTCGTGGCAGGTGGCAATCTCCAGAAAGGTCCAGCTCGGATCGGGCCGTAGCCGTACCTGAACCGATCGCATGGTCTCGTAGACCGGCGCAGTGGCCGCCACATACGTGCGACGCAACCCCTTGGAGCCGCCGCGCCTGAGTTCGATCACACTGTCATAGAGGCCCGCAGGCATGGGAGAGAGTCTCTTCTCCAGCCATGCCGCCTGCTCTGTATCGGTGACTCCAAAGGCCTGCGCAGAGGGCGGCGGAAGAAAGATGCCCCGCCCCTCGGCTGCGATCTGCCCGCGACGCGAAGCCCGCGTGGCTTCCGAGTGCGGCTGCGACCATGACCAAAGCGTCGAGTCATCGGGTGGTACGCCAGCGTCAAGAAACACATAGTGCCCGACGCGTTCGCGCAAACGGTCGGCCACGCCGCTGATGACGTTGCCGCCATAGCTGTGCCCCACCAGCACGCAGCCATCAAGCGATTCGAATTCGATGAGCCGAACCACGTCGTCGACATGGGTGCCCAGCGTGACCATAGGCGAAAGCAGATGACCGCGATCTGCGCATCCGGTGAGCGAGGGTGCAAACACGCGATGCCCGAGCGCGGCAAGACCGCGGGCGACCTCGGCCCAGCACCAGCCACCATGCCAGGCACCATGAATGAGTACGAAATCGGCCATGTGTTCCTCAGATTGCTGCGTCGCCCACTTCACCCGTACGGATGCGCACCACCTCTTCAACATTGGAGACAAAAATCTTGCCGTCTCCGATTCGACCGGTGCGCGCGGCCCGCACGATGCCGTCAATGGCACGCTCAACCACGTCGTCGCTCACAATCACTTCAACCTGCACTTTGGGCAGGAAGTCGACCACGTATTCTGCGCCCCGGTAAAGCTCGGTGTGGCCCTTTTGCCGCCCGAAGCCCTTGACCTCGGTGACGGTGAGCCCCGACACGCCAACCTCGGAGAGCGCCTCGCGAACTTCGTCGAGCTTGAAGGGTTTGATGACCGCAGTAACGCGCTTCATGTGATGTCTCCTGTTAGTCGCGGAATCGCGAAGTGATCGGCATGCGCCAGTCGCGCCCAAAGGCACGATGCGTGACCCGGATGCCAACCGGTGCCTGCCGTCGTTTGTACTCGCTGATACGAATCAGCCGGACCACGCGCTCGACTGCCTCGCGGGGATGACCCGCTGCAACAATCGCATCGATTCCGTGGTTTTGCTCCATGTACATCTGCATGATCGCATCGAGCGTGTCATAGGGCGGCAGGGAGTCCTGGTCGGTCTGCCCTGGCCGCAGCTCGGCGCTTGGCGCCCGCGTGATGATGCGCTCCGGGATCACCGGATTGACCGTGTTGCGCCAGCGCGAGAGGCGGTACACCAGGGTCTTGGCCAGGTCCTTGATGACGGCAAAGCCGCCCGCCATGTCGCCATAAAGCGTGCAGTACCCCACCGCCATTTCCGACTTGTTCCCGGTGGTGAGAACGATGGAGCCGTATTTGTTTGAGAGCGCCATCAGCAGCGTGCCGCGAATGCGCGCCTGGAGGTTTTCCTCGGTGGTGTCTTCGGCCAGTCCACTGAATTCGTCGGCGAGCGTGCTGCGAAAGGCTTCAAAACAGGTGTTGATGGGAAGCTCGTCGTAGCGGACACCCAGGCGGGCCACCATGTCGCGGGAGTCGATCCAGGAAATGTCGGCCGTGTAAGGCGACGGCATCATGACTGCGCGCACGCGGTCTGCGCCCAGCGCGTCTACAGCAATTGCGAGGGTGAGCGCGGAGTCTATCCCTCCGGAGAGGCCAATGACGGCGGACGGAAAGCCATTTTTACCGAGGTAATCCCGCACACCCAGGACCAGCACCCGGTACACCTGCTCCTCGATTGAGAGGACCGGCGCAACGGTGCCCGGACGAAGATCGACCACGGCACCCGATACCGACTGTGCGCCCACCGCCAGCTCAGCGACCAGCAGATCGGGTTCGCAGAAAGCGCCCTGCCCCGCCAGCTGACCGCGCGCATCGAGCGCGAAAGACAGGCCGTCAAAGACCAGTTCGTCCTGGCCGCCCACCAGATTGGCAGCAATCATCGGCAAGCCCAGCGCGCTCACGTTGTCACGCGCGACATCCACCCGCTGCGACTGCTTGTCCATGTGAAATGGCGAGCCATTGAGCACGAGCAGTACCTGAGCCCCCGCGCCACGGGCCTGCCTGGGCGCGCGCTCAAACCAGAAGTCTTCGCAAATGACCACACCGAACCGAACGCCGCCCGCCTCGAAGACCAGCGGCGCGCCATCGGGCAGGAAATAGCGCTGCTCGTCGAACACGTCGTAGTTGGGCAGTTCCAGCTTGCGGTATTCGCCGATCACCCGACCGCGATGCAGCACCAGCGCGGCGTTGTAGCGCTTGCGGCCGTGACGGACCGGCACGCCCACCACCAGGTGAAGAGCCAGATCAGCCGTGTCGGCAAGAAGGGCTTCCAGGGTGGCGCTCGCCTTCTCGTAGAATGCGGGCCGCAGCAGCAGGTCCTCGGGCGGATAGCCGCTGAGCGAGAGCTCGGGGGTGACCAGCACCGAAACCGACTGAGATACCGCCGCCCGGGCCGCCTCGAGAATGCGACGGGCATTGCCGTCGAAGTCACCGACAATCTGATTGAGTTGCGCAGCCGCGATCCGCATGACGATTCAATTGCCCGAAACGGGAAGCGATGGGGAAGCTGGTGATTATGTCACGCGGGTGTGTGGCGCCATCACTGAAATCGATCCCGGACAGTGGGAAGCGCTGCGCCATGGCGACACTCAGCCCTTTTTGAGCCACGCCTGGCTCAGTCTGCTGGAGACGAGCGGCTGCGTAAGCGAGGAGACCGGCTGGCGACCGCTCCATCTGGCGCTCGAGCGTAACCACCGGCTGGTGGCGGCCGCTCCCCTTTACCTGAAGGGGCACTCCTACGGCGAATATGTGTTCGACTGGGCCTGGGCTGACGCTTATCGACGGCATGGCCTGGACTACTACCCCAAGCTTCTGTCGGCCATTCCCTTTACGCCGGTTCCTGGCATGCGACTGCTGGCAGCCGATGCTCTCGCGCGCGAGGCGCTGGCTCAGGCACTGATTGGGCTGGCACGCGACAGTGGTGTGTCGTCACTCCATGTGCTGTTCCCCGACCCCGAGGAGGCACGGCTGCTCGAGTCGGCCGGGGCCATGATACGGCGCGGCGTGCAGTTCCATTGGCAGAACGAGGGCTGGCCCGATTTCGAAGCGTTTCTCGCATCATTCACCCAACCCAAGCGCAAGAAAATCCGGGCCGAGCGACGCAAGGTGGCAGAGAGCGGCGTGAGCTTTCGACGCCTGTCCGGGCGCGACATCTCTGAATCCGACTGGGCGTTTTTCTGCCGCTGCTACGACAACACCTATGCCGAGCATCACTCCACGCCTTATCTCAACCGGGAGTTTTTCACTGGGCTGGGAGAGCGTTTGCCGGATTCAGTGGTAATGGTGATTGCCGAGCGAGCGGGACGTCCCATCGCAGCAAGCCTTCTGATGCGGGACTCCCAGCGTATGTACGGCCGGTATTGGGGCGCGATCGAAACCGTGCCGTGCCTGCACTTCGAAACCTGCTATTACCAGGCGATTGAAGCGGCGATTGACATGGGAATTCAGGTGATTGAGGGGGGCGCCCAGGGCGAGCACAAGATGGCCCGTGGGTTTTCACCCCAGCCCACGGTGTCGGCCCACTGGCTCGCCGAACCCGCATTCGCTGACGCAGTACAGCGTTTTCTTGAGCGCGAGGGAAACGCTGTCAGCGGCTATCTGGACGAACTGAACGACCGTACCCCGTTCAAAACTTCGGTTTGACCGCTGCAGCCTGATAGCGGGCGATGCCTTCGGTGATTTCGCGAACCGCTTCGTCCGGGCCACCCCAGCCCTCAACCTTCACCCATTTGCCGGGTTCCAGATCCTTGTAGTGCTCAAAGAAATGCTGGATGGTGGCCAGGCGCTCGGGCGCGAGGTCTTGCGCGGCACGCCAGTGCTTGTAGATGGGAAGGATCTTGTCGATGGGTACGGCAAGCAGTTTGGCATCGGCCCCGGCTTCGTCCTGCATCTTGAGCATGCCCAGCGGCCGGCAACGCACCACAGCGCCCACAGCCACCGGGAAGGGTGTGATGACCAGCACGTCAACAGGATCACCATCGCCTGCGATGGTGTGCGGGATATAGCCGTAGTTACAGGGATAGTGCATGGAGGTCATCATGAAGCGGTCGACGAACAGCGCACCGGTTTCCTTGTCCACCTCGTACTTGATCGGGTCAGCGGCCATCGGAATTTCGATGATCACGTTGAAGTCATTGGGAATGTCGCGGCCGCAGTCGACTCGGTCGAGATTCATGTTGGCGGACTCCTGGGGGTAAGGGTCGGGGACAGTGCTGACGCAGCCGGTGTCAGACCGGGTCGGGGGTATCGGGTGTGACCGGCGGGTAAGCGTGACCGTCGGCCATAAGCGGCGCCAGGGGCCGCTCGGACAGGGGGTTATCCATGCCATCGGTGGCAGCCAGCCGCCAGTAGTGCAAAGCCTCCGCATGGCGGCCCAACTGCTCATAGAGATGCGCAAGCAGCGCACGCGTTTCACGGGACGGCGACTGCGCCTCGGCCACCTTGAAAAATTCCTCGGCCTTGCCCCAGAGCCCCTCGGCCGCACACAGACGCCCGGCCGCGATGGTGAACGCTGCCCGATCGCCATGACGCTGCCGCCAGGTTTCGATACTGCGCAGGCGCTTGCGTGCGTCCAGTGCCGCGAGCGAGGCATAGACGGGAACCAGACGCTCGGCAAGCCGTTTGTCCAGAATGCCCGAAAGCAGTGTGGCCGCCTGCTCACCCTGCCCGGCTCGATCAAGGGCCCGCGCCACGGCCTCGACGACTTCATCAATGTCGCGCTCGGCAGCGGTCAGGGAGGCGAGCAGTTCACGAAGCGCATGGGCGTCGTCGCCACGCTGAGCCACCAGTTCGCGGAGCGCGCGAATGGTGAGGCCGCGCACCACACTTGGGTGAAGCGCCTCCCGCTTGTGCAGCTGTCTGACGGTTTGCAGCACAGCCTGCCAGTTGCCCGACTGTTCGTGTGCCCGTAACGCAAGGCGCAGCGCCTGTATGTGGCGCGCGCCGCGAGAATGCAGGCGCTCGACCGCATTGAGTGCATCGGCTGGCCGCTGGTCTTCGACCGCCATTTCCGCCCGGCACATGAGCGCAGCATTGGTCGTGGGCTTTTCAGCGCCCGCGGATTCGAGCCAGCGCTCAACCCGCTCGGGCTCGCGCAGCCTGTGCGCAGCGCGCGCGCCGATCAGTGCCGCCGCGCCCGCCAGGTCGGGCTGTCCCAGCGCGGGCTGCAGCAGGCGCTCGGCCCGCCCGTAGCGGCCCTCGTTGTAGGCGATGAGACCATCGCGGAGCCCCGCGAGGGCGGCCTCGCGCGAACGACGCTCCCGGTATTGCCTGACGCGCTGCGGCAGATCAACAGCGTTGGAGAGCGCAAGCAGGATCAGATGCAGCAGCGCAAACAGCGCAAAGAGCGCGAGCAGCACCAGGTTCATTGACACGTCGACCCGGTACGGCGGCCACAGCAGCGCAACATTACCGTCGCTGAAGCGCATGAGCATGGCAAGCCCAACCGCCACCGACAGGACCAGCAAAATGCCGATCACGCGTCCCACGGCTCAGCCCCGGCTTTCGCGACTGCTGCGGATCGCGCGAACCGCTCTCAGGCTCTCGCCGGGCAGCGGCGGCTCGAGTCCCAATCGTGCAGTACGCAGCTGTCGCAGCTGGGTGAGCGCGCCCGAGACGAGCCGGTTGTCGGCTTCGTAGTAGCGAGTGAGCCAGTCGATGGCGCGGCCGATATCGGTTTGAAACTGGAGTTCGTTGCGCGCGAGCATCCCCAGGCGGGCATTGAGCAGAATCAGCCGCATGTTCTCGCGAAGAAAATACGCCTGATCGGGTGCGAGCAGCACGGAATCAGGCTCTTCGACCCGTCGCACCCGGATCAGCTTCTGGAGCTCTTCGCGAAGGTAGGCGAGGCCCGACGACGCCAGCCCCTCTTCAAAGCCCCCGGGGCGGCCCGGAGCGTTGGGGTCGGTGGGCCGTGCCCGGGGCTGGACGGTGGAGGACAGCGGCAACTGCTCAACCAGATTGATGAGACCGTCGATACGCGCGGCCATGCCTGCGATGTCGGCCACCGGGTGCGCCTTCAGCCGCTCAATATCCCCCAGAAGGGCTTTGCGAAGCGGTGCGAGCGTGGGGTCTTTCTGTCTGACAAGGCGATGATCGACCTCCTGGAGCGCTGCCACTGCAGCCCGCGGGTCGGTGCCCAGGGACAATTGCTGGGTGGCAAGCGAGATCACCGACTCGGCCTCGGCAAGCACCGCGTCAGCCGATTCCTGAATCAGGCCCCGATAAAGTTTCTCGACCTGCGAGTAGAGGCTTTGGGCTTCGGCCATGCGGCTGTCGACCAGGGCCTGACGCTGCTGGAGATCCCGAACCAGATCCTGCGAAACCTTGAGCGACGCTTCGAGCTGGGCAATGCGCTTGTCGCCACCGTCGAGGCGACGCAGGGCACCGCCCTCGAGCTGGTCAACTCGCTGACCCAGGGTGAAAGCAAACACCAGGGCAGCGACTCCCAGCGCCGGACCGGACCATCGCCATACCAGGGCTGCGCGCGACCGACGCGCACGCACAGCTTGGCCCGCAGGCGGCGACGCGGCTGCGCGTGGCGCCGCGCCGTCGGCGCCCACTGAGGGGCGACCTGCAGCCGGCATTTCACGACGGTCCTCAGGACTTGCGTTGGGGGACAACTCAGACAAGGGAGATGCTCCGCGAAGGGCTGGCGGCGGACTGACGCGGGCAGCCGCCTACGTAACCGCCCCGCATTCTATCGCGGCGGCGATGGCATTCTCGCCAGGATCAATCAGCTGGACACGGTGAAAACCCGCAACTGTTGCGGCCTCGGCAATACGGGCATGAATGGCAAGCGCAATCACGGGGCTCGCGTCGCGGTGCAGCGGTGCCGCCTCGGGCAGCGCGGCCAGCGCCGCCGCCGCACTCGATTGGGTCAGCACGCAATAGACGGGCACCGAGTCGGCGACCCACTTCCCGAACCGCGCGCATGCCTCGGGCTCGGGCGCAGTCGCCTGACGCTCGTAGAGCGACAGCACCTCAACCTGCGCTCCGCGGATGCGAAGCGAGTCGATCCAGTCATCACGACCGCCATCGCCCCGCACCACCAGCACACGATAACCAGACGGTGAGGCCAGCGGTCCGGCCGACAGCATGGCGCCCGCATCGAAAGGCGCCTCGGTGGGAAAGCTCAATCGCGCCGCGGGAACCCGCAGGCCGGTTTGCTGCAGCGCCTTCAGGCTCCCTGGACCCACCAGCGCCAGGCCTGGTCTCTCGGGCCACGCGTCATTCAGGGCCAATGCAAGGGCTTCAACGGCCGCCGGGCTGACAGCGACCACCCAGTCGACCGCATCGAGCCGAGCCGCCAGGCCGACCATGGGCCGGGCCTGGATGCGCGTGAAGCTCAGCCGAGTGACCTCGTGTCCGCGACGGGCGAGCGCCCGCTCGAGCGCCAGTACCCGCGGCAGCGGCTGGGTCAGGACAACCCGAGCCACCGACCCGCGCCCTGGGCGAGCAGATCTTTCGCAGCGCGAGCCCCCAGGCGCTCAGCGGTGACGGGATCCGCCGGCCCCTCGGCAAGCGCCACATCGGCCATGCCGCTGCCGTCTTCAGCCCCAACCCGGGCGCGCAACTGGAGCGCACCATCAGGACCGGTTTCGCAGTAGGCCGCCAGTGGCATGCGGCAGTTGCCGCCCAGCGCGCGCGACACCGCCCGCTCGGCCATCACCTCTGCGGTGGTGCGCGGATCGGCCAACGGCGACAGCCAGCGCGCCACATCCTCGCGCGAGGCGAGTGTTTCGATGCCCAGCGCACCCTGGCCGGCTGCAGGCAGGCTCGCCTGCACCGATACCACCGACCGGATTCGCGCGGCGAGCCCCAGGCGCTTCAGTCCGGCTGCCGCCAGAATGATGGCCTCGAAGTCGCCCGCATCGAGCTTGGCCAAACGGGTCTGGACATTGCCGCGCAGAGGCAGCACCGAGAGCCTGGGGTAGCGATGCCGAATCTGCGAGGCCCGGCGCAGGCTTGCAGTGCCCACTCTTGCGCCCTCCGGCAGGTCGTCAAGCGAAGCAAACCGGTTCGATACAAAGGCATCGCGCGGGTCTTCCCGCTTCATCACAATGGGGAGTGCAAATTCGGGTGCCAGCACCATCGGCACATCCTTGAGTGAGTGCACGGCGAGATGGGCAC
>Ga0172372_10004970_pt1 | contig 18702 bp, 16 predicted proteins | sample LakKiv5m_2_FD_114544 | JGI IMG/M metagenome (GOLD analysis project Ga0172372, IMG submission 114544) | Freshwater microbial communities from Kabuno Bay, South-Kivu, Congo - kab_092012_9.5m | ecosystem: Environmental > Aquatic > Freshwater > Lake | place: Democratic Republic of the Congo...
CTGAGTGCATCCCTGAGCTCCCGCACGGCCTGCAGCTGGCCGTAGTAGTAATTGGCGCGGGCCCGGCGGGCGGGATCCTCAAGGGCATCGAGAGCATCAAAGCCCAGGCTCTGCCAGAGCTCATGGCCGCAGCTGCGGTTCAGCTCGGTGATCGCCTCCTGCTCGAGAACGCCCAGGCGGCGCTGGAGATTCTTGATCTGGGCGATGGCCATGGGCTGCTGCGCGGGGACGGCAAAACAATGGAGGAGAAGAGCGAGCGGGCGCAACGGGGAGGCTGCGGACTGGCCCGAGCTGCCAGGGCGGCCGCGATGGCCCAGCCGATGGCTGTCCTGACCCGGGACCGGGCAGGGCTGATTCAAACTCGGCGCGAGGGCTGCGGCCGAAGCGCAGGGGGCAACCCGCTGCTGGCGGCGCCTGGGGTGATCAAGCCCACTCGTGGTGCCGATGTCCGCGCACGACTGGCGCAACGCAACGCAACGCAACCGGCACCTTGAAGCGGCCCTGGTCCTGACCCGGGACCGGGCAGGGCTGATTCAAACTCGGCGCGAGGGCTGCGGCCGAAGCGCAGAGGGCAACCCGCTGCTGGCGGCGCCTGGAGAGGCTGATGTCCACCCAGGGTGCTCGCGTCGCGCACACCTGGCGAAACCGGCCCTTTGAAGCGGTCCTGCGGGACCGGGCTGATGGCGCCAGGCCGCCGGCAGGCACCGATCCGGGGCACCTGCCGGGGCCCAGGCACAAGGCTGCGGCTGGGCTGCCGGCACCCGCCCGCAGGGATCGCGCTGCGGTCCCGTGCGGGTGGTTGAGCGAGCTCTCAGGGGCCGTAGTAGCGGGCCGCCAGCTCGCTGGCCGCCACCCCACGGCGCCAGGCGCGCCGCAGGCGGGCATTGCTCCAGGCGGTACGGAGCACGCCGAGGCGATGCCAGCGGCGGCCATCCACCCGCAGCGGCTGCGGCAACAACCGAGGCCAGCTCAGGCGACGCAACCGCAGCATCAGCGACAGATCTTCCATCAGCGGCAGCGGCTCGATGCCACCGCAGCGGTCATACAGGCAACGGCTGAGCAGCAGGCCCTGATCGCCGTAGGGCAGGCCGGCCAGGCGGCTGCGCAGGTTGGCGAGCAGCGCCACCAGACGCAGGGCCGGGCCGGCGGCCTCAATCGCCAGCGGGAAGGCCCAGGCGCCGCTGGGCGCAGCCGCCATCGCCTGGCGCAGCAGCAGCGGCCAGCCGAGCGGCAGGCGCGCATCGGCATGCAGCAGCAGCAGCCAGCTCCCCTCACTGGCGAGGATCCCGCACTGCAGCTGCGCACCTCGCCCGCCCGCGGCCCGCAGCAAGCGCGCGCCGGCCAGGCGTGCCAATGCCTGGCTGCCGTCGCGACTGCCGCCATCCACCACCCAGATCTCACCGATCAGCTCCGTCGGGGCGGTCGCCAGATCGGCCAGCAGCAGCGGCAGCCGGGCGGCCTCATCACGCACCGGAATCACCACACTCAGCGGGGCCAGTGCCGCCTGTATCCCCGGGGCCGTCATCGCCAGCGCTCCAGATCCCGGGCCCGATCGAGGTCGGCGGCCGGCGGCAGAGACTCCAGCGCCAACCCGAGCCGATCGGCCGCCCGCAGGGTCCGGGTCAGAACCTGATCACTGCCCCAGGGGATCGGGCTGTCGGCCCCGGCGAACAGAAGTGGCCAGCTGCCGCTCAGGCCGATCAGCCAGTAGCCGCCGTCGGCGGCGGGGCCGAGCACCAGCGGCAGCCGATGCAGCTGCAGAAATGCCTGCAGCAGCGAGGCAACCGACAACTCCGGCAGATCGCTGCCGATCAGCACCAGCGATCGAACCCGCTCCCGGCAGGCCCGCTGGCGCTGACGCTGCATCCGCAGGCCCAGGCCGCCGGCCCCCTGCAGCAGCGTGCGCTCGGCCCCGAGCGCACGACCCCAGCGGCGGGCTGCCCGCGGCCCCAGGCCGCTGACCGCCAGCAGCGGATCCACCGCCAGGCCGGCGGCCCGCAGCGCGGTGATCGCCGCTGCCACCACCTGCAATGTGGCGAGGCTCAACCGCGCCTGAACCGCAGCGGCCCGCTCGGCCCCCAGCTCCACCGCCAGGCGCCGCTTGCAGCGCAACGGCGCCGGCCAACGGGCCATCACCACCAGCTGGGCTGGCGCCGGCCCGGTCGGGCGGCCGCCGCGGACGATCCCAATGCCGTGATCGGCAGGCGCGGCAGGGAGACGGCGGCGCCGACGGCGATGGGCGGCCCTGGCGGCAGCGACCGCCATCGAGCGGGGCGAGCGCCAGGCCCCGACCGCTATGCGGCGCTGCCGCCAGGCCTGGGGCGAGGGCAGCGCTGCAGGCTGGCTGGAGCCTCGGCGGCGGCGCGGCCGGGCCGATCGCTCAGCAGCGGCAGGCGACGCCGCCGGGCGTGATCGGGATGCCCGCCGGGAGGCAGTCGGCAAGGCCTGGCGGCGGCTGGGGTTCAACGCTCACGGGGCAGTTCCGCCGGCCGCACGCTGACCGTCTTCTGGCTGCCGTCGCGGCGCAGGCTGATCGCCAGCGGCTGATTCACCTGGGCCTGATCCACGGCCAGTTGCACCTCGGAGGGGTTGCGAACGGCTGCATTGCCCACCTTCTCGATCAGATCACAGGGGCGGATATCGGCCTGGGCGGCAGGGCTGGCCTTCATCACATCGACGACCAGCACGCCGTTGACCTCGGGAACGCGGCACTGATTGGTGCTGGCGTTGATCTCGCGGGCCAACTGGGGAGTGAGCGCCTGCAGGCGCACGCCGATGTAGGGATGGCTGGCATAACCCCGCGCCAGGATCTGATTGGCGATCTGCCGAGCGGTATTGATCGGGATGGCGAAGCTGAGGCCCGCCCCCGGCGCCCGGCGGATGGCGGTGTTGATGCCGATCACCTGGCCGTGTTCGTTGATCAGTGGACCGCCGCTGTTGCCGGGGTTGACGGCGGCATCAGTCTGGATATAGGGAACCCGCTGGCCTTCACCCACCGCATTGGTGCGCTGAATGGCGCTGATGATGCCAGCGGTGACGGTGTTGTCGAGGCCGAGGGGATTGCCGATCGCGATCGCCCACTCGCCCGGTCGCACCCGTGCTGAATCCCCCAGCTGGGCCACGGGCAGGCGCGAACCCACCACCCTCACCACGGCCACATCGGTGAGCGGATCGGCACCGAGCACCTTGCCGGAGAAGCTGCGGCCATCGGGCAGGGTCACGCTCACCTCGCTGGCCCCTTCCACCACGTGGGCATTGGTGAGCAGGATGCCGTCGGCCTGGATGATGAAGCCCGAGCCCTGGCCCTGTTGTTCCCGGATCGCCGGCCCTCTGCCGAACAGGCTGCCGATCGGGTTGACAAGCTGCCGCACGGTGTCGATGCGCACCACGGCCGGCCCGGCCTTCTCAACCGCCTTGACGATGACGTTGTCGCCGCCGGGCAGCAGCGGCGGGGCCGGCGCCTCGCTCACCCGCGGTGGCTCCGGCAGGCGCCGCAGCGGTGCCAGCGGCCCCGAGACGCTGCAACCCGCCAGCAGGAACAGGGCGGCCAGGCCGCTCCCCAGGGCGAGCCGGCGCCGCCGGGAGGGGAGGGCGGCCGGAGAGGGCTGGGCCATCGGCAGGGCGGAGGGACAGGAGCGAATCCTCATTAAAGACCGGACCGCCGCGGCGCTGCTGCCTATATTTCGGGCCTGGGCAGGGGGGCGGATGAGCGGCCAGGGTGCGGAACTGTGGGATGGCATCCTGCTAGCTCTCCAGGCCAGTCTCAGCAAGCCCACCTTCGAGACCTGGATCCGGCCGGCCCGCTGCGGTGGCTATGGCGATGGTCGCCTGTTGATCCTTGCCCCCAACAGCTTTGCCCGCGGTTGGCTGACCAAAAACTATCTGGCCGAGATCGAATCGGTGGCCAGCGATCTGGCCGGCCAGCCGGTGGAGGTGGCCGTGGATGTGGAGGCGAAGAGGGCCGCCGGCCCGGAGCTGCCCGACGGCGCCGCTGCAGCCACGGCCTCGCTGGCGGAGCGCAGCGCCGCGCCGGGGGGGGAGAGCCTCAGCGAACGACAGCCCGCGGGGCCGACGCGGTTGATCGTCAGTCTCAATCCCCGCTATGTCTTCAGCCGCTTCGTGGTCGGTCCCAACAGCCGCATGGCCCATGCGGCCTCCCTGGCGGTGGCCGAGGCACCGGGGCGCGAGTTCAATCCGCTGTTCATCTGCGGCGGCGTTGGATTGGGCAAAACCCATCTGATGCAGGCGATCTGCCACTACCGCCTCGAGATCGATCCCCAGGCGCGCGTATTTTATGTGAGCACGGAGACGTTCACCAATGATCTAATTCAAGCGATCCGCAAGGACGGCATGCAGGCCTTTCGCGACCGCTACCGTGCCGCCGATCTGATCCTGGTGGATGACATCCAGTTCATTGAGGGGAAGGAGTACACACAGGAGGAGTTTTTCCATACCTTCAATTCCCTGCATGAAGCCGGCCGGCAGATCGTGATCGCCAGCGACCGCCCTCCGAACCAACTCCCCAGGTTGCAGGAGCGGCTGATCTCACGCTTCTCGATGGGTCTGATCGCCGATATCCAGGTGCCGGATCTGGAGACGCGCATGGCGATCCTGCACAAGAAGGCCGAGAGCGAGCAGATGCGCCTGCCGCGGGAGCTGATTCACTACATCGCCGGTCGCTTCACGTCCAACATCCGCGAGCTGGAAGGAGCGCTGACGCGGGCGGTGGCCTTCGCCTCGATCACGGGGTTGCCGATGACGGTGGAAGCGGTGGCGCCGATGCTCGATCCGATCGGGAATGAGGTGGAGGTGACCCCCCAACAGGTGCTGGATAAGGTGGCGGAGGTCTTTGGCGTGCGGGTGGAGGAGATGCTCAGTCCCAGCCGCAAGCGAGCCGTGAGCCAGGCGCGCCAGGTGGGCATGTATGTGATGCGCCAGACCACCAAGCTGTCGCTGCCACGCATCGGCGAGGCCTTCGGGGGAAAGGATCACTCCACCGTGATGTATGCCGTCGACCAGGTGGAGAAGAAACTGGGCAGCGATCCGAGGCTGTCGCGCCAGATCCAGCAGGTGCGCGACCTGCTCCAGATCGCCTCCCGCAGGCGCCATTGAGGGCAGCCAGCCGCAGCCGCAGCCGAGCACACGCGGCGCCAGAGGCATGCCCGGGCGACCCCGGAGCCTTCAGGGCTGATTCAAACTCGGCGCGAGGGCTGCGGCTGAAGCGCAGGGGACAGCCCGCTCTTGGCAGCGCCTGGGGTGATGAAGCCCACTGGTGGTGCCGATGTCCGCGCACGACTGGCGCAACCGGCACTTTGAAGCGGCCCTGCCGGAGCCTGGGTCCTGGGGTTGGTCCTGGGGCGAAGGGCCATGGATGGCGGCGGGTTCAGCCGCTGATCGGCCGGCTCGGATCGCGGCCTTCCAGCTCACCGCGGAAGACACGACTGGCGGTGATGTCCTCGGCCTCGATCGTCATCAGATCGAGCTTGGTGAGTGCGCTGCCCATGCGATTGAACAGCCGGTTGGCCTGGCGCATGCGAGCCCGATCGATGGCATTGCGGATCGAGCGGGCGTTGGCGAAAAACGGCAGCTGCATGCGGAGCTGAATATAATGCGAAAATGCCGCCATCGCCTCCGCACTGAAGCGGTAGTTTTCCTGGGCGAGAATCAGACGAGCGATCGCCAGTAATTCCTCGGCGCTATAATCGGGAAAATCGATGTGATTCGCCACCCGGGAAGACAGGCCGGGATTCGACTGATAAAAAACATCCATGCGATCTTTATAACCAGCAAAAATAACCACGAGATCGTCGCGGTTGTTCTCCATCACCTGCAGCAGGATCTCGATCGCCTCGGCGCCGTAGTCGCGCTCATTTTCGGGGCGGTAAAGATAGTAGGCTTCATCGATGAACAACACGCCACCGATCGCTTTCTTGAGCATCTCACGGGTCTTGGGAGCGGTGTGGCCGATGTATTGCCCCACCAGATCATCGCGGGTGGCGGTGACCACATGGCCCTTGCGCACATAGCCCAGCCCGTGCAGGATCTTTGACATCCGTTCGGCCACGGTGGTCTTGCCGGTGCCGGGGCGACCGGTGAACGACATGTGCAGGCTGGGGGGCGCCGTATCGAGCCCCACCTGCTGGCGCGCCCGGTTGACCACCAGCAGGGCCGCGATCTCCCGAATCCGGGCCTTGACGGGCCTCAGGCCGATCAGTTCCCGGTCGAGCTGCTGCAGCACCGTTTCAATGCCCGCACCCTCATAGGCGCTGCGCAGATCCACCAGGACGCTGCTGGCTGGAGCGTCAGAGGAGCTCATCGATGGCTGCGGCGAAGGCATGATCGATCGCGCCGATGCTGTTCCCCTCCCCCTCGGCCCGCAGGGTGATGTTCACATAGGTGCGCCCGAAGCTGATGTCGGGATAGCGGCCCTGGTGCTCGCACAGGTCATTGAGACGATCGAGGAAGGCTCGATTGCTGGCGTAGTCGTCGAACTCGATGCGGCGTTCCAGCCATTCCACCTGGTGGGGCTTGGGCCGGGGAGTCCATGAATGTTCCATGACACCAACCTTAGATCGCCACCGAACCCGTTCCCGCTTCAGTCGCTCAGGCAATCGGTGCGGGCGCTATCCAGGCGGCTGGCCCAGGCATCGGCATAGGCCTCATTGGCGGCGCGCTGCTGCGGCTGATCACTGTCGAGCGGATGGGGCATGGTCCCCTGGATGGCGGCATCGGTGACGCAGAACATCGATTTCTGAAAGCTCATGCAGATCTTCACGCGTACATCGCCCTCACCGCGGCTGCGCTGGCGATACCACTGATGCAGCTTCTCGGGCAGATGGCGAAACATATCCTGCATCAACAGGCTGGGGGGGATGCCGGCACCCATCGTGGGCAACGGATCGGCATAGAGGGCGCCGTAGGCGAACCGGGCCTGGTCGGGGGAGATCTGGCGGGCCTGGGCATTGAAGCTCACGGTGCCCAGGAAGGGCGTGCCGCGCAGGAACACCGCCTCCACGTAGGGCACGGCCACATCGACCAGGAAGCTGAGGCCGGCCTGGGGTGGCAGCACCCAGAACGACTCGCCAGCGATCTCAACGCAATAGCGGATCGGCTGGCCGGCGGCGGCCACCAGGCCAGCCCGGATGAACTCGACCACAGTGGCGATGCTGTCCACACGCCCGTCCCGTTCAGCGGCGGCCAGATCGAGGAACAGATCACTCATCACCCGCCAGAACTGACCGAGTGCATGGGTGGTGGCCGCGGAGCGAATCAGCTCGGGCAGGAAGCCCGGGGCGAGGGGATGCAGCAACGCCAGCAAGGGATCACGACGACGCTTGGCGGCGATGATCCGCTGACATCCATCCAGAAACTCAGGGGAATCAAGATAGCTGTCAAGACCGCCTGTAGCATGCCAGAGCATCGCCTTCTGGCAGTACTCTGCATATTCAAAATTAATCCGGTCGTGATTGAGGTGCCGCCAGATCCTGGCCGGATTAAGATCGCCGTTAAAGTATTTGAAGATCGGGACTGGGTTGAGGAACTGTCCTTCTGCCTGATAGATCAGATTCCGGCTGTAGGCGTCCAGCACCTCGCCATAGCTCTCCAGCACGCCGACCACCTCCAGCAGGTGGTCGGCACTGTCGCTGAGCAGGGTTTCGCCGGCCAACAGGCGACGACGGAGCTCCTGGCGGCCGATGGCGGGATGGCCGTGAACCAGTTCCGAGGGGATGATCGGCATCGTTCTCAGCTCAGCCGGGGGGAAAGCAGCGCCATGGCCGTGGTGGCCACTTCGCTGAGCCGACCGAGGCCGGCGGGCACCAGGCCGATCAGCAGCACAGCCGCCGCCAGGGCCAGGGCCGGGATCGTCTCCCGCGGCGCCACGGGCGCCAGCTGCACATCGAGGCGGGCATCGGCGGCCGGATCGGCACTGGCGGGTGTGATCGCCAGGCGGCCGAAGAAGGCACGGTTGACCAGCAGCAGGAAATACACCGCCGTCAGGCCGGAGCCCACCATCGACAGCAGGGTTGCCAGCGGAAACACGCTGATGCTGCCGCGGAAGACCAGGAATTCCGAGATGAAGCCGGCCATACCGGGCAGGCCGGCGCTGGCCATCACCGCCACGATCATCAGCGATCCGGTCAGCGGCAGACCCTTCTCGGGATTGAGCAGGCCGCGCAGCACCTCGAGATCGCGTGTGCCGGTTTTGCGGTAGACAATACCCACCAGCAGAAACAGCAGGGCGGAGATCAGGCCGTGGCTGACCATCTGGAATACAGCCCCCAGCAGGCTCACCGGGGTGTGGGCTGCAGCCGCCAGCAGCACATAACCCATGTGACCCACGGAGCTATAGGCCACCATCCGCTTCATGTCCGTCTGAGCGATGGCAGCCAACGAGCCATACAGCACCGAAATCGCCGCCCAGATCGCCAGAGTCGGAGCCAGCTTCGCCCAGGCCTCGGGGAACAGCTGCAGACCGAAGCGCAACATGCCATAGGTGCCGAGCTTGAGCAGCACCCCGGCCAGCAGCACCGAGACCGGCGTGGAGGCCTGGGTGTGGGCATCGGGCAGCCAGTTGTGCAGCGGCACCAGCGGAATCTTGATCCCGAAGCCCACCAGGATTGTGATCAGGATCAGCAGCTGTCCGCCGCTGGCAAGCCGATCGGAATGCACCGGTGTGAAGCTGAAATCAACACTGCCCGTGAGCAGCGCCAAGCCCAGAAATGCGCCGAGAATCAGCATCCCGGAGCTGGCGGTGAACACCAGGAACTTGGTGGCTGCATAGGCGCGGTTGCTGCCGCCCCAGACCGAGATCAGCAGCCACAGCGGGATGAGCTCCAGTTCATAGAACAGAAAGAACAACAGCAGATTCTGAGCCAGAAAGGCGCCATTCACCGCACCGCTGATCAGCAGCAGCATGGCGAAGTAGATGCGAGGACGCTTGTCGATGTCGCGGGTGATCACCGCTGATACCAGGGTGAGAGCGGCATTGATCAGCACCAGCGGCAGCGACAGGCCATCGACGGCGAGGCTGTAATCGAGCGCGATGCCGGGCAGCCAGCGGTGCAGCTCCTGCAGCTGCATGCCCGCCTGGCTGGGATCAAAGACCAGCGCGGTGGCCAGGCTCGCCAGCAGCTGAATCACCAGAATCGTGATCGCCAGCAGGCGGAAGCGTTGTGGCGGCGGACTGCCGGGCCAGAGCAGCAGCGTGAGGCTGCCGGCGAAGGGGATCAGCAGCAGAGCGGAGAGCAGCATCGTATTCAGAGGCATCCCCGCAGCACCTGGAGGGTACCGAGCAGCACCACAATCGCCAGCACCAGAGTGAAGACATAGCTCTGCAACTGACCGCTGACGCTGAGCTTGAGCCCCTCGGCCGTCGCCAGCGACAGCCGTCCCATGCCATCCACCAGCCCCTTGATGATGGTGATGTCAAACCAGCGGGTGAGCCGCGCCAGCGATACCACCAGGCTGACAATCGTGCGCCGGTAGATCTCGGGGGTGTAGAAGTCGTAGGCCAGCAGATCCTGAACCAGACGCAGGGCGGGCAAGCGCGAACGTGACCAGAAGCGATCGAGCCGCACCAGCGATCCCAGCACCACCCCCAGCAGACCGCTGGCGACCACCACCAGGCCCACCGACAGCGGGAAGGCGGCGATGCCCGGCACCGGATCGAGCCGCTGCATGATCCAGGGCAGCAACAGCACGATCACCGCCAGGCTCACCATCGGCAGGGCCATCAGCCAGTTGGACTCCGGGGTACGGCGGGTCTTGGGGGTGACCGGTCCCAGGAACAGCGAGCGGTAGATGCGGGTCACATTGGCGGCGGCGAGCAGGTTCGTGAGTACAAAAATTGCCGCGTACAGCGGCTGCTGCGGCAACAGATTATCGAGGAGCAGGCCAAAGCACCAGAAACAACCCAGCGGCAGCAGCCCCACCAGGCCGGCACTGCCGACCAGAAAGGCAAAGCCGGTGGCGGGCATGCGGCTGCCGATGCCGCCCAGCTCGGTGAGATCCTGGCAGTTGGTGGTGGCAATGATGCTGCCCACCGCCATGAACTGCAGCGCCTTGGCGAGACCGTGGGCGAACAGCAACAACAGAGCGATGCCGGGCTTCTGCAGGGCGATGGCAAGAAAGACCAGGCCCAGATAGGAGGTGGTGGAATAGCTGAAGGCCCGCTTGATGTCCACCTGGGCCAGGGCCACCAGGGCGCCGCCCAGGGCGCTGATGCTGCCCACCGCCAGCAGCACCTGGGTGGCCAGGGGTGAAAGGGCCACGATCGGCATCAGCTTCAGCAGCACGATTGCGCCGCAGGTGACCACGACCGAATTGCGCAGAATCGAGGCTGGATTCGGCCCTTCCATCGCCTCATCCAGCCAGAGATGCATCGGGAACTGGGCGCATTTCCCCATCGGACCGGCGATCAGGCCCAGACCCAGCAGCGTTCCGGCCAGGGGCGAGATCAACTGGCGCTCATGGGCCTGGCCCGCCCAGGCGTAGAGATCATTGAACTCCAGGGAGCCGGCCCAGGCGGAGAGGGAAACCATCCCCATCAGCAACAACACATCACCCACCCGTTTGGTGAGAAAGGCATCACGGGCGGCCGTGACCACCAGGGGCTGGGCATACCAGAAACCAACCAGAAGATAGGTGGAGAGCGTCAGCATCTCTAGCAGAAAGTAACTGATAAACAGATTGCTGCTCATCACCACACCGCTCATTGCCCCTTCGAAGAAGCCCACCAGGGCATAGAAACGGGCCAGCGACCATTCCTTGTCGAGATAGCCCAGGGCGAACACCTGACAGATCAGGCTCATGGTGGTCACCAGCTCCAGCGCCGCCAGGTTGGTGAGCGAGAGATCAAAGCCGATGCGCAGGTTGAGATCGGCGGCCTGGAACCAGGCGAAATCAAGATGTTGCGGACCGATGCGGTAGATCTCACCGATCACAAGGCTGCCGTGCAGCACGGCCAGCAGGGTGACCAGCAGGTTGAGGTAGGCAGCGGGTCGCGGACCGTTGCGCTTGATCCAGCCCGTGGCCCACGGCAACGACAACAGCATGCCGCTGAAGCCATAGAGCGGAATCAGCCAGACCAGCTGCAGCGGCGAGGGGAGGGCGTCGGGCAAGGGGGTGGAAGGGCAAGAGCCCGGGAGGGCAGGGAGGGATGGCAGCCGTCGGGGCTCCGATCCTTTCGCGAGGATCCCACAGCGGCAGCGCTGGGAGCAGGCCGCCTGGGAATCACTTCAGAAATGGGCACGATCGATGTGCTCGTACGGCTGCAGCTCCTGCAGCTCCTGCAGCGACCGTAGCCAGGCGGCCAGCTGCTCGCCATGGTGCTGCTCTTCACGCCAGAGGTCGCGGAAAAAGGCCTCGCTGCTGGAATCACCGAGCAGCAGACAGAAGCGCACCGCCTCACCGTAGAGGTCGATCAGCAGTGTCTCCAGCACGGCATTGCGTCGCAGCAGGCCGACCAGGTCGGGGGCATGGCCGACCGGCCGCAGCTGGGAGGCGGCAGGAGCCACCCCCAGGGTCAGCATGCGTTGCACGATCCGTTCGGCGTGCTGCATCTCCTCCACCGTCTCCTGCCGGAAGCGCTGGGCCGCCTGGCTGTCGCCCCAGGCCTCCACCAGGGAGGCATGGGTCATGTACTGCTGAACCGCCGTCAGCTCAAGACTCAGGGCGCGCCCCAGGTAGCCGAGCACGCGGGGATGCACCGCCTGCATCGGGGATCAGAGGCGACGGGTGATGCCGCTGCCGGTGATGGCGGGCTCCACCTCCGTATGCGGACGGGCGATGATGTGGGCGGCGACAAGGCCATCGCCCACCCGCTCGCAGGCATCGGCACCGGCGCGGACGGCGGCGTTGACGGCGCCGGTTTCGCCGCGCACCATCACGGTGACATAGCCACCACCGACGAACTCCCGGGCCACCAGGGAGACTTCGGCGGCCTTGGTCATGGCGTCAGCCGCCTCGATGGCGGGCACCAGGCCACGGGTTTCGATCATGCCGAGGGCAATGCCCTGTACGGAGGAAGACATGGGAAATGCGCTCGTAGGGGTGGAATCAGGAGGTAGGGCAGCCCCGCCGCCCTGACCGCTGGCGGAACCAGCAGCAGCGGTGGCCGGGACAGCGGCACGGCGGCGGCTGCGGCCAGCGCCGGTGCCGCTGCGGGCGGCGGGGAGAACGGCCGCCGCCGGGGCGGCGGCGGCCGGCAGAGCGGCCGGGGCGGGCGACGGCGCGGGATCGGCCGGGCTCACGAGCGGAGCAACGGCGGCATCCGGCGGGGGACCGGCACCGGCCTCGGCAGCGGTCTCGGCAGCGGCTTCAGGCGAGACATCCGCCGCCGGTGCCGCCGCCGGGCCGGATCCAGCGCTGGCGGCATCGCCCTCGCTGGCGCTGGATCCGACGCTGCCGGGGGATCGGGGGGTGCGGCTGGCCATCGCTCGGGGGGGATTGCAGGGGGATGGGAGAGATCAGAAGCGGTGCGGCGGGACGAGATTCAGCCATCGGGTTCCCAGAAGTCGATGATTCCGCCGATCGTCAGATCGGTCTGAACCTCGGGATTGCCGCAGGCGAAGCGGGCGGCGGAGCCACTGGCGGTGAACACCCAGTTGCCCACCGCGGCGCCCACCGGATCGACCCCCACGGCCAGCTTGCCCTTGACATTGCGCAGGATGCGCAGCTGGCAATGGGCCAGACCCCCCACCCGAAAGGTGCAGACCAGGGAGCCTGTGACCTGCATGATTTCCATCACTTGGCACCGCTGGCCATGGCCTTGGCGGCATCGGGATCCCAGTGGTCGATGATCCCCACGATCGTCAGATCACTGGGATAAGACTTGCTGCCGGCCGCCTCACGGGCGGCGGAGCTGCCAACGCAGATCACCCAATCGCCGGGTATGCATCCCACCGCATCCACCGCGACCTTCTGGGTGCTGCCATCGAGCACAACCAGCAGGTGCTTGTGCTCAAAGTCAGGAATCCGGTTGGTGGAAACAAGCGGTTTCAGCACTTTGCAGATCAGCATGGTGTCAATGGCCTCCCACGGCGGGGAAACGCAGGGTGGAATCGACGGCCTCAGCGGCCACATGGCGGTCCTGATCGCGGATGGTGAGCAGGGCATGCAACAGCCCCTCCCCGACCAGCTGGCCATAGCGATTCTCAATGGCCGCCAGCACCCGCTGGCCATGGCGTATGGCCCGCTCGCGCGCCCCCGGCACATTGCCGTGATAGTCGAACCGCACCACCACCGGGATCGGCAGGCCACGATTCACGTTCAGCCCCCGGAAGATCTTGACGCCCACATCCAGGTCAGCGGCGCCCTCCTCCACCGTATCCATATAGGCAAAATAAGTGAGATTGCGCAAATGAATTTCCTTGAAGCCGATCCCGAGACCAATGAAGCGCTCGGCGTGCCCCGCGTCGGCATAGTGGCCTCCGTGGTATTCACGTACGTAATCAATCTGGGAGAGATTATTTTCCAGCAACCGGCTGATCAGTCGCACCATGCCCGGATCGGGGCTGCTGGCAGCCGCCGCCTCCACCATGGCGGTGATCCGCAACCGGCCCTGCTCGGGGCTGAGATGACGGGTGGCCCCATGGATCTCCTGGGCATCCAGCCAGCGGTCCAGATTGGTGCTGCCGTCCATCCCGGGCACATGCACACGGATGGCATCGGTGTCGGTGTCGATCCCCATCAGCAGCAGATCCACCGATGCGCCACAACAGAAGCTGTTCTCCACAGCGGTCTGGAAATCAGCCAGACGGGCCAGGCCGCAGGAGGCCGCCTTGGCATCGTCGCTGCCGTGGGCGGCACAGCCCTGGTGGGAGGGATCCAGGGAACTGAAGTGATAGAGCACCACCTTCAGATAACGGGTGGGCTCCTGGGCCGAATTCGGCGCGGATTCGCGATAGCGGCGATGCTCGGTCTTCACCCAGCGGTTCACCGTGTTCTCGACATCGAACAGGGCACCGGCATGGGAGCGCCGACGCACGGAACTGAACGGGATGCGCAGCGCGTAGGCGATCGCGTGGGCCAGGCGACCATCGGCACAGGGGGTGATATCGAGCAGATGAAATCCGCAGGAGAGCAGGAAGGCATCGAAATCAGCCCCGGCGGCACTGCCGGGCTTGCCACCGAGCGGATCGTCCTCGAAGAAGGAGTCGCTGGTCTGCTCATAGGTTTCGAATACGCACCAGGCGAACAGGGAGCGCATATCGAGCTGGGTGACCCAGGCCTTCTCCAGAATCGGCAGCGGCAGCTGGAAGCCGAGCTCAGCACCGGCCAGTTGCTGGGCGCGGGGGATGAAATCCTCCTCGTGCTGGAGGGCCGAGATGCGCTGCAGCACCGGCACGATCCGATCAAAGGCACCCTTGACGCGGCTGTCGTAGGCCCAGAGGGCGGCATTGCGCACCGCATCGCTGAGCGGATGGGCGGCGTCAGCCGTGAAGCTGGTGCGCGGCAGGGCTCGGCCGCCCTGGTCCGGGGTGCCGGAAACCGGCACGGCAGCGGCAGGGGAGCGGCTGGCGAAGCCACGATTGTCGCTGCGGGAACGGTTGCCGCTGCGGGAACGGGGCGCACCCGGCCTGGGCGAGGGCGAGGGCGAAGGCACGGGCGCGGGCAGCCGCTCTGCGGGCGGCACGGGGCCGGGGGCGGGACGCACCCGGCCGCTGGGGCGACGGGCGATGGCGACGGCGAGAGCCTGGGCCTGGGCGCGGGCCTGGCGGGCTGCCGTACCGCGCAGCTGTCCGGCCTGCTGGGGATCCGGTTGGCTGGTGGCATCGAGGGAGGAGGACTCCGGAGCCACGACGGCACGGCGTGAGCGGGCCGTGGGAGCCAGCGGCCGATTCGGCGGGGCTGGGCGACGGACGGGTGGCATGAGCGCGTCAGCCCCGTGCGCCGCCGGAGACGGTGATCAACGATCCGGCCATGGTGTTGCCGCTGGAACCGGTGATGCGACTCACCGGCTGGGGCACCTCTTCATTGCGTTTGAAGTTGTGGGCATTCATCGGCAGGGCGGTGCCCACCCGGCTGGGGTTGCGGCGTCGCGCCGATGCCCCCTCAGTGCCGGTGACCCGCTCGCCACGATCCCAGTCATCGCCGGTGATGCGCAGACCGGCGGAGATGCCTTCGCCGGTGACCCTGGACGCGGGGCGCTGGTTGGCCGGCTCGGCCGGGGCGCTGTCGGCAGCGGCGGCGATCGGTCCGCGGGAGCTGGGCCGGGGCCCCTGATCAAAGCGGAAGTATTCGGTGCCGGTGATCTTGTCACCGGCCATGGCGAAAGGGCCGGTGATGCGTCCTCCCCCTACTTCGGTGCTGGATCCTGTGACGCCACCGCGACGGCCGGCGACCTGGGCGACCCGGGCCGGGGACTGAACGCTGAAGCGCTGCCAGGGGGGACTGTCGAGGGGCTGGGGGAAATCGGGGTCGTCGCTGGCGGCCGCACCACAGGCTTCGCGCAGCTGGTCGGGACCCACATAGGGAGTGCCGGTGATGTCTTCACAGGCGCCGCGCTCGGCGCCGGTCATCACGCCGCCGATCCCGGGCTGGATGCCGCTCATCACGGTGCCCATCCGCACCGGGGTGCGCGAGCGCACGGCCTGCAGCTGCTCGCTGGAGCACCAGTTGCCCGCCTCCTCGAGGCCGGCATAGGGGGTGCCGGTGACGGCCTTGCAGGTGCCCGGCTCATCGCCGGTGACCCTGGAGCTGCGGCCGGTGCGGGTACCGCTCACCACCTGGCTGCGGTTGGTGATGCTGAAGCCCACCTTGGGGGCCTCAGGGGCGGGACGACCGCCGCAGAAGCCCTCATACTGCTGGCTGCCGATGTATTCATCGCCGGTGATGCTGCGGCAGCTGCCCGGTTCATCCCCGGTGACGTGTTCGCTGCGGCCGACATGGGTGCCGGTGACACCGATGCCACGCAGTGTGTTGAGCTGACTGACCTTGGTCGGGGCGCGCCCCGCCGCAGGAGGCTCGGCGCCCAGATACTGGTCGCCGGTGAGCTGGCGACCGGAGCCGGGCTCATCGCCGGTGACCTTTTCGCTGCGGCCGACCAGCACACCGCTGACCGCCTGGCCGCCCAGGGTGTGGCTGCGCCCCACCTTGCGCACCGATGGCGTGGTGGTGCCGCACCAGGCGGCCGACTGGTTGGCGGAGATGTATTCCGTGCCGGTGATGCTCTTGCAGGTGCCGGGCTCATCGCCGGTGACCTTCTCGCTGCGCCCCACCTCGTTGCCGGTGACGCGGTTGCCATGGCTGGTGGCGGTGACGCGCACCTTGGCGGGCTGGATCGGGGCGGCGGGCTGAGTGCCGCAGAAGGTCTGGAACACCTCAGCTCCCAGATATTCGGTGCCGGTGATGGTGCGACAGGTGGCGGCCTCGTTGCCGGTGGTCTTGGGTGAACGGTTGGCCTGGGTGCCGGTCACGGTCTGGCCGGACAGGGTCTGGCTGGCGCCCACCTTCCAGCTGGCATCGGCGGCTGCCGCCTGGCGGGCGCCGTTGCGATTGGGACCGGTGGGGCGGCTGCTGGCTCCGCGCACGCTGCCGGCGGAGCCCACCCTGACGCGCAGCTCGCGCACTTTCTGGGCCAGTTCACGGCTGGTCAGATCCGGATTGCCCTGGCGGGCGGCGGCGGCGGTGACGGAGGCGTTGGAGGAGTTCTGAGCCGATTTGCCGCGCTTGGCCAGGGCTTCGCGGCGGGCCAGCACCAGGGCGCGGCTGGGGTTGTGCTGAGCGACGCGGCGGGGGCTGGAACCGCGACCATTGCGGGAACCGGGACCGGTGCGGGCGGCCAGGGAGTCGGACAGCGACGGGGACGGATCGCGACCGCTGGCGAGGGGCTGACGGCTGGCCGGGCGCTCGTGGCACTTGCAGGGGCGCTCGCTGCCGGCGGGGGCGGCCGGAGGGCTGCTGTCCCGGGCACTGCGGCGCGGATCCTCCTGGCGGGTGCGATCACGGGAGGTATCGGCGCGCTTGCCGCGCTTGGCCAGGGCCTCGCGGCGGGCCAGCACCAGGTCGCGACTGGGATTGGCGATCGGCCGTGCCGCCGATCGGGCCACGGGAGCCGCCGCGGGCCGGCTGAGTTCCGGGGCGCGACTGGGCCGCACCGGCCGCGAGGCCGCCAGCGGCCTGGCGACGGGGGCGGGAGCGGGGGCGGCTGGCGCCACCGGAGTGGGTTCGGTGCGGGTGGGGCGGGCATCGGCGGAGCCGCGCACCCGACCGGGGGTGGAGCTGAAGCGGCCAACAGCCTTCTTGCCGCCATTGGTCAACGCCTTCCGGCGCTCCAGGGCTGCTGCGCGACTTGATGTGCTGGCCATATCCGCCCAAGAAAAGGAATGGAGTGTGCAGAGGGATCCCCTGTCCCGATGCACTGGCACATCGGCGGCAGAGGATGGCTGCGCGAGTACCTGGAGCTGGCCCGACCGGGACCGGGGTCCCGCGGCAGCTCAGGAATCGCTCAAGATTAACTGAAAATTAAGCGAATCAGGGACCGCCAGGGAGGGATGCTGCCATCGGCGGCAACCTCCCCCTGGCGACAAGCCGGATCAGCGGCCTTCGAAGACCACGAAGCAGGCACCCTGACTCTGGGTGTAGGCGTCATAACCGACCAGGCGCACGTGGTGGTCGGGATAGGCGCGATGGCAGGCCTCGAGTTCACTCACGATCACACCCAGATCCTTCTCGCCGAAGAAGGGCAGCTTCCAGTAGGACCAATAGGTGGCCATGGAGCGGCTGGGGTGAACGTGCTCAACCAGGGGGCTCCAGCCCTGGGCAATGATGTAGGCGATCTGGTCGTAGATCTCGTCCTGGGTCATCGGCGGCAGGAAGCCGAATGTCTCCAGGGTGGCGACTGTTTGGTAGTCACCCACGGTGCTCTTGAAGGGCATGGGGATCCTTGCGGTGAAGGGAATGGCGGGGGAAAGTGCAGCGGTTCTGGTCCGGGGTTTTTCGGTTGCCTGGATCTCGCCTCGATCACCCGGCCCTGGGCGGGCACGGCTGAGGGAGATCACTGCCGGCTGATCGCAGCGAGGGCCGATGCACCCGCCTCACGACCAGCCATTCAGCACAGGGAGATCAGCAACCGATCTCAACTCCGGATCACTGAACGTCGAGCTTGTCGACGGTGTCGAACTCGAACTTGATTTCCTTCCAGGTTTCCAGAGCAATTGCCAGCTCGGGGCTGTGCTTGGCGGCCTCGGTGAGGATGTCGCGGCCTTCCTTTTCGATCTCGCGACCGGCGTTGCGGGCCTTGACGCAGGCCTCGAGGGCGACGCGGTTGGCGGCAGCGCCTGCGGCGGAACCCCAGGGGTGACCATGGGTGCCACCACCGAACTGCAGCACGGAGTCATCACCGAAGATCGCCACCAGGGCCGGCATGTGCCACACGTGGATACCACCGGAGGCCACGGCGAAGACGCCGCCCATCGAACCCCAGTCCTGATCGAAGAAGTTGCCGCGGCTGCGGTCCTCAGGCACAAACGACTCGCGCAGCTGGTCGATGTAGCCGAGGGTCGACTGGCGGTCGCCCTCCAGCTTGCCGACCACGGTGCCGGTGTGCAGCTGGTCGCCGCCGGAGAGGCGCAGGCACTTGGCCAGCACGCGGAAGTGGATGCCGTGCTTGGGATGGCGGTCGATCACCGCGTGCATGGCGCGGTGAATGTGCAGCAGCATGCCGTTCTTGCGGCACCACTTGGCCAGACCGGTGTTGGC
>Ga0172372_10004971_pt1 | contig 18701 bp, 26 predicted proteins | sample LakKiv5m_2_FD_114544 | JGI IMG/M metagenome (GOLD analysis project Ga0172372, IMG submission 114544) | Freshwater microbial communities from Kabuno Bay, South-Kivu, Congo - kab_092012_9.5m | ecosystem: Environmental > Aquatic > Freshwater > Lake | place: Democratic Republic of the Congo...
GCAAAGCAACAAGAACTAAAAACTCAACAACAAATTCTTAATGAAAAAATCGAGCAACGAAAAAAGTTCGAAGCTGCCATGATTGAGTTCGAATCTCAAATTAAAACTTTAGTTGATCCAAATAGTTTTCCTTCACCACAAAGAGGTGTTTTAAGTTGGCCAGTAGATAATATTGTAATCACACAACAATTCGGTGGAACTCAATTTGCAAAAAATAATCCAGGAGTTTATGGAAGACCATTTCACAATGGATTAGACTTTGGTGTACCAACAGGAACACAGGTAAAATCTGTTCTATCAGGAGTTGTGCAAGCTACTGGAAACACTGACGCCTTTCCTGGATGTGTGTCTTGGGGTAAATGGATTCTTGTAAAGCACAACAATGGTCTTACAAGTCTTTATGCACACCTTTCAAGTATATTAGTTAGTCCTGGTGATTCAGTTGAAACTGGCTCTCTTATTGGACTTTCAGGTAATACCGGGTACTCAACTGGTCCACACTTACACTTAACACTTTACGCATCACAAGGTGTGCAAGTGGTTAAATTTAACGAGTTCAAGCCAGGAGCTACTGGGTGTTCTGCAACAGGCGCAGCGACTCCTGTAGCGCCATTTGAAGCTTATATAGACCCTATGACTTACTTACCACAACTACAATGAAAAAATACAATCGAACTGAAAAGATTTGGAATTAGTGTGTCTTTAATAATTTATTTTTATATAAAAAAATAAAGTATAATTAATTTATGAAAAAAATTTATACAAAAAATTTTAAAAATAAAGAGGAAAGTCAAAAAGGTTTTTTACAAATCATAGGTATAGTTTTAATTGCTGCAATTATATTATCTTTTCTTGGATACAATGTAAAAGATATTTGGATCAATTATGGAGCTCCAGTTTTTGAATGGGTTTGGAATGTAATTTTAACTCTAATTGGTTTTGCTATAGATGTAGTTGTAAAAGCAGTAAATATTTTTAAGACTGGCGAATACCCTTTAAATTAAAATTACAATAAAAAGGGAAGTCTCACTTCCCTAATATAATAAATATTTTTGACTTAACCCAATGAGTGATCCATACAAAGTATCATTTCAAAATATTAAAATGCATATAAGCGAATTTTGAGCTTCAAATTTTTTGGAAAAAGTCCGGGGGAGTTGTAAATATATATTTTTATAAAGATGATCAAGTTTGCACAGTAAATCATACATAAGCACAGAGAGGCACAAGAAAGAAATTAAAAGATTTTTAAACAAAGCCTTATTTAGCTTTATTTGAAATAATATATTATGTCGCAAAAGATATATTGTGCGACATAATATATAGTTATCCACAGTTGGCTTTCTACTGACCAACAACACCACACATTGACCTGCCCTGCAATTTTGTGTCATTTATTTTTCCTCTAAATATTTTTACAAAGCTTTGTATTTCAATTTTTTTGTATGCAATTTTCATTAAATTATTTTTTCGCAAAATAAGGTGCCCTACCCCCTACTTAATACATAGTTAAAATTTTAATTTAGTTTATTTGACAAATTTGTGTTTAGGTTGTATTTTTGATTTTGGTTTTGTTCTAACTAAATTCAAATAATCACATGGAGCACACTATTACATTTCTGATTTTTTCAACAAACTATGCAGTCTCTTTTCGCAGAATGCTTGAACTCAAATTTGTACCACAAAGAAGTATGTTCTTTCATCTGCAGGAAGATGACTACTCAATGACAACACTGATCATCGACAGAGTTCATTATATTGAGTATCACAACAGCTTCCTTTGTTGCTGTGGTATTGAATTACCAGGAGCATCGGTGTCTGATGGTGCCAGGGTAATCTTGCCTTACGGAGAATTGAGTTCTGAGTTCATTGAAATGATGAACAACAGAAAACTTTGGCAAAGGATTGAAGGTGAAGACGAAAGATTCTTTACCCAACCAAGAGAGCTTTTCTAAGTTCTCTATTTTTATTTACAAAACAAAAAGGACTCGCGAATTCGCGAGTCCCTTTTGTTTTTAATTTTCTGCAAGCGCAACCTCTCGGTGTTTACCCCAACAGTGACTTGAATAGTTCCATGGTTTTGTACCTTGAGTATCATATAGATACTTACCGTACGCCATGTTACCTTCAAGAGTGTAAAGGTTAAGACCAAGTTTCTGTGCTGTCTCTAAGTGGTACTTCTCATTGATCTGCATTACGCCGACATCTTGAGAGTTTTGTACACCTCGTAGAACATTACCGTTCTCATCAAATTGACGAAGACGAGATTCACAGAAAGCGATTTCAGCAAGAATAGGTGTTTCTTCGAAATACGCTTTAACTTGTGCTTCAGTTGTTAAAATTTTCTTAGCAGGTTCAGCTTTAGCCTCAACAGCTTCATCCTGAACTGCTACCTCTGTATTAGTTGAAACCTCTGTTGTAGCGTTGACTTGAGGAACTAATGTATCACTCATAGTCACTGTAGCTACAAACATGGCCAACCCCATTGCAAAGTTAACTATAGATTTAGTATTAAGGACAAACTACGCATGCAACAGTCTAATCTCGAACGTAGGTTTTAGATGGTCTCTCGGCTAAGAGGTCTAAAACAATAAAGCTCAGCTACTATGGCTGAGTCGCAGACATTGTAGCATGATCCACTCAAAAAAGTCAACAACTAATCTAATATACTAATTCTACATTGTGGCTTAACAAAGCCATATTTTAAAGACCAGGGCAATTTGAGGCAGGTTTATAGCCCTCTTTTTGAGCTTCCACAGGACTGGCAAAATACCGCCTATTTTCAAGCTTAATTCGGTTAGCACCTGTACACCAAATGTAGTAATAACGTGTACCATTTTTTGAAACCACTATATCTCCTGTTGGTTTTGAAGTCTTGGTATCAGACGCAATTTTGTCCACTTTTGGAAGCACTTTTGACTCAAAAATGACCGGTTTTGGCCTATTTTGACTCAAACCAGACAAGTATCCATATGTATAAAGGTTAATAAACAACAAAATTATAATCACACCTTTTATCCCCTTGCTTTCTTTCAATAAATACGTTAATCTCATAGGACTTAACTAAAACATTCCTTTGATTAAGGGGCGTTAAGTAAAAACTAAAAAAATTATGTCAACAGTTAAAGCAGCAGGTGTAGCAAAAAACCTTAAAGATTCAAATCCAAAATTCCTTGGAACAAAACTTTACGCTGGTCAAAAAGCAAAGACTGGTATGGTTATTGTTCGACAAAGAGGTACAAAAATCCTACCTGGAAAAAATGTTGGACTTGGAAAGGATCACACTCTATTTGCGTTAAAAGACGGGAAGGTTAATTTCACATCAAAAAGAAAAGTTCGATTTGATGGTTCTGTAAAAAGACTACCTGTTGCTAACGTTGAGTAGTATCAATGCTTTCTCACCAAAAGCTTCTAATTTAATTTTAAACTCCCCTACACTTTTGATTTGATCAAAGTCTTTTATCCATGTTTTTTCAATTTGGATTCCAGTTTGATCTATAATAGCTTTCAAAACATCTTCTAAAGGCACCTTTGAAAACAAGTGGCCTTTTTCATTTGCTTTTTCTGAGATGGTAACAGTCTCACCATTAATAGCTTTAAGAGTATCTCTTCCCTGTTTTTGTTTTTCTTCTAACTGTTTCTTTTGAGCTTCGTTTTTATTTTGAATAGATTTCACATCACCCATACTTGCTGGTTTTGCAAATTTTCGAGGGATAAGAAAGTTGATAGCGTGTCCTTGTGGTACTTCTAATATTTGATCTTTTTTACCAAGTTTTGGTACATCTTTGAGTAAAATGACTTTCATAGTCACAATATACCCGAATTAATTGTGTTTTTCAAATTTTATTTATTTAGTAAAAATTTTACAGCTTCTTCAAGTTGAGTATCTATACCTTTTTCATCGTCTTCTTTTGATTGTTTAATTTTTATGTCTGGTTCTATCCCTGACTCTGAAATTGTAAGACCATTCGGAGTAAGCCATCTTGCAATTGTTAATTTCAAAGATGTATCCTCTGAAATAGGAATTAATTCTTGAACAGATCCTTTTCCATAAGTTTTTTCTCCAATGATTTTTGCAACACCATGTTCACTTAGAGCACCTGCAACAATTTCGGAAGCACTAGCTGATCCCCCATCTACCAACACAACTACTTTTAAATTTTTATTGAAAATATTATAGCCTTTGCTTCTAAAAACTTTTTCAGGAACATCCTTACCAAAATCTTCTTGAACAATTATTTTTCCCGTTGGAAGAAACCAACTCGAAACATCGACAGCAGCATCTAAGTATCCACCTGGATTTCCACGTAGATCGATTATCAATTTATCAGATTTAGACAGTACAAATTCTCTTAGAGCTTTTCTGAAATCATTTTCAACACCTTGTGAAAAATTAAACAATGATATTACAAATACATCATCTTTTCTTTTTTTATAATCAAGAGTAGGTATTTTTATACTATCTCTAACTATTTTAATAGACTTAGATCCAGGTTCTCCTTCTCTAGCAATAATCAATTCAACAGTCGATCCTTTCGGACCTCTGATCAACTTAACCGCTTCATCAACTGATAAATCAGCAGTTGGTTTGTCATCAATTTTTAAAACAATGTCACCAGCTTTTATACCAGCTTTTTCTGCAGGAGAATCTTTTAATGGAGAAATAACTTTTATAACGCCATCCTTTCTATCTACTTCCATTCCAACTCCAGAAAAGTTACCACTTATACTTTCATTAAATTCTTTGTTTTCTTCAGGAGTCAAAAATCTTGAATATGAATCACCTAATGATGCAACCATACCTTGAATTGCACCTTGAATTTTTTCTTGTTCTGTAGCATTTTTTTCTTCTGATGTAGGCACATATTTTTCTTCTACTAATGACCAAACTTTCCAGAAATCACCCATATCAGCTTTTGATTGAGCATTTAAACTATTTGAATTTTTTGTATGACTTTCATTTCCTACATAAAAACCCACTCCAAAAATCCCCAATACCAAAACAATTGAAAATGTTGCTAAAAATAAATTTTTTGATATTTGTGAAAGATGTTTTTTCATATTTTATCTAATTAGTATTGCAAAACTATTAGTGCCAGTCAAACAAAATGGTGTTAAAATATTTTCATGCGAACTGATTCAGTTTATAAAAATGTTAAATGGGTTGATCTTGAAAATCCTACTAGTACAGAGGTGCGTCAATTAATAGAAGAATTTGATATTACACCAATTGTTGCTAATGAATTAATAAGCCCTTCTGTCAGATCTCACGTGGACGTGCACTCAAAATTTTTGTATTTGATTCTACACTTTCCATATTCACATTCACCAAACGCAGATGAAACTGAAACTAAAAAAACTCAGGAAGTAGATTTTATTATAGGAAAACATTTTATTATCACAACGCACTACGACAGTATTGATGCATTGCATGATTTCTCAAAAGTTTTTGAAGTGCAATCTATTCTAGATAAAAGCGACATAGCAAATCATGGTGGTTTTATGTTTTTCTACATGGTTAAACATCTTTATAAACAAACACTAAATAAAATTGAATTGATTCAAGATTTAGTTTTGGATATAGAAAGAGGTATTTTTAATGGTGAAGAAAGAAAAATGGTTAATGAAATTTCAAAGTTAAATAGAGTCGTTTTAACTTTCAAAGAGTCATTAAGCGCTCATAAAGAAGTATTATCTTCTTTTGAAGTTGCTGCACACAAATTCTTCGGTGATGATTTCAAGTATCACTTACACGCTATTTTAGGAGAATATCAAAAAGTTGTTACTAAAATGGATAACACAAAAGAATATTTGAATGAGTTAAGAATGACAAACGATTCCCTACTTTCAACAAAGATAAATGAAATTATGAAAAATCTTACATTAATGTCTTTCATTTTCCTTCCTCTTTCATTTACGGCCTCAATTTTTGGAATGAATATTGAATTTGCAAATATATTAGGTTCTGAATTTTTGCTTTATAAAATATTTTCTATAATGATCTTAATAAGTTTGACTACTTTCCTTATATTCAAAAGACAAAAGTGGTTTTAATTTATGAATATTTATCTTCACAACACCCTTTCAGGAGAAATAGAGTTATTTAAACCAGTTAAAGATGGTGAAGTCTCAATGTATCATTGCGGTCCAACTGTTTATAGCAGATCCCACATTGGAAACATGCGTGCCTATGTTTTTGCAGATATTTTAAAAAGATTTTTTTTGTATGAAGGTTATAAAGTAAATCAAGTTATAAATCTGACTGATGTTGGGCATTTAACAGATGATAATGATGACGGTGAAGATAAAGTTGAGAAGAAGGCGCGCGAAGCGAAGCTGAGCGCGCAAGATATTGTTGAAGAAGTAACAAAATTTTTCTTCAACGATCTAAAAGCACTAAACATAAATACTGATGGATCAATTTTCCCAAAGGCTACAGAACATATTCCTGAACAAATACAAATGATTGGAGTTCTTGAAAAAAAGGGTCATATATATCAAACAAGTGATGGAATTTATTTTGATACTTCTACTTTCCCACCATACGGCAAACTTGGAAATATTAATATTGAAAATTTAAAAGAAGGTGCTCGAGTTGAAGTTAACGAAGAAAAAAGAAATCCAACAGACTTTGCTTTATGGAAGTTTTCAAAACCTGAGGACAAACGTCAACAAGAATGGAATTCTCCTTGGGGCACAGGTTTCCCTGGTTGGCACATTGAGTGTTCTGCAATGTCTAAAAAATATTTAGGCGAAACTTTTGATATTCATACCGGTGGAGTTGATCACATACCCTTTCACCACAATAATGAAATTGCACAATCAGAATCTGCAAACGAAAAAACTCAAGCAAATTTTTGGTTACACTTCAAACATATTTTGATAAACAATGAAAAAATTTCTAAATCTTTAGGAAACGATATTTATATTGATGATTTATTAAATAAAAATATTTCTCCCCTTGCATATAAATATTGGTTACTGACTGCAGATTATAAAACTCAAATTAATTTTACATGGGAAGCTGTCACAGCTGCAAAAACTGCATTTGAAAAATTGTTAATTCAAATTTCAAACTTTGAAACAAATGGAAACATCAATGAAACTTATAAAGAAAGATTCTCAAAACTAATGGCAGATGATTTTAATACACCTCAAGCAATTGCATTGATTTGGGAATTAATGAAAAATCATTCTGTAAAAGATGCCGACAAACGAGCAACTATATTAGATTTTGATCGTGTTCTTGGTTTAAACATAGAAGCAATTGCCACCCTAGCTTCAAAAATTGAACTTAATATTCCTCAACATGTCAAGAAACTAATTTCTGAGCGAGAAACAGCGCGAAACAATAAAGATTTTGTTAAAGCAGATGCTTTAAGAGAAATGATTATAGAAGAGGGATACGACCTAAAAGACACTCCAGAAGGCCCAAAAATAACTCTGATCTAGCTTTCCACACATTAAACACAGATTATAAACTTATATAGAATTTGTGAGATTTTGGCTTGTGGTACACTTTACCCATGTCAAAAGATGGTCTTAGAGTTCCACCACAATCTATAGAAAGCGAGCAAGCTGTCTTGGGTTCAATCATGCTTCGTCCAGAAGCTTTGTTTGAGATTTTCGACATCATCTATGCAGAATCTTTTTATGCTGAAAGACATAGAAAAATTTATGAAGCAATAATGGAACTTCAACAACAAGGAAAACCAATTGATATTCTTGCATTATCAAATCGTTTGCAAGAGAAAGGTACTATTGAACAAGTTGGAGGAAAATCATACCTTGCTGAACTAACAGAGAAAGTTCCTTCTTCTGCAAACATTAAATACTACGCAGAGATTGTTCAAAAAAAATCTTTGATGAGAAATTTGATTTTAGTATCAGATGATATTTCAAAACTTGGATATGATGAAAGCAAAGACATAGAGGAAATTTTAGACGTTGCGGAGAAAAAAGTTTTTGCGGTGACAAATCTTCCCTCTTCAAATTCAATGCAAGCCATCAAAGAAGGTCTTACAGAAACTTGGGAAAGAATTGAACATTTGAGCAACTCTGAAGAATCGCTTAGAGGTGTACCAACTGGATTTCCAAGTTTGGACAGAATGCTTTCAGGATTCCAACCATCAGACTTAATTATTCTTGCAGCCCGACCTTCTCAAGGTAAGACATCTCTGGCTATCGATATAGCCCGAAGAGCTGCTGTAGAACACGGAATTTCAATCGGTGTATTCTCTCTTGAAATGTCCTCACAACAATTGATAGACAGAATGCTTTCAGCACAAGCACAAGTAGATTTGTGGAAACTACGAACAGGTAAACAATTATCAAGTGATGATTTTGATAGAATCGCAACAGCTTTAGATACTCTTTCAAAAGCGCCTATCTATATTGACGATGAGGCAGGAAAAAGTGTTTTGGCAATGCGTTCTGCTGCACGAAGACTAAAGAGTGAAAAAAATCTTGGAATGATTGTGATCGACTACTTGCAACTTGCTACACCTGCACAAAGCAAAAACTCCGACAACATGGTACAGCAAGTTACAGAACTTTCACGAGCAATGAAAGCCATGGCAAGAGAGTTGAATGTACCAGTACTCTGTCTTTCACAGCTATCCCGAGCTGTTGAATCACGAGGAGGACGACCTCGTCTATCCGACCTGCGAGACTCTGGTTCTATTGAGCAAGACGCCGATGTCGTGATGTTTATTCACAATGAAAGTAAATATAAGGATATTTCAGAAAGAACAAATGTGACAGAAATTTTGATTGAAAAGCACAGAAACGGTGCTACAGGTATGGTGGAATTATTCTTCGACAATACCAAAACATCATTCAAAGAAATTGATAAATCTGAACACGGCAGTGGAATTGATGCATTTTAAAAATATGTAAATATGAACGACATCGACAGATTAACAGAATATTTCCGGGAGTTTCCAGGAATAGGACCAAGACAAGCAAAGAGATTTGTTTATTTTTTATTGAGAAAAAATGAGCAGTATGTACGGGACCTTGCTACATTAATTCCCCAAGTTCGAAGAAATGTGAGTGTATGTCAGGATTGTTTTAAATACTTCACAAAAAATAATGCAAATACTCTTTGTGATATTTGTTTGCAAAATAGAGATCAGTCTCAATTGATGATTGTGGCACGTGATACAGATTTAGAAGCGATTGAAAAAAGTGATGGATTCAATGGATATTATTTTGTCCTTGGAGGTCAACTCCCTATTTTAGAAGACGACGCTCAAAAATTTATTCGATTCAAAGAATTAACTTCACTAATTGAACGAAGAAAAGAAAAAGGTTTGTTTGAAATTATTCTAGCATTGAGCGCAAACCCTGATGGAGACAATACTGTAAATTTTTTAAAAAATAAGCTGACTGATTCTGTATCAAAAATCTCTACACTAGGACGAGGTCTTTCAACTGGTTCAGAGTTGGAGTATGCGGATAAAGACACGATTAAGAATGCTTTGGAGAATCGAAAATAATTTTATTTATTATTAAACAAAAAATCTGCCACTGTTTTAATAACTTTTTGATGATCATCTGCAGTTTTTTCCAAGAAAATCGCAATTTCATCCAAATCAGAATCTGGAATAATAATCTTCATTTTATTTCTATTGCACAACATTTTGAAACACAAAACGCTTGTTCTTTTATTTCCGTCTACAAAACAATGATTCTTAATTAAGAAATAAAAAATAAGCAACAATTTTCTCTTCAATTGTTTTATAATTTTCATAACCGTAATTTGATCCTGTAATATTAGAGACTAAAGAATCAATTTTATCGTATGCATCACTAGGTATCGGAAAAGATATTTTGTTATCTTCTCGAAGTAACTCGTATATTTGGCAGACGTCGCTCGATGTTAGTTGTTGAAATTTGCTTTTTTCCTTCATCATAATCTTTTAAAGACTTAATAACACCCCGAATTTTTCGCAGTTCATTTTTTGTTTCAATTTTTAGGAGTATTTTTTTAATTATCTTCATATTTTTATATTATCATAATCAACCATAACCAATAAAAGTTATACCAATATATCGGTATAACTTTTTTTAAACGATATATTTGTAAAATTATAGAGATAGAATCTTAACCTTAAAAAATGGTTGTCGGTGACCGATTTTCTTGAAGTATCGAGTCTTAGCTTTGTATTTCACAACATCGATCTTTGGAGCTCGTCCGATTTCTACTAATTCTGCAGAAACTTTTGCGCCTGAAATGTATGGAGCACCAACTTCTGTTGTTGATCCTGAGTCTTTTAATAGAACTTTATCAAAAGAAATTTTGTCCCCCACCTTAACGTTTTCATCCTTTAATTTTTCGATTTTTACTTCATCTCCAACGAAAACAAGGTATTGTTTTCCGCCAGTTTCGATTACAGCAAAATCCCCGCCTTTTCGTGCGTTTTTAACCTCTTTTTTGGTTGTTGTTTTGGCTTCTGTCATAAGTCCCAATATTCTACATAATTCTCGGTTTTTTGCAATATCTGGTCATTTTTAATCCTCACTCGGTTTATCCAACTTTGGTAATTCTAATTCCATTGCAGAACCAGTGATTTTCAAAATGTCTTTATCTATTTTTCCAAACTCTTTATTTGAAGCATTGTAGTGATTCACTGCGGTTCCCAAAGTATTTCCAAGTTTTGAATGATATTCTTCGTACGCTTTCAAATGCTTTTGCAATTCACTCACATACTTAATAATCTCTTGTGCAGACTCTTCAATTTTAAATGCCTTGAATCCATACAAAACTGATTGAAGATATGCAGAGAATGTTGTTGGCGAAACAATAATCACTTTCTTGTCGTTATATGCATAATCAATCAAACTTCTTGTATTCACTTTCACTGAACCAACTTCATTCACAAGTAAGTCATAATATATTCCTTCAGCTGGAATATACATAAATGCAAAAGGCAAAGTTCCTTCATTTGTACGAATATATTTTGCAGTCTCATCAATTCTCTTTTTTAAATCGTTTCGAAATTCTTTTTCCAATACTTCCTTTTCAGATTCATTTGTACAATTAATTATTCGGTTGTAGTTATCCAAACTAAACTTAGCATCCACAGGAATAATCCCCTCTTTTGTCATAATTATTGCATCTACCGCATCATTATTATTAAAACGATATTGCATTTTGTAATTCGTAGGTGCAAGAATATTAGACAAAATTAATTCCAAACTCGCCTCACCCAAATTCCCTCTTTGTTTTTGATGTTTCAAAACTTTTTCAAGATTTTGTAGCTGGTCGGCGATTGTGAAAACTTGTTTTGAAGCTTCAGTCGACTCAGTCATACTTTTTGAAACTTCCATCAAGCGTCGCATCATCTGATCTCCCAAGTCTCCAATCTTTGCGTCCATTGTTCTATTGGATTCATTGAATTGTTGCAAAAGCATTTTCATTCCGGCTTCTGTTTTTGCACCTGCCTCAATATCAGAATTTTTATTTGTGCTTTGATTGCCAAAAAATTTAAATAAAAGAAAAGCCACCACTGCCATTAAAATAATCAAAATCACCAAAAGTATTACCAAAATCGTTTCCATATGGATTGATTATACCAGTCAACATAGCTTAATGAAAACTTTATAAAATGTGCTAAAATAGCGTTCTAACAATAAATAACATGTCACATATAGAAACAATTCGAGAAGACTTAAAAAACGCCATGAGAAATAAAGAAGCAGAAAAATTAACAACTCTGCGAGGTCTTATTGCTGGTTTTACAAACGAATTAGTAGCTTCAGGGCAAACTCCACAATCTGAAATTACTGACGAAATTGTAATGACTGTTTTAAAAAGACAAGCAAAGCAAAGAAAAGACGCTATCGAACAATTCAAAGCTGGTGGTCGTGACGATCTTGTTGCAAATGAACAATCAGAACTAGATGTAATCAATGCGTACTTGCCTGCCACAATGTCTCTTGATGAAATCCGAACAATTGCAGAAGCCAAAAAGGCAGAATTAGGCGTGACAGATAAAGCGGGCATGGGAAAACTAATCGGAACTCTGATGCAAGAATTAAAAGACAAAGCTGATGGTGGAGATGTAAAAACAGTGGTTGAAAGTTTGTTTTAAGTTTTTTATAAAAAAACTGGACATTTACAACATTTATGTTTAAATGTTAGAAGTATGAACATTCCTAAATTATCTCGATGCTTCGAAATTTATGTTTCTGTGGCTTTGAAAAAGATTGAAAATGATCCTAGCCTCACAAATCAACAGGCACTTTCAAGAGCAACGACATGTCGTTTTACAAAAGGACAAAGATCAACCATTCTTCAAGAAATCAAACTCCGCCGCCCACCAAAACCCAAAGGGTTCAAACCCTCAAATCATCGGTGGGATGCAAAAAATAATGACAAGCGCCACAGAGCATCTCTCGGGGAGGACTTCTAACTCCCTTTTTATTTTAAAAAATTTTAGTTATATTACTTGCACTGGCCTTATCGTCTAACGGTTAGGACGGAGCCTTCTCAAGGCTTAAATCGGGGTTCGATTCCCCGTAGGGTCACATCATGAACTTCAGAGACATTTGTTTTCTCTGAAACATTTAAAATAAAGGATAGTTTTGGTGTTCCATTAATTATTTCTTCATAGGTTGGAGTCTTCTCAAAGAACAGGTTCCAAATTGCCTTTTGACGCTCTGGATTCTTATTATCTACAAGCATTTCTACAGGGTGTTCCATTAAATATTTAACATATGAAATGAAATCTTTTACATCTTTTTCTTTTAGCTCTATTCTTTGTCTTTCTTGTTTTGTTGATTTAATTCTTTTCTCTAAGTCATTAATTTTTTGTTCAAGTTTTTCTCTAATAACCTGATTATTTGTTGAGGTGTAATCGTCAATAGCTTTTGCTTGCTGTGCTTTTAAATCAGAAATATTCTCACTAATTTTTGAAGATTGCTTAACAACCTCTGATTCTCTTTGTCTATATTTTTTTATTAATTTTTCTTCAAAGCCTTCAATAAAACTTTTAGAGAACTTAAATTTAGATAGGTAGGTTTTTACATTTATTTCAAACTCATCCCTAGGAACTCTCCAATAATGATTTCTATTACAACTATAAGAATGGTAGTAACTTCCGTTTTTACTTTTGTTTTTACTCGACAATGTCGGCTTATTACAACCCTTAGGACATAGGACCATTTTGTCAAAGACATAATCATTGTTGTATTTTAATCTTTTGGAAATAATTTTGGATGTTAGATTGTGATTATATAGAACTTCGACACCTCCATCCTCATTTTCTTTTATAAAAACTTTTCCATTATTGGCATTATTAAATCTTTCTACAGATACAAGTCCTGCATACTTTGTTTTTATAGGTTTATTGTTTGTCCACTTTTCTATATTTATTCCTGCATATATTGGATTAGGAATTATTTTTTGTAATCTCTTCACAGTCATTGGCTGACCCTTTATTAAACCAATTACTTTATTTCTACCTTTATCCCACTTTTTCCTCTCTTTAGTCATATAACCAATGGAGTTCAGAGTCTCTACAACCCTTACATCACTCCAACCCATCTCTTTCAATTTAAAAGCTTCTTCAAAAAAATGACCTCTGTTTAAATCTTTCTCTTGTATAACTTTTCTTTTACCATCAACATACACTTCTTTATTTACATAACCATCATTAGGACTCCTGACCTTATACCCGTCTTGTACTAGAGAAATTTCAGCACCAATCATTCGTGTCAAAATATCAGTAACTTCACTTTTAGCTCTCTCTGCTTCAACGATTTGAGCTGTCGCTGTTGGAGATCGCTTACTCCATTTATATTCAAATCCTAAGTGTTCCAAAGTATTTTGTACTGGTTGAATAACTCCGTAAGCGTCCACTAATTGAACATTTAGAACTTCTAAACGCTCCTTCATTTCTTCATAAGTCACAGAACCATCTCTAGTAAGTCTATCTATGCTTTTAATAACGTAATAACTAATTTTCTTATTATTCTTAGCTGACTCTTTAATGAAGTCTATGATTTCTTCAAAATCCTCCCTTTCCTCTTTTCTTCCAGAATAAACTTTGGCAAAAGTTTTTGAATTAGACCAACCACGGTTTTTTACATAATTTTCACAAATAATTGTTTGGTCCTCTAAACTACCACCTGTAGATTGTTTAGTGCTACTTATTCTACAATCAATTATTGAGTATTTGGTCTCATTCTTCATAAGTATCATCATTATAACAAAGCTCTTCGGTATTTTTATTTTCTAACCACATATCAAAAAACATATCAGCAAATTTTTCCTGAATTTCTTCCGTATTTGTTTCTTTTGATACATTCTCCATTATTTTAAAAATAGAACCGTTATGAGCCGATTTCTGCCCTATTCCGTGCTCCTCAAGGGGTTTGATAGATAAACGAGATAATCTATAATCTGATTTTTCTCTCGTTTATCGTAATCAGTTTTATCGACCAACTTTATAAAGTTTCTGGAGATTGAATCTCTAGAAAAACCTTGTTCCTTAATTGCTCTAACAAAGGCTAAATAACTAGTAGTAGAATCTTTATAATGTTCTTTGAACCTTGCTTCAATACTTCTCATATAATTAGGATTTTAAATTAGTAAGAGTGCGCATATAGCCCACTGACTCCTGACAAATCCGTGAGCCATAAATGAACTCTTACTGTCAGGAAAAACGAAAAAGAACACATCTCTGTGTTCTAATTTCTCATTTAATATTGTTGTTGTAATTTACACTTTTTTAGACCGTTTTTGTGTTACTTTTCTTTTCTTTTTCTCTCTATTTGAAATAGCTTTGAAATTCACATCCGTAATTTCGTAACCTAACAACTGCATTATTGTTGAACCTAAAATATCCCTTTCTTTTGGAGGATTTCCATGAGGATAAAGGCCTTTTAATTTTGCAAACTTCTGGAGAAACGGGATTGGAAGAATACTAATTTCATAAACCCAATTATTCATTTCAAAGTTTTCTGTTTTTACATTCTTAACTTTAGAAATATTGTTTTCAATTTTGTATATTCTCTGGAAGAGTCTGATTAAATCGCATTGATTTTTATTATTCAAAAAATTTTTAACATTACTAATATTTGTATGTGGGCCTATTTTTATGTACACACCATCATCAATAAAATTTTCTTTACTTTTATCTATAAATACAACTTCACACCCAGACGAGTTACTTTTAATCAATGTTTTTTCACTAACCTCGTCATAAAATATATACTCCCAAATTGCAAAATAAAATCCGTTATTAATATATGGGCTCATTTTAGATATTACTTCCACCAAGTTCTCAAAGGTATCTAGCAAAACCCTACCCTTTCCACTCTTTGGTTGGATATTAAATCGATTTTCATAAAATTGATTATTATTATCCCAAGTCTCAAATTCTTCTTGGGTTTTAAAACCATTTTTAGGAATACCTAATTTTAATCTTCCTTCCTTAACTAGATTTTCATCAAAACTTTTTAAAGCTTTATTCCATGTAGTTATGCTTTTATGTTGTTTTTGCTTCATGTCAGGATTTTTTTCTATGCGAGTAACTTTAATAATTCGGCTTCATCCAAAGAAGATATCTCTGATTCTACATGTTGCTCAATTTCAACATCAAAAACACCCTCCTTCTTGTTAGGATAGAGTTTATCTATTAGCATTTTTATAGCCCATTGTTTCCCTGCCTTAACTTCATCTCTAAAAACCCTCTGACCATCAGATTCCCATAAATTAATTAAAAAACTCTCGTCAGCTCGTTTTGGTCTTCCATTCGGATTACCCGTATATCCCTTAGAGAATTGTCCGTTTTTAGACCTCATTATTCAATTATAGCATTTTACCTGTTTATTTCCTGTTATCAGGATTTTGTTGATTTATTTAATAACTATCTAAAACTATAAATGAATCATTTTAGAAAAACAGACTTCTTTTGCAACTTATAGAGAACCAATTAAAAAAAATATTGTTATGATGTATCCGATAAAGATAAAAACACCGCTTATAAAAGACTTGTTCACAGCTTTGTTTATAATTGTCTGAGATTCCTCATATTCTCTTTTTTGCATCGCAGTAGGCTCATCATTTAACAGGAGTCTAATTCTATTAAATTCATCATGCGCAATATTAGATTGTTTTACAAGAAAATAACCTATACCGTTAATGAAACTCTGTAGAGAAAGGTAAATCAAAATCAATATTGCATATGTTATAACCAAACCATCATCATATGTAGAATTCAATATAGCTAAGATAATAAATACTGAAACGACGCCTATTACAATTGTCCAAACATACCCACCAAAATTAATTATTCTACCCCAACTAGAAATTTTTTGGTCTTTTTCTTGGTAATCACCATCTAAAACTGATTCCACAATTGTTTTTATTTCATTAAAATCATACTTATCTTCACATTCTTTTAGAGCTTTCTCTAATGAACGTTTTAAATCTAATTTTTCGTTAGATGTTATATTTGGTTTTGCTTTATCAATAAGATTATTTATCTCCTCTTCCATCATTGCGTCTTGAATTTGTTCTATTCTATCTTTCAAATATGAACGGCGCTTAATATCATCCTCTTGTTGTTTAATCCTTATAATGTCCTTCAAGTCTTTTGCTGACACAGATAAGAACCAATTTTTGTGGCAAAATTCACTTAAGGCTTCATAAGTTGGGTTAAACCACACCACAACAGATTGATATGAATTTACAAATCTATTTAGTAAAGAATCAAACTCATTTTCTTGTTCTATTTCTTCTTGTTCCATGTTTATATAATATCAAAAATTAACTAAAATAATTCGCAATTACTTCTATTATACTTTGTCTCAGCAGTGGATATTTGTAGCTCCCTTGAATTCCACTCACCTCCACCTTGAAACACATCTTCTAGAACATTATCTTTTGCAACATTAAAAACTTTACCTAAAATAAAATCTGAATTAGGTCCTGAAATTTCCCAACTTAACCCTACAGGGACTTTTTTAGAAATATCCTCATCAGTAATCAAACCTTTTTGTGATGCTTCAATATAAGTTAGCCCACTTTCATATCCTGCTTTGAATAAACTATTTGAGACATCCTCTTTTTCAAGAAAACCTGCCAAAACTGCACATTCAAAATAAGACCATGTTTTATTTCCCAATCTTGCATACTCTACTGAAGATAAGGAATCATCAAATTTATAATCAATACCTATTTTTTCACTTGCTTTATCCGAGCTGTTTGAAATATATACAGTATAACCAACCCTACCAACTAAGAGTAAAGCTAAGACAATTATGCCGATAATCCAGACCGAAACAAATCTTTTTTTCATAATTAGACATTATCACAATATCTAAATTTTAGATATCTGTTTTTCACATATACGCTTTTCTATATGGAAAAAACTATCTCTTCTAAAGAATATGGAAGAATTATTGAGCGACTTAAAATTGCCAGAGAAGAATCTGGGTTAAGACAAATTGATGTTGCTAAAAAAGTAAAAAGACCTCAATCGTATATCTCTAGAATTGAATCAGGTGAATATAGAATTGATATTTTGGAGTTGAAAAGATTAGCCAATATTTACAATAAAAATGTAGATTGGTTTTTGTAATAAGCTATCGGAAAAAACCAACGTTTTATTTTTTACCTCTACCACAACAATAGACATATTTTTTACCTCTACCACATTCACACATGCGTTGCTTTTCCTTTGACTTATTATTTACGTTTATACTATCAACGTAATCATAATTTTTAACAGAAGGAATACCAAAATTCATTTTAGTTCTTCCTTCGCAATGTGTAAGGGTGAAATCTCCAGACGTGATTATGTCCATACCTATTAACATTTCAATATTTCCATTCAATACTGCCTCAGTAACTTTAACTACTTGAAAGCTGACATTCATTGGTAGATAAATATTAACTAAGTAAGTATTTTTAGATTCAGTACCCGAAGCTGTATGAACATCTGTTTGACCTGTCGGAACAAGTCCAAGCTCATCTGCAACTTTTTTGGTTATAACAGAGCCAGTGGCTCCTGTATCCCAAATGCCTTTATAAGTTTTTACTTCTAGTTTTTCTGGTTCTTCTGGCTTACCTGAGAAAGGTAAAGAAACACCAACATCCGATATTAGGACATTTAACAAACCTTCTCCATTAATACTTAAAGCATGTTTATGACTCATAATGAAACACGGGAATAGAACGTTTGAGAATAATCATCTTTGCCTTCTGTAACATGTTGAATTAAAAAAGAGCCTAATTTATGTTCTTTTTGTGAGTTTTGATAAGCATCAATTTCTGAGTTATAGACTCCTATTATCTCTTCATTTTTAATAACAACAAAACGACCAAGATATTCATCTACGAGTTTTGACTGGTTTTTTTTATAGAATTCAAATTCTGCTTTTAATTGATTGGCCATTATCATTATTAAATTAACACATATACTGATAAAATCTACCTGTATCTAATGATGTAAATATCTAATTGTTCTATTACTTATAAGGTAATTGATTTAAACCTCTCTATTTTTATTTAACACCCAGAAACAATCTCCAAATCCCCCGCTCTTTCCATCAACCCAAACTGTCTGAATACAGCGTTCCATTTCAGAACCATATTTTCTAACGTGTTCCACTCTAGGTTCTCTAAGCTCACCATCAACAGCTATTATCAATATAACACTATTAATTTTTATTTTTATATACAACAA
>Ga0172372_10004973_pt1 | contig 18697 bp, 17 predicted proteins | sample LakKiv5m_2_FD_114544 | JGI IMG/M metagenome (GOLD analysis project Ga0172372, IMG submission 114544) | Freshwater microbial communities from Kabuno Bay, South-Kivu, Congo - kab_092012_9.5m | ecosystem: Environmental > Aquatic > Freshwater > Lake | place: Democratic Republic of the Congo...
CAAATCGATTCCCAACACGGTAACTTCCTTCATAGGACTCTCCTTTTTTTTGAATGAACGTACGAGACTCATTCATGGCTCATCGAAGCCGTTTCGGAAAGGGAGGGTCCATCCCATTAGACGCAGGAAACGACTCCCCTCTTCCGAAATGCCCTCTCCCCTCTTTTCCAACTCCCGGTCTTCCTTTCCGAATTCTTCAAACAGGTCATTCACCAACGAAAATGCGCCTCGTACCAACACTGCGGCATCCTCGCCCAGTTTTTCAAAATCAGACCGAGCGGGGGCCCCCCCTCCCTCAACTGCTGACAACTCCACCTTGTTCATGATCAAGCCTCCTTCATTTTCCCAAGTTTCAAGCGGGTCGTACTCTGAACTGAATATCACCGGAAAAATGAGGAGCAAGGTTCGGGCCCTGCTGCCCGAAAATGTTCAAGCAGTATATCGACGATGCACTTCAGGCAGCGGCGCCTCCGCCCTCCTCGCTCGCTCGCCCGATCCCGGGCGCCATCCCGCGCGAGTGGCGCTGGTTCTCGCGCTCATCCAGCGCCTGACATCGGGTGCAGAAACGGGCTTCGGGCAGTGCCAGCAAGCGGCGAGCAGGAATCTCCTCCTCGCAAGCTTCGCAAATGCCGAATTGGCCGGTTGCCATCTTGGTGAGAGCCCGCTCGATCGATGCAAGCTCGCGGCGCTCCTGCTGCTCAAGGGTCGCATCTCGCTCCTGCTGCTCGAGCATCTGCGCCATGTCGATCATTTCGCCGATCGCAGGCTCATTGCCAGTGAGGAGCCTTTCGCTGCGCGTGCGCAGCTGCCCTTCGTGTTCTGAAATCAAACCCAGAAGCTGAGCTCGACGATCCAAGAGTAGAATTTTGATATTGTTTGTCGGTGAATGATTCATGGCAGGAGGCCCCGATGCGAAATCCGGGCCATTTCCTGCGCGTCAGAGCCTCAAGACTTGCACGTGGAAGCAAAGGCAGCCAGATACCGGCTCGAAACCGGTCTGTTGATCCTACGCGAAAACTCAAGCGTGGTCCGACAGAAGGCATCGAGATCAACCCCGGTCGATAATCCCATTCCTTGCAGCATGTAGAGAAGATCCTCGGTTGCCAGATTGCCGGTTGCACCGGGAGCAAAGGGACAACCACCGAGTCCGCCTGCCGAGCTATCCACGGTCCGCACGCCGAGATCGAGCGCCCGCAAAGTATTGGCAAGCGCGGTACCGCGCGTGTCGTGAAAATGCACCGCGATTGCGCCCGCACCGTGCGCCTGCAGCGCAGGCCGTACCAATTCTTCCACAGCTCGCGGAGTCGCAACTCCGATGGTATCTCCGATGGATATTTCACCGATCCCGAGTGCCGCGAGACTTGATATTACACCCATGACCTGCGACGCCGACACCTGTCCTTCGAAAGGACAGCCAAAGGCGGTGGACACGTAGCCGCGCACCTGAATCCCGTGAGCACGTGCGAGATCCGCGACCTTGGAGATCTCGGCCAGAGACTGCGCGATCGTCATCCCGATGTTCTTCTGATTGAAGGCCTCGGACGCGGCCGTGAAAACAGCGACGCGCTTGACTCCCGCCTTTACGGCGTTTTCCATCCCGCGCACATTGGGCACCAGCGACCAAGCGCGAGCAGTCCCCGAGGGCAGGCGCCCCTCGACGATCGCCTGATTGATCTCCGCACTGCCCGCCATCTGCGGGACCCGGTCTTCGCGCACGAACGAGCCCACTTCGATATCACTCACCCCCGCGCGAGCGAGACCCGCGATCAGGAAGAAACGATCCTCCAGTGAGACCGGGAGCTTTTCGTTCTGCAGCCCGTCTCTCGGACCCACTTCAAAAACGCGGACATGATCGGAGGCACTCACTCGGAACTGCCTCCTTTTGCAGGCACCGGATCAAGCTCGATCAACTGTTGCCCGGGAGAGAGCTGTTGAGCCTCTGCTACGCAGAGTTTTTTCACGACACCCTCAAAAGGCGCCTTGATTGAAAACTCCATCTTCATCGCTTCGAGCAACATCAGGGGCGTTCCCTCCGCGACGCGCTCGCCTTCACTCACGAGGATCTTGCGCACTTTGCCCGGGAATTGCGCGGTCAGATCGGAGTCCCCGCTGCCCGCCGCTGCGCCCGCGCGCGTTTTCAAGAGTACTTCGCCCGCGAGGTTGCGGCCTTCGATCGCCGCTTGGAAACGCGTCCGGAACTCCCAAGCCTGAAACCGATGCCGCTCGACACCGCCATCCGCAAGCGTGCGCTCGGCGATCACCCATCCTCCGGGACGTTTTTCAAAGCGCCACGCGGACTCGACTTCCTGCATGGCAAAACGGGTGCCCGAGACTTTCCAGCTGAAAGCCACTTTTTTTGAATCCGGCTTGGCGCTCATTGAACACCTCCGGAGCCATAGCGCACAAAGGGTGAAGGATAGGACGAAGCACCGGGCGCTCCGCCACCGATATCAGCTTGCCCACTGCCCTGGGATATCACACCCGCCTTGCGGGCGGCGACCAGCAGATCCTGCGCCGATGCACTCAAGCGCGGCTTTTCCTGCGCAAAGTGAGTGCCAAGCCAGGAAGTCCAGACCCGGCCTTCGATTACGGCCGGGCTGTCGCAAAGCGCGCGCAACCAAGCCTGGTTGGAACCCAAACCAAAGATCACCGTCTCATCCAGCGCGTAGCGCATCCGCGCAATCGCGTGCTCGCGCTTCTCGGCGTAAACAATGAGCTTTGCGAGCATCGAATCAAACGAGGTGCCCACGGTCTGACCTTCCTCGATTCCGCTGTCCACGCGGATTCCTGGACCGGTCGGCCAGCGCACGCGCTCGACTTTGCCGGGAGTCGGCATGAAATCCTGATAAGGATCCTCCGCGTAGATTCGGACTTCGATCGCGTGTCCGCGGGGAGAAGGACTGTCCTTGAGGATTGTCGCTTTTGGATTGAGGGCTTGTTCAATCTGAGCTCGAACGAGATCCACTCCGGTCACAAGCTCCGACACCGGATGCTCGACCTGCAGGCGCGTGTTCATCTCGAGGAAAAAGAATTCTCCCGACTCATCCACGAGAAATTCAAGCGTGCCTGCTGAACGGTATTTGACGTGACGGACCAGGTTGAGCGCAGCCGTGAAAAGCCCCTCGCGCGTCTTGGCCGGAAGATTGGGCGCCGTGGCCTCCTCCCAAACTTTTTGATGCCGGCGCTGGAGCGAGCACTCGCGCTCGTTGAGGTGCACACCATGCCCATGGCCGTCGCCAAAGACTTGAACTTCGATATGCCGAGGCCGCTCGAGCAAGCGCTCGAGAAAGAGCGTTCCGTCGCCAAAAGCCGCGATCGCTTCGGCAGCGGCGCTCTCGGCTGCGGAGTCCAGGTCCTCGGGACGATCCACCCGCCGCATGCCCTTTCCGCCGCCACCGGCGGCTGCTTTGAGCAAGAGAGGGTATCCCACTTTGGCTGCAGCAGTCTTGAAGTCGCCGCCTTGGGCGACGCGCGCCCAGGGGAGCGTGGGCACGCCGGCTTGAGTTGCTATTTCCTTGGCGATGATCTTGCCGCCCATGAGTTCCATGGTTTCGGCCGTGGGTCCGAGAAATCCGATATCAGCTTTCTCGAGCGCGGAGACAAAGGCGGGACGCTCGGACAAAAACCCATAACCCGGGTGAATCAGGGTCGTGCCGGACTTGCGGGCGACTTCGACGATCGACGGGATATCCAGATATCCCGGGATGCGATGGACTTCATCCGCATAAGTGATATGCCGCGCTTCTTCGTCACCGGGAGCGACGACGGCCACCGTCTTGAGACCCATCTCGCGACAGGTCTGAAAGACGCGACAAGCGATTTCAGAACGGTTGGCAACCAGTACCTTGCCGGGCTTGAGTGCGGATCCCATGCCTCACTCCTTTGCGGCGGCGGCAGGGACAAGCCAGCCGGGCTTGCGTTTTTCGAGGAACGCACGGACGCCCTCTTGGCCCTCCTGAGAAACGCGCACCTCCGCGAGCGTCTTGGCCACATAGTCGAGGCAATCCGGCATATCAGCACGGCGCTCGGGCCACGAGAGATCGAGTACGAGCTTTTTAGCAACCGCCATCGCATTGGGACCGCATTGGGTCACGTTGCCCAGGATGCGCTTGACCGTCTGCTCGAGTTCGGCCGCGTCGGCTGCCACTTCGTGGATCAGTCCGATCTGTTGCGCCTTTTGAGCGTTGAAGCGCTCGGCGCTTACAAAGAGCCCACGCGCGTGGGAGGCGCCGATTTTTGAGATCACAAAAGGCCCGATGCAGGCCGGCACGATACCGAGCCGCACTTCGCTCAGGCTGAATTGCGTGTCCGCGGTCGCAACCACGATATCACAAATACTGACCAGTCCGACGCCACCGCCGATGGCCGCTCCGTGCACCCCCCCGATCACAGGCTTGGGACACTCATTGAGCAGCGCAAACATCTTGGCCAAAGTGCGCGTATCGCGGAGGTTTTCCTCGAGCGTGAAATCCACGGCCTGTTTCATCCAGTTGAGGTCGCCGCCTGCGCAGAACACGGTTCCCTCGCCTCGGAGGATCACCGCACGCACCGAAGGATCCTTCACCTCGGTCGAAAAGACCTGAAACAACTCATCGATCACCGTCTCATTGAAGGCATTGCGCACTTCCGGGCGATTCAAAGAGACAGAGAGCACACCCGGTACCGGCCGGGACACCAACAAGGTCTGATAAGTTGCCATAGGCCTTCGGGACTACCCCAAGTCCCCCCGTAAATCCAAGGGGGGAGATGGGTCGGCATGGGGGCTTCCCCGGAATTTAGAAACCCCGATTTACACCTGTAAAAGGGACAGACACCCCGATTTCGGGGGCGGCTCCTGGGGTACAGGGACAGGTGAACTCGCTCATTTCAAAGGTGCCGGAGTCTGTCCCCCTTCTGAAACCTGCGCGATGGCCCGCGCGCTGCACATAGGTATCTGCATGAACGGCGCAACGAGAGGGCGCCGCGAAGAAAGAAGGCTGCGGGCATCCTCTACCCGGATGCCTCCAAGAGTCCCGCAAAACCCTACCTCCTCCAAGGGCTGCGGGATCCACACCAGGGCGCGGCCCCCCGGGGATCCATCAACACTCCTTCAACACCCGGGGGGTCGCGGCCTGATTCAATGGCGCATTTTTCCTGCTCCCGACCCCGCTTAAGCCGTGGTAGGCCACGGCCATGAGCTCAAGCATCCTCAAATCCCACGTTCAAACGTCCACTCCTGATTTTGCCGCCAACCGCGAGCACCACCGCGCGCTCGCCAAGGAATGGACCACGCGCCTCGAGCAGGTGCATGCCGGCGGCGGGGCGGACGCTCGCTCCAAGCACGAAAAACGCGGCAAACTTTTTGTCCGGGACAGGATCGCAAAACTGCTCGACCCGGGGACGGCGTTTCTGGAAATCGCGCCACTCGCCGCTTGGTATATGTACGAAGGCGCAGCCCCCGGCGCGGGTGTCGTGACCGGAGTCGGAGTGGTCCACGGGCGCGAAGTGATGATCGTGGCCAACGATGCGACCGTCAAAGGCGGAACCTACTTCCCGATGACGGTCAAAAAACACCTCCGCGCGCAGGAAATCGCCCGCGAAAACCGCTTGCCCTGCATCTACCTCGTGGACTCCGGCGGGGCCTTCCTGCCACTGCAGGCCGAAGTGTTCCCGGACCGCGATCATTTCGGTCGCATTTTTTACAATCAGGCGCAGATGTCGGCGGCCGGAATCCCGCAGATCGCAGTCGTCATGGGCTCTTGCACCGCGGGCGGCGCTTACGTCCCTGCGATGTCGGATGAAACCGTCATCGTGAAAAATCAGGGCACGATCTTTCTCGGCGGACCTCCGCTCGTCAAAGCCGCCACCGGCGAAATCGTCACTGCCGAAGAATTGGGCGGCGGTGACGTGCACTCTCGGACTTCCGGCGTGACCGACCACCTGGCCGAAGACGACGAGCACGCGCTTGAAATCACCCGTGACATCGTCTCGCACCTGAATCGTCCGGCAGGTGCCGCGATCGAGCGTCTCAAGCCGGAAGAACCGCTCTACGATCCGGAAGAAATCGCAGGCATCCTGCCCTCGGATCTGCGCAAGCCCTTTGATATCCGCGAAGTGATCGCCCGCACCGTGGACGGATCCCGGTTCCACGAATTCAAGGCGCTCTACGGCACGACGCTGGTCACGGGCTTTGCCCATATCGAAGGCTGGCCCGTCGGCATCGTCGCCAACAACGGCATTCTGTTTGGCGAAAGCGCGCAAAAAGGCGCGCATTTCATCGAGCTCTGCGCCCAGCGCAAAATCCCGCTCGTTTTCCTTCAGAATATCACGGGCTTCATGGTCGGCAAAAAGTACGAGCACGGCGGCATCGCCAAGGACGGAGCCAAACTCGTGACCGCGGTATCCACCGCCAACGTGCCCAAATTCACGGTGATCGTGGGCGGCAGCTATGGCGCCGGCAATTATGGGATGTGCGGGCGCGCTTATCAGCCGAGGTTCTTGTGGATGTGGCCCAATGCCCGGATCTCGGTCATGGGTGGCGAGCAGGCCGCAGGGGTCCTCTCGCAGGTCAAGATGGAGCAGCTCGAGGCCCAGGGTAAGAAGCTCTCGGCGGATGAAATCGCGCGGATTCAGGACCCGATCCGGCAGCAGTATGAAAAAGAAGGCAGCCCGTATTACTCGACCGCTCGACTCTGGGATGACGGAGTGATATTGCCCTGGCAGACCCGCAAGACGCTGGCCCTGGGCCTTTCGAGCGCCCTCAATGCGCCGATCGGCGACACGCGGTTCGGTGTGTTCCGGATGTGATGGTCCGAAGTTTCAAAAAGATACGAGGAGATCGACCCATGTTTTTGATTTTGAATGTACTGAAGAAAGCCACCCTTGTGTTCGCCGTTGTCCTTGGGTCGGTTCAATTGGCTGCAGCTGGCGAGCGGGATTTTCTGAGTTTTTTTGAGTCTTTTGAAGGGAGCTGGCGCGGCAACGGCTCCAAAACCGTGCTGCAAGGAGATGGCACCCAACGGGAAACCCCCTATCAGGTGGAACTTGAGACCGACGACACCGGGCGCGATCAGTGGACGACGAGCGGCGAGTTCCGCACCCGGGACGGCATCACTTCCTACAGCCGCGCGGACTTCCGGGTCGCAGGGGACAACCTGTATATCAGTACTTCGGGCCCGAACGATCCGGCCGAGATTCTCCAGAGCAGTCCGCGTGCGCTCGTGTGGCGCAGCTACCGGACGGACTGGGTGCTGCGCAGGACTTTTGTGTTCACCACCCGCCTTGAGCTCACTTCCCACCGCGACCTTGCGTTCGAGGAAACGGTGACGTTCAACGGACGCAGGATTGAGTCGCAGACCGCGACCCTGCGCCGGCGCTGAGCGATTTTTGAAGCGCTACTTGCGATCACTCACTGAGCACTGGACCCGCGGCACCGGCTCGTTCAAACTTGGGAGCATGCAAAAGCTCTCGCGCCTGCTCCGGCTATCGTTCGTCGCTTTTTTTGCTCCGTTTGCCGTGACGCCATCTGCTCGCGCCGACCTGGAGTGGAAGACGGGAATTGGTGGTAGGACCCTGCCCTTTGGGGCTTCAGCCATGGCCGAAGTGGGTTATGGCCAACTCCTCTGGGGCGAGGCGGGCGCGGGCAAGTTCTTGTATGGTTTTGTAAAACCATCCCTTCGATATCAGGGAGCCGGGGTCGCCAACCGAGGCGAAATCGCCCTGGATGTCAATCCGGTCTCCTTCCTCAATCTCAGAGGGGGCGTGCGCTCCCGCTACCGCTTCATGGGAAACTTCAACACGCTGGACTGCGACACCGCAAACTGCACCGGACTCCTGACTTCACCCTTCGCCGCCGCGAGCCTGATCCTGGGATTCAAAGGGATCTTTTTTGGCGCAAACTACGGATGGGAGCAACTCACGCACACCGACAGCACACGTCGTTTCGCCGAGGAATTCTCCTCGCTCTACGGCGCCCCCGGGACGGACACGTTGACGAATCTCCACCTGCTGGGTGGAATCGATATCACTCGGGATTGGAGCGCGGGAGCCATCTGGCAGCGATTCAACATGCAGACTCTCAAGACGTGGAATGACTTCAAAGGAGCCTTTGCGCGGAAAAAATGGGAAAAATGGTCCGCAATCGCAGGCGTCGGACTCTATGAGTCGACCACCAACACGCCTGCGGGCCCGGTGGTTTTTCTGCAGGCCGAGTTTCAAGGGACGCCGACCCTGGAGCTGAATTGAGATGCGGCGTTTTGGAATCCTCTCCTGGCTCCTGATGGGCTCGTTGATGGCGGCACCCTCGGCCGTTTCGCACGCAAAAAAGAAGGAAAATAACATGTCCAATATCGAAACCGCCATTCTGGCGGGAGGCTGCTTTTGGGGAATGGAAGACATCCTGCGAAAGCTGCCCGGGGTGCTCGAAACCGAAGTGGGATATACGGGCGGCCACACGCCGAATCCCACGTACAAGGATGTCAAAACCGGCGGAACCGGACACGCAGAGGCGATCCGGATCCGTTTCGATGGCTCGAAAACCAACTACGGCGCCATCCTGGAGCTCTTCTTCAAGATGCACGATCCAACCACCGTCAACCGCCAGGGCAATGATATCGGCAGCCAATACCGCTCGGCGATATTCTTCATGAATGAGGCCCAAAAAAAAGAGGCCGAGTCGCAAAAGACACAGGCGCAGGCTTCGGGTCGCTGGAAAAAACCGATCGTGACTGAGATTGTCCCGGCATCGGAATTTTACCCGGCCGAGGACTACCATCAGGACTATCTCGTCAAGAATCCGGGAGGTTACACCTGCCATTGGATCCGGGAGTGACGCAGCTCAACTGTCCAAACCTTGAGGATTGACGCGCACCTCCGCCTGCCTGACGCTGATATTACAGCCGAAACTGATTTCGGGTTGAAACTGCTACGATGTGAAAAGGAGTCCTCATGAAAAAGTGGATCGTTCTGGCAGCGGCCGTGGTGATGATGAGTGGACAGGCAGCTTTTGCAAGCGGCGTAATGAAGGCCGCGCGCGAAGCCTGCAAAGCCGACGTGAAAGAACATTGCGTCGGTATCAAGCCCGGCGAAGGGCGCGTCGCATGCTGCCTCAAACAGCATGAATCCAGCCTGGAGCAGGCCTGCAAGGACGCTTTGGCACCTTCCAAGCTCTATCAGAAACTCTCTTCCTCCTGCACAACCACGGGATCCAACAAAGGCACAGCCTCTGCGGAGAGCACTGCCGATCCTGCGTCGGGCCTTTGATATTTCAACTCCAATCCGCCTTCCGGGTCGGGCATGAAATGCTTCGACCCGGTTTTGCTTTCTGCTTTCAAGGACGAAAGAAGAAATGAAGACACCTTATTTTGGTTTTCTCGCATCCATTCTGCTTATCGGCTCACCCGGCCCCTCGCAGCTGCACGCTGCTCCCCATCCAATACTTGCACCACCCGCATTCGAACTCCCGGATGGGGATCGAGCCGTGTACGGTGATCTGGTCGAGGCACATTACGGCATATCCATAGATATCAACCAGAAGAACTTACGGAGCCGCGACACACTTGAGTTCACACTTCATGAGGAAGGCAGACCTGTCTTTGACCTCGTGCCGGAGCCCCGAAGCGTGCTGATCGACGGAATCCCCGCTCGACTTGAACTGATCGAGGCACCGGGCAAGGAAACTCGCTTCCGGGTGCTCGGTCAAAAACTCGGCCAGGGCTCCCACACACTGGTCGTGGAGCATGGAATCACCTCGGGCATGCGGTTTGAGTCAGGGCAAGCATTTCTCGGTTTCTTCTTGAGCGATCTCGATGATCGACAGTTCCTCGAGCAATACCTCACGACCGGCTTTGAATACGATACACATCGTATCTCGATGGAGATCGGGATCATTGGATCCAGCGCCGTTCACCGGGTCTTTACCAATGGGGCCGTCACCGAATCAGGCTTGAATCAATGGAACCTGATATTTCCCGAATACTTCAGCGCTTCGAGCGTCTACCTCCACATCGGACCCGGGTCCGCTTACCGGATTCAGGAAGAGTTCTTCACCAGCAGTGATGGGCGCCTTCTGCCACTCACTGTGTATACCCGTCCGGACCATCCCTCGGCTGCCGACTTCATGCGCCTCTCGCGCAAGTACCTCGAGGAACTCGAGAGGGATTACGGGCCATTCCCTCACGAGCAAATTCTCGTCTACGGTGTCGGAGTCGGTTACGGCGGCATGGAGTACTGTGGCGCAACCATCACTTCCATCGGTGCACTCGGACACGAACTGACGCACAGCTACTTTGCTCGCGGCGTGATGCCGGCCGATGGTAACTCCGGCTGGATCGATGAGGCAATCGCATCCTGGCGAGACAGCGGCTACAAGCGAATCACGACTCCTGGATTCGAAGGGTCGGCCATGGGAGCGCATTCTCCCTACCGGCGCACAACAGATCGGCGCGCCTACCGCGAAGGACGGGACTTTCTCGCATTTCTGGATTTTCTTTTCACAGAGAAAGGCGGCCTGCGCCCTCGACTCAAAGATTTTTTCACCACTCATCGCCTCGAACGCATCCGCACGGAGCACTTTCAAGACTCGCTGCAGGCAGGGAATGCAAAGGATCTTGGCCCTCTGTTTGACCGCTATATCCGAGGGGGGCGCTCCTCCAACTCAAGGGAAGAGGACGCAGGAGAAAACCCCATGCATCCCAGGCTGTCCCGGGAAAAGCTCCGGGAGCTGCTCTGATCCGCGGGCAGCTCTAGAGAAGCAAAGGAGTTTGCGCTGGAGGAGCGGGATCTTCGGAGAGCTTTTGATCGATCTTGGGGGAGGCCTTGGGTTCCGGAATGGCGGGAACAGAATCGGGCTCATTTTTGATGGGCGATGAAAAATCGAGCACATCCGGCATGGAGGCAGTCTCGATGGCTGCCGACTCCCGGGGTGGACTCACACCCCGGGCATTCCCCGAGATTCCCTTGCCCTGGGGCGCAGAGGAGTAAAAGACAGAAGAGATATCCTTCTTCTGCGCCGCCCCCACTCCGCCTGTTTCACTGAACGCTCCCCCCCCGGCTTCTGTGACTTCCTGCAAGGCACGACGCTGTTCAGAAGTCGCATTCCCCACAAAAATGATATCTATTCCAGTTCCGGGGTGTGCCGCTTTCAAAGCCTTGGCTGCCAAGACCGGATCACCACTGCAGCTTTCGAACCCATCACTGAGGAGCACAACCCTCGTTCCTGCGGGCGCAGATTCAAGAGTCTTATTGGCCTGCACGAGAGCGGCTGCAAGGGGGGTCGGACCTCTTGCCCGGACTGTCTCAGCAAAGCTCAAGATACGTGAGGCTCCAGAAGCTGTGACAGGCGCAACCACCTCGATATCGTCGCAGCCAGCGCCCCGGTGACTGAAGGCGATCAGGCCGGATGGTGTATTTGAAAACTCATTTGTGGTGATCTCCGTGTGGAGACGACTCAGGGCCTGCGCCAGCAAAGTGGATCCGGCAGAACATGACCCGCGAGCGCACCGCTGCTGATCGACGCCATTCATGCTCCCCGAGGCATCCAGAATGAATAGCACTCCGCCATTGGCCCAGGCGGAGGACCCCGCCAAAAAGGCGATGATGAGCGCAAGCACGCGAATCAGGATCATCAGTCACCCCCACCCCTCCGAATATTTTGCCACACTGCCGCAGTGCGTCAATCTTGGGCGATTCAGGATCCCATTTCTCGAGACGAACACAAACTGTTCAGTTTTTTACATTTTTAATGGAGCCACGGACCCCGAAACCCGCATGCTTTCCCTCGCCTTGCCACCAAGCCGGGAGGGCGTAATCCGGAAAGTCCACCTGCTCGGGAACTTCGATGGTCCTGAACACGTGATCAAACAACGGACTGGTCAAGCCAAAGTTGACCCGTGGATTTCCGTAGTGGTGATGAAAATGAAATCTCCAAAACCACTGCTGCCAGGGAGTGCGGGGAGCGCGCGTGTGCATTCAGGCATGCGAAAACGTGATCGCGCCGTAGCCGATCCACCAAGCGAGCGCGATCGCCATTCCCGCAACCGCGCCAAAAACCCAGGAGCGCACCAGGCCCAGCGCCAGAGCCACCCCCGTGACCAAGAGGAGATTTCTCCGGATCTCCACCCAAGGCGTTCCGATGGCACTGGCGGTGCGATGGTGTTCGAGGTGATCGGCTCGAGTGGGGAGCCCCATGGGTCCGTGACCGACCCACGCATGCCAGCCGTAGTCGAGAATCGGAATGAGCACGGCCGCTGATATCAATACCGCCAAGACCTTCAAGACCGAATCCATGAGACCACCTCGATTGATCAGAACCCGTTGGCCGGGAGCAACGCCTCCAGCACCGCACGAGAACCGCGACCCGCTTGTTCAAAATCGAGGCCCGCCTCTTCGAACAGATGCCGAGCCGTTGCGTTCTGGGCAAAAAGCCGCTTCATGATATCTCGAATCCGGAAATCCGGATCCTTCTCGAGATCATAGGCGGGATCGCGCGTGATATGAGCGTCAAACCCCTGTTCCACGATCCGGTCCACCGTAAAAGCGTGATTCGATGCCACGGAGGAGACCGACATGAGGAGCTTTTCGGAGGAATCGAAGATATCATTCCCGTAAGAGACCATGCCGGAAGCAAGACGCTCGGCCAGTCCGTCCTGGAGAGGATTGCGCTCCACCCAGGTCTGCTGCAGCGCAAAGCCCATCGCATCCTCGAAAACAAAGTGACGGTTCTTGGCCAGGGACTGCGTCTCGCTCCGGTACTTTTCCTTGTCGCCTGATATCATGAACTTGACGAGCCAGAACCAGTTGCCGTGGGGCACGGCCTTGGAGTGGTAGGGCTGGGTCAGGTCCTGCACATAATGGAGCGCCCAGCCCGTGAATCGGAGCCCCCAATAAGGGTGTCCGCTTGAGAACGCTTGCGCCGCAAGTCTCCGGAAGAGTTCAAAACGCTCGATTGCCATCCCGTCGCGGAGCTCGGGGGCCACCGCGTTGATGATGGGATTCTCGTGCCGAAAAAGCATATGGAAGGGCGCCTGCGAAGCAACACCTACCGGCTTGCCATAGGGCAGATCGCCGTAACCGTAGTGTTTCTCCCCCCAGAGGGCCTGATCAAAACCCCAGTCCGGCTCGTCCGAAGCGATGATCAGCACATCCCGCGCGATCACCTCGCGACCTTCGACCCGGTCAAAACGTTGCACCCAATCCTCGGCCGGAAACGTCGGTAGCGGAGAAACCGCTTTGTTGACCGAAGTCGCCGGGACTTCTTCAAACTGCGGCTGCCCCCCCGGCATGATTCGAATCACGAGCGGAAACGTGGCATCGGGATTGAGACGGGCCGCTTTGAGGAAGGCCTCACGCGTAGGCGCGCCCACAGCGGGACTCGAAGGAAACGGAAACGGATTGGCCCAGCGCGAAGGTCGCTTGGAGTCCCGGGTCCGCTCTTCCATCCAGCCTGCGTAGTCCGAAAATACTTTTGCGACCGCACCCTGTTCCCGGGCCAGATAAGTCTCCAGCGACTCAACGGGAACTTTCTTGGAAAGGCGATCCGGCGAAAGACGCGCGAACTTGGGATCCTGCTTGAGAGCAGTGTGTTCCAACAGTTTGGCGGTCATCAGGTAATGCTGGCACCAAGCGTGAGCCGATTGGACGGGAAGTAGCACGGCCGCAACCGCCAGGGGCAACACACAGCGAATCCGGGAAATGGGGGTCATGTCTTCCAGAGTAAGTTTGAATCCGGTGTTCCTCAATAGCTTTTCACCGGGGATGCCATTGCAAACCTTGGCTCCGCGGCCCGCTTTGGGTAGACTTCAGAGCCATGAATACCGCGCAAATTCGCTCCGCCTTCCTGAATTTCTTCGCCCGCAACGGCCACACCATCGTCGAAAGCTCATCGCTCGTCCCGCAGAACGATCCGACCCTGCTCTTCACCAATGCAGGCATGAACCAATTCAAGGATGTCTTCCTGGGCAAGGACCCGCGCCCCTACACCCGGGCCGCCACATCGCAGAAATGCGTGCGCGCCGGGGGCAAGCACAACGATCTCGAGAACGTCGGATTCACTGCGCGCCACCACACATTTTTTGAAATGCTCGGAAACTTCTCGTTCGGGGATTACTTCAAAAAAGAAGCGATCCACTTTGCGTGGGAGTTCGTGACGCAGGAACTCAAGCTCCCCAAGGACAAGCTGTATGTGACGGTCTTTGAGACCGACGACGAGGCCGCAGATATCTGGCACAAGCAGGAAGGCGTGCCCCGTGACCGGATCTATCGTTTTGGCGAAAAGGACAACTTCTGGTCCATGGGCGATACGGGTCCTTGCGGCCCTTGCAGCGAGATCTTCATCGATCGCGGGGAGCAACACGGTTGCCGCAAGCCCACCTGCGCGATGGGCTGCGACTGCGACAGATATATGGAATTCTGGAATCTCGTGTTCATGCAATTCGATCGCGACGCTTCCGGCAAGATGACCCCGCTTCCCAAGCCGTCCGTCGACACCGGTGCGGGCCTCGAGCGCCTGGCCTCGATTCTCCAGGAAGTGAACACCAACTACGACACCGATGGCTTCCGGCATATCATTCAGGAAACCGCGAAACTCGCCGGAAAGCAGTACACCCCCGGAGACGAGAGCGCTTTCAGTTTCCGGGTGGTGGCCGACCACTCGCGTGCGACCGCCTTCTTGATCGGTGACGGAGTCATGCCCTCCAACGAAGGCCGCGGCTACGTGCTGAGACGGATCATCCGCCGCGCCATCCGCTACGGTAAAAAACTCGGATTCACCGGACCCTTCCTGCACAAGAGCGTGGGATTTGTGATCGAGCAGATGAAGGATGCCTACCCGGATCTCGTCGAGAAGCGGACTTTCATCGAGAAAGCGACCCTCGCCGAGGAAGAGCAGTTCTTCCGTACGCTGGAGAAGGGACTTGCGCTGCTGGATGAAGAGACCGCCAAAGTCGCATCCACCAAGCAACTCCCGGGTGATATCGCATTCAAGCTCTATGACACTTTTGGATTTCCGCTGGATCTGACTCGCGTCATCTGCACGGAGAAAGGCTACTCGATCGACGAAACGGGATTTGAAAAAGCGATGGATCGCCAACGTGCGGAGTCCCGCAAGAACTGGAAAGGCTCGGGACAGGAGACGCTGGACGCGATCTACCTCAAGCTCGCAGGCCGTCTCCGCGATGCGGGACAACTGCCCCGCTTTGTGGGCTATGACGGACTCCACGTGGAGGAATCCAAGTGCCTGGCCATCCTGGCAAGCGATGCGAGCGGAATCCGCGAAGTCACCGAGTTCACCGCCCCCTCGCTCGCTGCCACGGCAGATAGCACGGAAAAAAGCGTGATCATCGAAGCGATCTTTGCCGAGACTCCCTTCTACGGCGAAAGCGGCGGACAGATGGGCGATCGGGGCCGCGTGCGGAGCCTCAAGGGCAATTTTGAAGCCGAAGTGATCGATGTGCAGCGCCCGGTGCCGGAACTTGTCGTGGCCCACTTGCGACCGATCAAAGGCACGCTCAAGGTGAATGACACCTACACGCAGGAGACCGACGCCGAACTCCGGGCCCTGACCGCGCGCAATCACACAGCCACTCACCTGCTCCACTGGGCGCTTCGCGAAGTCCTCGGAAAGCATGTCAAACAGGCCGGATCGCTGGTTGCAGCCGACCTGCTCCGGTTTGACTTCTCGCACTTCCAGGGAATGACTCCCGACGAGCTCCGCAAAGTCGAGGACCTGATCAACGAAAAGATCTGGAGAGCGGAATCCGTACGCAAGCAGGAGATGGGCAAGGATGAGGCGGTCGCCGCCGGCGCCATTGCGTTCTTTGGCGAAAAGTACGGCGAAAAAGTCCGCGTTGTGAGCGTGGGAGATTATTCGACCGAGCTCTGCGGCGGCACACACGTCGACAACTCGGCCGAGATCAATCTGTTCAAGATCCAAAGCGAACAAGGCATCGCAGCCGGCGTCCGGCGGATCACTGCTGTTACATCCAAGACTGCGTTTGAATGGCTGCGCGAGCGCAATGATATCATCGAAGACCTGCGTTCCTCGCTCAAGACCAATGCCGCGATCGATCTGCCGGCCACGATCGAACGGATGCAGGCGACCGAGAAATCATTGCGCAAACAGATCGAGGGGTTTTTGGCCAAGAACGCCGCGGGACTCGTGGATGAGCTTCTCTCCGCCGCGCCCGCCAAAGGCGATACTCGAATCGTATGCGCCATCACGCCGCCCGATGCTCAGGGCATGAAAGCGCTGCGGGATCTGGCCGAACGCCTCAAGCAAAAGGCGGTGAATTCCGTGATCGTACTGGGCATGCGGGAGCCGGAAAGCGAAAAGGCCTCGCTGGTCGTGGCCGTCGGACAGGCCGCCCCAAAAACATATCAGGCAAACGCGCTCGTCCAGAAGCTCGCGCCGCTCATCGACGGCAAAGGCGGAGGAAAGCCCGACTTTGCGCAGGCCGGGGGCACAAAGCCCGCAGGACTGGAAGGCATGCTCGCCGAAGCCCGGAAACTCCTGGAGATCTGAGCATTTGAAGAAGATCGGAGAAAACCCAGGAAGGACCTCCCTGAGCCGCGGAGTGCGGCGATTGCTGCCAGTCCTGCTCGCGCTCGGCATGGGCGGCGGCGGTTGCGCCAAATCACTTGAAACCATCGGAGGGGTTCTCCTCGGATACCAGGAAGATGATGGAGCCAGGAGCGTACTCAGCACCTACCACACGGATGCGGTGAAAAGCCTCGACCCTGCGACCGCCTACGACGGGATCAGCCTGGATGTGGTCCCGAGTATTTTCGAGTCGCTCTACCAGCTCGAATACTTGTCCTCCACCCACCGCATCATCCCGCTCCTGGCGGCGGACTTTCCCAAGATATCACCCGATGGCTTGACCCTGACGATCCCGATCCGGCGGGGTGTCCGCTTTGCGGACGACCCTTGCTTCAAGGACACAGGGGGCAAGGGGCGCGAAGTGACTGCGCACGACTTTGCCTACTCGATGAAACGCCTTGCCCTCCCGGCTCTTGCGTCCGACGGCTTCTGGCTTTTTGAAGGCAGAATTGCAGGGTTGGCGGAATTCCATGCAAAACTGAAAGGCCTCTCCAGGAAGAAGCTCTTGAATGCCCTGCGTGAGGACGTCCTCGAAGGATTTCGGGCGCGAGATCCCCACACGCTCGTCATTCGCCTCAAGAAGCCGGACTCGCGGCTCCTTTCCCTCCTGACCCTTTCGTTTCTCTCCGCAGTCCCGCATGAGGCGATCACCGCCTACGGAGAAGACGACGGAAGGTGGCTGGAACATCCCGTCGGCTCCGGCCCATACCTGGTTTCGCGAATCGAGAAGGGCCGCCTGCTGGTCCTGGACCGCAATCCGGACTACCACCCCGATTTTTATCCGACCGAAGCCGATCCCGAATTCAGAACCCCGGAGATGCTGAGTGATTCCGGCAAGCCGCTGCCGTTCCTCGACCGCATCCGGATCGAAGTCCTGCCCGAGTCCGAGTTCGCCTGGCAACGCTTTCAAAAAGGGCGCCTGGATCGAGCAGCGCTCACCAGCCAGCTCGCGCCCGAAGTCCTCCTGCCCTCCGGAAAACTCCGCAACTCGCATGCGGCCAAAGGATATCAAGTCAGTTCGGGCTGGAGCAGTCGCTTTTTTTATATCGATATCAATCTCAAGGATCCGCTCCTGGGCTCCAACAAAGCCCTCAGGCAGGCGCTCTCGCATGCCATCGACCGGAGCGAGCTGATCGCAACCTGGACCGGCGGGCGCGCCCTCAAGATGGAGAATGCCCTCCCTCCCGGACTGCCGGATCGCCCGGCGAAAACGGCCCTTGCACACGATATCGACTTGGAGAAAGCCAGAGCGCTCCTCGCTGCAGCGGGGTATCCCGGAGGCCTGGGCCTGCCGGTGCTGACGCTCGACTTGCGGGGAGCGGATTCAGGCAGCCTCAAGGCGGGCGAAGTCCTGAGTCGGCAACTGGGGGCTGTTGGCATCAAGCTCAACGTCCAATCCAATACGCTTCCTGCTTTTCTCGAGAAAACGGCGCAGCGTAAAACCCAATTGGCCTTGTCCGCGTGGGGACTCGACTACCCGGACGGAGAGAATGTATTCCAACTCCTCGTCGCGAAACCGGGCAACCCCGTGTGGGACAAGCCGCTCACACCGGAATACGAAAAAATATATCAGGAGTTTGCACGCATGCCATCGGGGAGCAAGCGCATGGAGCTTGCAACACGCCTCGACGCAATCATCCAGGATGAGACTCCTTGGATCTACCTCTTTGTCCAAGGCTCCGATGAGATCCGGCAGTCCTGGGTCGGTAACCTCCGCACTTCCGAGCTGATCACGAACCGCTACAAGTACCTGCGGGTCCATCAGGAGCTCAAGAAAAAGAGCCTGAGTATCATCGAGCAGAGCGAGCATTGAGACCGAGCAGAGCGAGCATTGAGACCGAGCAGAGCGAGCATTGAGACCGAGCAGAGCGAGCATTGCGCTCCCCGGAAGAGTCGGCAGTATTTGCCTCCTACTCGGAGCATACGCCAGCTGGTAGTCTGGAACCATGTGCGCCAAGCAAAGCTTGCGACAACCAGGGAGAGAGGCCACGCTCGCCGTCGGTACGGTCGGAGTACTGCCTAGGCTCGCCCCGGGAAACACCCTTAGGTCCGGGTATCAGAACTGGCGGCTGTCCCCGCGAGGGTCCAGGCGAAGCCCAGTGCGAAACGATGCAGGCCGTAATG
>Ga0172372_10004974_pt1 | contig 18695 bp, 19 predicted proteins | sample LakKiv5m_2_FD_114544 | JGI IMG/M metagenome (GOLD analysis project Ga0172372, IMG submission 114544) | Freshwater microbial communities from Kabuno Bay, South-Kivu, Congo - kab_092012_9.5m | ecosystem: Environmental > Aquatic > Freshwater > Lake | place: Democratic Republic of the Congo...
CGCACCGGCCAGCCCACCCATCCCCCCTGCGAGGTGCCGATCCGCGTCTGGGAGGCGATCGTGCGCGAGGGAGAGATCCTCATTGCGGCGGGGTCGCCGAAAGGCGCCTGACCTTGCTGCGCGCGGGTGCGGCCTGCGCCAGCGCCTCGGCGCCACCGGGAAAGACCGAGATGAAGCGGTCGCGCAGACGCGCCTCGCGCACCCCCTGATTGTAGATCATGAGCACGCGCGAGCGCACGTCGCAATCGGCCAACTCGCGCCAGACCGTGTCGCGCACCCGGATGCTGCGCAGCGCGCGCGGCGCGATGGTGATGCCGAGCCCCGAGGCGACGAGGCCGAGCGTCGTCGCCGCCTCGACGGCCTCCTGCACGATGGTGGGCACGAAGCCCGCATCGGTGCACATGGTGAAGACCTGTTCGTAAAAGCCCGTCCCGCTGCCGCGCGGGCGCAGCACGAACTTCTCGTCGCGCAGCGCCCCGATCGGGATCGGGCCGTCGGTGCGGTTCAGCGGATGGTCGGCAGGCAGCACCACCATCAGATCGTCCTCGAAGATCGGCACCGCCCGGATCGCGGCCGGCGGCACCCACTGGATCGCGGGACGGGTAAAGCCCACGTCGATGGTGTTGAGCATGGTCTCGTCCATGATCGCCTCGGACGATCGGCACTTCAGTTCCAGATGCACGTTCGGATTGGCCTGGCGAAAGGCGCGGATCGCGCCCGTGAAGGTATCGACAAGCGGGGCCGAGGTGATGAAGCTGAGGCGCAGCGTCCCGATCTCGCCCTTCGCGGCGCGCACCACGGTATCGACCGCGCGCGAGGCCTGCAGCAGCGCCAGCCGCGCCTCCTTGAGGAAAAGCTCCCCCGCCGAGGTGAGTTCGACCTTGCGCCGCGTCCGCTTGAGGAGCGTCACCCCCAGCTCGCGCTCGATCGCCTTGATCTGGAGCGACAGCGGCGGCTGTCCGATGTTGAGGCGCTGGGCGGCGCGGGTAAAGTGCAGCTCTTCGGCGACGGCGACGAAATAGCGGAAGTGTCGCAGCTCCATTTATTTGCCCAACCCTCTTGTGACATAGCGAATTAATATTTGAACTAGAATATGTTTGCCGTCAACCTCGGGCGCGGAAGGGGCGCTTCGGCCCCGTCGCGGCGCGTTGGAGGCACCCCATGATCACATCCGAACAGAACGAGTATCTCTGCCGGACAGGCCCCGGCACCCCGATGGGCAACCTCTTTCGGCGCTACTGGATCCCGGCCCTGATGGCCTCCGAGCTGCCCGCGCCCGATTGCCCGCCGGTCAGGGTGCAGATTCTCTCCGAGCGGCTCATCGCCTTTCGCGACACCGAGGGGCGGCTTGGCCTGATGGATGAATACTGCGCGCACCGCGGCGTGTCGCTCTGGTTCGGCCGCAACGAGGAGGGGGGGCTGCGTTGCCCCTATCACGGCTGGAAATACGACGTGACCGGCCAGTGCACCGAGGTCCCGTCCGAGCCCGCCTCGAGCGGGTTCTGCCAGAAGATCCGCCTCAAGGCCTACCCTTGTGTCGAACTGGGCGGGGTCATCTGGACCTACATGGGCCCGCCCGAGGAAAAGCCCCCGCTGCCCGCCTATGAATGGACGCAGGTGCCCGCTGACCACCGCTATCTCTCGAAGCGCTGGCAGGAATCGAACTATCTGCAGGCGATGGAGGGCGGGATCGATTCGAGCCACGTCTCGTTCCTGCACAGCGGCGACATCAGCCGCGACCCGCTCCACCGCGGGACGGCGGGCGCGAAATACGCCCGCAGCACCAACACGACCTTCGACATCCACGAATCCGACGCGGGCCTTCTGATCGGCGCGCGCCGGCCGGCCGAGCCCGGGCACCACTATTGGCGCGTCACGCAATGGATGATGCCCTGGTACACGCTGATCCCGCCCTACAAGGGCAACGCGCTGAACGGCCACGCCTGGGTGCCGATGGACGACGAGAACTGCATGGCCTGGACCATGACCTTCCACCCGACCCGGCCGCTGAGCGATGCCGAACTCGAGGCGATGGTGAACGGCCACGGCGTCCATACCGAGCTGATCCCCGGCACCTTCCGGCCCGTCGCCAACATGGACAACGACTATCTGATGGACCGCGAGGCGCAGCGGCAAAAGGTCTATTACAGCGGCATCAAGGGCATCGCGATGCAGGACGCCTCGTTGCAGGAAAGCATGGGCGCCATCGCCGACCGCACGCGCGAGAACCTCGTCTCGACCGACAACGCGATCATCATGGCGCGGATGCGGCTCCGCAAGGCGGCGCAGGCGCTCGAAAAGGGCAAGGGCGCGCCGACGGGGCTCGATCCCGCGTCGCACAAGGTGCGCTCGGCCTCGTTCGTGCTGCCCGAGGACGGGCCGTTCAAGCAGGTCGCGCTCGATGCCTCGGTCGTGAAGCTCGGCGAACCCTTCGTCGCGGTCTGAGGGGCGCCGCCATGGCCGCGACCCGCGATCCGGTCGTCATCATCGGTGCCGGACAGGCGGGCGCGTGGGTCGCGGCGACATTGCGCGCCGAGGCGCCGGATGCCCGCATCGTGATGATCGGCGCCGAGCCGCACGCGCCCTATGAACGCCCGCCGCTGTCGAAGGCGATCCTTGCCGGCACGGCAGAGGCCGCGAGTGCCGCGCTCCGCCCGCCCGAGTTCTGGGAGGGGGCGGGCATCCGCTTCGTCCCCGGTCGGCGCGCCGTCGCGATCGACCGCAGGGCGGGCCGCGTCCTGCTCGATGACGGCACCTCGGAGCCCTATGGCGCGCTCGTGCTCGCGACCGGGGCCGAGGCGCGCGCCCTGCCCGCGCCGACCGACGCGGGGGCGCCCGTCCATCTGCTCCGCACGCTTGACGACGCGCTGGCGCTGCGCCCCCGGCTGGTGCCCGGGGCGCGGATCGTGGCGATCGGCGCGGGCTTCGTCGGGCTCGAGGTCGCGGCGACGGCGCGCGAGGCGGGCTGTTCGGTCGGCCTGCTCGAGGCCGCGCCGTCGGCGCTCGGGCGCGTCCTCGATCCGGCCGTGGCCGAGGCGATCGTGGACCTGCACCGTCGCAACGGGGTGGAGGTCGCCTTTGGCGTGCAGGTCAGCGCGATCGGGGCGGCCCCCGGGGGCGGGGCGCGGGTGGATCTGGCCGATGGCCGGTCGCTCGGGGCCGATGCGGTCGTCGTCGGCATCGGGGCGCGGCCCTGCGACGATCTCGCACGCGCGGCCGGCATCGCCTGCGACGACGGGATCGTGACGGATACGGCCGGCCGCACCTCGGACCCCGCGATCTTTGCCGCGGGCGATGTGGCGCGGCAGATGCACCCCCTCGTCGGGCGGGCGCTGCGGCTCGAGAGCTGGCAGAACGCGCAGAACCAGGGCATCGCGCTCGGCAAGGTGCTGGCGGGCCAGCCCGCGCCCCCGGCCGAGGTGCCGTGGTTCTGGACCGACCAGTTCGGCGCCAACTTCCAGATGTGCGGCGCGCCCGCCGCATGGGATCGGGTGGTCTGGCGCGGCGGGCCCGAGGAGGGGCGCTGGAGCGTGCTCTATCTCCTCGGCGGGCGGGCGGTCGCGGCCAACACCTTCAACGCGGCGCGCGACATGCGCGCGCTGCGCCGGCTGGTCGAGGTCGGCGCCGCCGTCGATCCCGACCGCTTCGCCGACCCCGCCACGAACCTCCTTGCCCTGATGAGAGAGATCGCCCCCGCATGACACCCGACCATGACCCCGCCACCGGCGTGCGCGGCCTGCGCGCCCTTGTCTGCGATGCGGCCGAGGGCGTCGGCCCGGCCGTCGTCGCCGCCCTCGCGGCGGCGGGGGCGGAGGTCGCGGCCGATGCGACGCTGCCGGGGGCCGCGCATGCGGTTCCCCCGGGCGGCAGTCCGGCCGAGGTCATCGCGGCGGCGCGCGTGGCCCTCGGCGGGCTCGACATCCTCGTGCTGTCGGCGCCCCCCGTCGTCAACCGCCCGATCTTCGAGACGACCGCCGACCAGATCCGCCAGAGCGCCGAGGCCGAATACATCCGCCCCGCCCTTCTGATGCAGGAGGCCGCACGGGGCATGGCGGCGGCCGGCTTCGGGCGCATCATCGCCCTTGCCACCATGTCGGCCAAGACGGGCGTGCACCACAACGTCGCCCCCCATGCGGGCGCCAAGGCGGGGCTGCTGGCCTTTGCGCGCGTGCTGGCCGCCGAGACGGCCGAACATGGCGTCACGGTGAACGGCATCGCGACCTCGCTCTTTGCCCCGCAGGTCGCGACCATGACCGAGGAAAAGCGCGCGCGCCTGCGGGCGGGCGTGCCCGTCGGGCGCTTCGGCGAAAGCGCCGAGGCCGCCCATGCCGTCCTCTTCCTCGCCGCGCGCGAGGGGGGGTATGTGACGGGCGAATGCCTGAACCTCTCGGGCGGGAGGTTCATGGATTGATGGCGGGCGGGCATGCGATGGCGGGCAAGGGACGGCAGCAGGGCCTGGGGCGGCGGATCGCGGATTACCGCAACTCCGTGCCGCGGCTCGTCAAGGTCATCGGCATCGGTGCCGCGGCGGAGGCGCTCGCCGAAGACATCGCGGCCGGGGCGCGCGGCACTGTCGTGCTCGGCCGTCGCGAGGGGACGGACGGGCCCGAGCATTGGCCCCTCGATGCGCCGGTGTCAGGCGTCGTGCCGGGGGCGGTCGTCGTGGTGATGACGCAATCCTCGGTCCCGCAGGCGCTCCGCCACCGGATCGAGCGCACGGCGGCGACGCTTTCGGTCGTGATGCTCGATTCGGGCGAAGCGGCCGTCCCGCCCGAGGTGGCAAGCCTGCGACAGCACCTGCGGGGCGTCGCGGACATGTTCGCGGCCACCTCCGATCCCGAGTTCGTGCAGGAACTCGTCGCCAATCTCGCAAGCTGAAGGCGCGCGCGTGCAGGCGCTGCGCACCCGGCGGGCAGCCGGGTGGCGGCGTGCCTGTCTTATACGCGCGCAACGGAGTTCTCGGCCGCTTTGATATCTCGGGGAAATGAAAACGCGCATAATTCGAATTGGACGCCCTCATCCCCGGGTGGCTAGTGTCGGCATCGGATGACGCCGGTCGCTCGCGGAAGCTGCGCGAGGAACCGGCCACAAGCCAGGTTCCGACGCGCTCGCGATCCGTCGCGCGCACGGCATCAAGGTCAGCGTGCGGGCGGTCCGACCGGAATTGCGCCGGATGCGCCAATCATATCGTCTATGCCCAGGGGAGGGACAGATGGACCTGAACAGAAGAACGGCACTCCAGATGCTCGGCGCGACCGCGGGGATGGCGCTCGTCGGCGCTCCATCGCTCAGCGTGGCGCAGGACGGCACGAAGACGCTTGTGATCGCGCTCGACGAGATCGCCAAGCAGCTCGACCCGCTCCTCTATCAGACGAACCCGGGTTATCGGGTCATGCAGAACATCTACGATTCGCTCCTGACCGTGAATTACGGCGGCGATGGCGCGCTGCAGCCCGCGCTGGCCGAGAGCTGGACGCGGGTCGACGGGATGACCGTCGATCTGACCCTGCGCGAAGGCGTCAAGTTCCACGACGGCAGCACGCTGACGGCCGAGGATGTGGCCTTCAGCTTCGGTCAGGTGCGGCGGACCGATCCGGCCTCGCCGGGCTTTGGCACCGCGCAGCAGTTCATGTCGACGATCGCCTCGGTCGAGGCCATCGATGCCCGCACCGTGCGCGTGACCTCGAGCGTGACCGACCCGGTGCTGGAGTTGCGCCTGACCGCCTGGGGCAGCCAGATCGTGAGCAAGGCCGCCTTCGAGGCCGCCGGCGGGTTTCAGGGCTTCGCGACCGCCCCGATCGGCACCGGGCCCTACCGCCTCAAGAGCTTTTCGGCCGACGCGATCGAACTCGAGGCGCACGCGGACTATTGGGGCGGCAAGCCCGCGATCGACCGCATCATCTACCGCTCGGCGCCCGAGCTGTCGTCGCGCATCGCGGGTCTTGCGAGCCGCGACTTCGACCTCATCGGCGACGTGCCGGCCGACCAGTTCGCCCCGGTCCAGAACGATCCCGAGCTCGAGATCGTGGGCGGCCCGATCGCCTCGATCCGGGTCATCAAGTTCGACACCCGCAACGATGCGCTGAAGGATGCGCGCGTGCGTCGGGCGCTCGCGCTCGCGATCGACCGTCAGGCCATCGTGAACGCGCTCTGGGGCGGACTTGTCAGCGTGCCGAACGGGCATCAGCTCCCCTCCTTCGGGCCGCTCTATGATCCCGACCGCGCGGCGCTGCGCTACGACCCCGAAGAGGCCAAGCGGCTCCTGGCCGAGGGCGGCTACAAGGGCGAGGTCATCCCCTATCGCATCCGCGCCGCCGCCTATGGCCCCGAGCTTGCGTCCGCGCAGGTCGTCGTCGCGATGTGGGAGGCGGTGGGCGTCAAGGTCGATCTCCAGATCAAGGAGAATTTCGGTCAGATGCTCGAATACCCCGGCACGGGCATGCGCAACGGCGTGGACCCGGTGCTTGTCAATGATCCGCTCTTCGGTCTGTGGCGCTCCTACAACCGCTCCGAGGCGACGGTGTGGTCGAACGAGGAGTTCTATCGCCACGGCGACGTGCTCGAGACGAGCCTCGACCCGGCCGAGCGGCGCACCGCCTATCAGGCGATGCTCGACATCTTCGATGCCGATCCGCCGGCGATCATCCTGCACACGATGGGGGTGTTCTACGGCAAGCGGAAGGCGGTAAGCTGGACGCCCTATCCGTCCGTCTATCTCGATTTCCGCAAGGCCGATATCGGCTGATCTCGGCCTCGCGGCGCGCGTCCTGCGCACAAGTCCAAGGCGAAGGGGCGAAGCGATGGCATCCGGGACCGGCCCGACCGCGCTCTGCACGGTCGAGAACCTTTCGGTAAGACTCGCGGGGGCCGACGGACGGCCCCCGCGGACGCTGGTCGACGGCGTCTCGCTGCGCATCGAGGCGGGCGACTATTTCGCCCTCGTCGGCGAGAGCGGCAGCGGCAAGAGCGTGACTTGCCACTCGATCATGCGCCTCCTGCCGCAGGGCCTGACGGCGTCGGGGCGCATCCTGTTCGAGGGGCGCGACATCCTCGGCTACCGGCCGGCCGAGATGGCCGCCTTTCGGCGCGCCAAGGTCGGCATGGTGTTTCAGGACCCCTTCGGCGCGCTGAACCCGGTGCGCACCATCGGCGAGCAGATGCTCGAGACGCTGCGCCTCCACCACCCCGGCGAGGGGCCCGAACAGTTGCGCAACCGCGCCATCGAGGCGCTGCGCAAGGTGCATGTCTCGGAGCCCGGCGCGCGGCTCGGGGTCTATCCGCACCAGCTTTCGGGCGGACTCAACCAGCGCATCATGATCGCGCTGGCCCTCATGGGGGCGCCGAAGCTCCTGATCGCGGACGAACCGACGACGGCGCTCGACATGTCGGTGCAGGCCGAGGTGCTCGACCTCATCGACGAGGTGCGGCGCGAGAACGACCTCTCGGTGCTGCTCGTGACGCACGACCTCGGCATCGTGCGCGACCGCGCGACCAAGATCGCGGTCCTGCGCAACGGGCGTATGGTCGAGCAGGGCAGCAAGGACGCCCTCGTGCGCGCCCCGCAGGAGGAATATTCGCGCGCCCTCTTCGCGGCATCCGAGATCACCTTTCCCGAGCGTGCCGAGGCCCGCGCCCGCACCGCGCCCCGCTGCCTGAGCTTCGAGGGCGTCAACAAGACCTATTTCATCGGGCGCGGCGGTCGGCGGTCGGGCGTCGGCATCGCTGCGGCGAAGGATCTGAGCTTCGAGGTCCGGCAGGGCGAGATCGTCGCGCTGATCGGCGAGAGCGGCTCGGGCAAGACGACGGCGGCGAAGATGGCGATGGGCCTCGAGACGCCCGATTCGGGGCGGGTCGTCGTGCATCCCTCGTCGCGCGCGCCGGGGCGCACGACCTCGATGCAGATGGTGTTCCAGAACCCGCGCGATTCGCTCGACCCGCTGATGCGCGTCGGCGACCAGTTGCACGAGGTGCTGCGCGTCCACGGCTGGCGCGACGGTGCCGCGCGGATTGCGCGCATCGCGACCGTGCTCGAGGATGTGGGGATCGCGCCCACTGTCCTTGATCGCCGGCCCACCTATCTGTCGGGCGGCGAGGCGCAGCGGGTCGTGATCGCGCGCGCCCTCCTGCTCGAACCCGACGTGCTGATCGCGGACGAGCCGCTCTCGGCCGTGGACGTGCAGATCCAGAAGCACATCCTCGCGTGCATGATGCGCCTGCGCGAGCGGCTCGGGATCGCGATCCTGCTCATCACCCACGACCTGCGCGTGGTGTTCGAGATCGCCGATCACGTCGTCGTCATGCGCCACGGCCGCGTGATCGAGGATATCCCCGTGGGCCTTCTGGGCGACGGGGCGCGCGCGCCCTACACGCAACTGCTGATCGACGCGCTTCCCGGCGCGGCACCGGCCCGGACTGAGGAGGTTCAGCCATGATGCTGCTCGGCCGGATCCTGAGGGCGGTCTTCTCGCTCTGGGCGATCGTGACGCTCGTGTTCGTGGCCCTGCGCGCCACGGGCGACCCGATCCTCGCGATCTTCGACCCCGACGATACCACCGCCGAGGCGATCCAGTCCTATCGCGAGATCTGGGGCTATACGGGCACGACGCTCGAGCAATACATCCGCTATGTCGGGAACCTCGCGGCGGGGGAGTTCGGTTTCTCGACCATGGGCAACCGCCCTGCGGCAGTGGTGGTGATGGAGCGCGTCTGGCCCACGGTGCAGTTGGTCGGGGCCTCGACCTTCATCATGTTCGCGATCGGAATCCCCGTCGGGACGCTCGCGGCGATGAAGGTCGGCACGCGCATCGACCGGGCGGTGATGGCCTTTTCCACCGTGGGCTTCGCGCTGCCCTCCTTCGTGCTGGGGCTCGGCCTCATCCTGCTTTTGTCGGTGAACCTGCGGCTGCTTCCCGGCAACGGCACGGGGACGATCCTGCACCTCATCATGCCGGCGCTGACGCTCGGCATCACCAAGGCCGCGATCTTCACCCGCTTCGTGCGCTCCTCCCTCGCCGATGCGCTGCGGCTGCAATGCATCACCGCCGCCCGGGCGCGCGGGCTGGGCGAGGGGCAGATCTTTCTGCGCCACGTCGTGCCGAACGCGCTTCTGCCGCTTGTCACCATCACGCCGCTGCTGGTCGGCGCGATGGTGGCGGCGGCGGCGGTGGTCGAATCGGTGTTCGGCTGGCCGGGGCTCGGGCGGCTGATCGTCGAGTCGGTCGCGAACCGCGATCTGGCGGTGCTGCAGATGATCGTGATGATGGTCGCGGCGCTGATGATCACGACGAACCTGATCGTCGATCTGACCTATTCCACGCTCGACCCGCGCACCGGCGCGGGTCGGAGCTGAGCGGAGCACGGACGCATGGCGCAGGATCCTTCATCGGAAAACGCCGCCCGGTCGGGCGCGCTCGGGTCGTTCCTGCGCCTGCCGGCGGGGGTGATCCTGTCGTTCCTGTGGGTGGGGGCGTGCCTGTCGCTCGTGCTGATCCTGCCGCTCGGGGTCGACCTCAACGCCAATGCGATCGACCTTTTGGCGCGATTGAAGCCGCCGGTGGGCTTCGGGGGCGAATGGGCCCATCCGCTCGGGACCGACGATCTGGGGCGCGACGTGCTGGCGCGCCTGATCGAGTCGCTGCGCACCTCGCTTGTCATCGCGCTGGGCGCCACGATCATGTCGGCCGTGCTCGGCACGCTGGTCGGGATCACGGCGGCGCATTTCGGGGGCTGGATCGATCAGGTCGTCGTCGCGGCGGTGGACACGCAGGTGTCGGTGCCCTTCGTGATCGTCTCGCTCACGCTGACCGCGATTTTCGGAACAAGCCTCGTGCTCTTCGTCATCGTGCTCGGCCTCTTCGGCTGGGAGCGTTACGCCCGCCTCGCGCGGGCCATGACGCTCGCGAGCCGGGGGCGGGGCTATGTGCTGGCGATGCGCACGCTCGGCTTTCCCTGGCCGCGCATCTATCTGCGCCACGTCCTGCCCAACATCGCAAGCTCGCTGCTCGTGACCGCGACGGTGACCTTTCCCGAGGTGATCCTGCTCGAGACCTCGCTCAGCTTTCTCGGGGTCGGCATCCAGCCGCCGATGAACAGCCTCGGCAACATGCTGGGCTTCGGGCGGAGCTATCTGCTGACGGGCTGGTGGATCGCGGTCGCGCCAGGGGCCGCGATCTTTCTCTGCGCGCTGTCGGTCAGCATCATCGGCGACTGGGCGCGCTCTGTCATCGGGCGGCTCTAGGGATGGCGCGCCCGTCAGCCCGCGCCGAGGATGCGCGCGCGCATCCGGGTGACGGCGGCCTCGGGCGCGCTCAGCACCGGCACATCGGTGCGCGCCCCGAGCGCCTCGGCGGCGCGCGAGGTCGAGAAATGCGCGAGCATGACGGCATCGAAGCCCGCGATGTCGGCCGCGCGCTCGGCGATCAGGCGGTTGTGCATCGCGGCGTCGCCCGCGCGCAGCGCATCCATCGCGCCTGCGACCAGGAATGTGGTCAACGCGGCATCGCGGCCCGTCTCGGCCACGAATTCGGCGAATTCGGCCTCCATCGTGCCGATCGCCGGGGCGAAGGTCGCGAGCATCGCGATGCGCCGCCCGCGTTCGAGGGCGGCGCGGAACATCGCCTCGTTGGGCTTGAGGACGGGGATCGGCAACTCCCGCGCGAGGCGGTCGATCGCCGGCCCAAAGGCCGAGCAGGTGACAAGCAGCCCCTCCGCCCCCGCGCCGCTGCGGGCGTAATGCCCGAAGGCGACGAAACGCTCGATCATCGCGGGGCTGAGGTCGGGCTCGCGCGCGCGGTCGCGGCTCAGCCCGTCGTCGAGCAGGTTGACGGTCTCGGCCTCGGGCCAGATGCGCGCGAAGGCGGCAAGGACCGGGTCGATCGCGACGGGGGTCGCGTGCAGCAGGACGATGCGGGGTGCAGCCATGGCGTCGGACCTTCGCTAGCGGGGGATCATGCCGGCGCGGCCGAGGCTTTCATGCGCCGCGGGGCCGGTCAGGTGGTCGATGAAGCGGCGCGCCCCCTCGGGGTCGCGCGCATCGGCGAAGATCGCGGCGTCGAAATCCGTGACCTCCTGCACATCGGGCGGAAAGGGGCCGACATAGTCGATGCCGGCCACGGCGAGGAGTTCGCTCTGCTGCTGGATCGCGACGGCCGCCTCGCCACGGGCCAGAACCTCGCCCGTGAAGCCCGCGGGGATGACGGTGCCCTTGGCGCGGACCTGCGCGCCGATGCCCAGCCGGTCGATCAGCCGCTCGAAATAGATCCCGCTCGCCCCGGCGCGCGACCATACGACCGAGGGCGCGGCCAAGAGGAAGGCGCCCACCGCGTCGGCATCGGTCAGGGCGGGGCGCGGCGCGCCGGGCGCGACCGCAAGGCCAAAGACCGCGCGCGCGACCGGACGGCGCGAGGGCGCGTCGATCCTGCCCTCCTCGGCCAGCCGGTCGAGCGCCCAGCCGATCGCGACGATCGCGTCGGCCGTCTCGCCCATCGCGAGCCGCGCCATCAGCGCGACGGTCGGATCCCAGACCATCCGCACCCCGCGCCCCTCGGCCGCCATCGCGGGCAGGACGGTATCGCGCACGGTCGCCACGACCGCGAGCGCGCACATCACCGTGCAGTCGGACCCTTGCGGCGTGGTCATCGGGGCCGGCCGTCAGAGATATTCGAACTTGAAGCCGCAGGCCGCGAGGCGGTCGTCGATCCACTTGCGGTCGACCGTGCCGTTGCGGACGCGCTCGCGCTGGGCGTTCTCGCGCGAGAGGCGCTCGACCGCGAGGGGGTAGACCTCCTCGACCTGATCGAACGGAATGCACAGCGTGCCGTCATCGTCGCCCACCATCAGATCGCCCGGTGCGATGACCATGCCGGCAATGGCGATCGGCACGTTCACCTCGCCCGGGCCAGACTGGAACGGGCCGCGATGGGTCACGCCGCAGGCAAAGACCGGAAAGTGATGCTGGCCGACATGCCCCGAATCGCGGATCGCGCCATAGATGACCGCGCCCGCAAGGCCGCGCGTCTCGGCGTGGGTCAGCATCATCTCGCCCACGATGGCGTTGGTGCATTCGCCGCCGGCATCGACGACCAGCACATCGCCCGGCGATGCGAGGTCGATGGCCTTGTGGACAAAGAGGTTGTCGCCCGGCCGCGTGCGCACCGTATAGGCCGGACCCGCGAGGGGGGTGCCCTGCCCGTGCATCGGGCGCAGATCGGGGCCGCCCGAAGGCAGGCGGTTCATGCAGTCGCTGATGACCGCGACCGGCATGCCGCGATAGCGCTGCACCACCTCTGCGGGCACACGTCGCGCCGGTTGCTGGATGCGAAGTGTCTGGACCATCTCTGCCCCTGCCTTGACTCTGGGATCGGCGCCGCGCCGACCTCTGGCGACACCCTAGCCGCTGCAAGTCCCCGAAGACCAATACAAGTTTCAGATGACACGCCCCCCTCGGGGCGGAAAGGAGTTCCCCGTGCATGACGCGCTGAACCCCCGACGCCTGCGGTATTTCCGCACCGTCGCCGACGCGGGGTCGATGACCGGCGCGGCGCGGCGCCTCAATGTCGCGCAGCCGGCGCTCAGCTATCATGTCGCCGAGATCGAGGCGGCGGTCGGGCTGACGCTGCTCGAACGGCGGCGGGACGGTGTGCGGCTGACCGTCGCGGGCGAGGTGTTCTATCGCCACTCGGGCATCATCACCGAGGCCGTCGACGCCGCGCTGCGCGACCTCGGCGCCCTCGCCCGGGGCGAAGGGTCGAACCGCCGGATCCGCTTCGCGATCTTTCCCTCGCTCGCCGAGGGGCTGATCCCCTCGATCGCGCGCGCGATCGGCGACGTGATGCCGGGGACCGAGACCGCCTTCCGCGAGGCGCCGAGCGCGCGCGCCTGCGCCCTCATCGATCGCGGCGACGTCGACTTCGCGATCCATCTCGCGGCCGAGGACGAGGCCTGCGAACCGCTCTGGCGCGAGGATCTGCTCTTTGTCCAGAGCCGGACGCCCGACTTCGCCGAGGGGCCGGTGCCGCTGGCCGAGGTGCTGGCGCATCCGCTCGTGCTGCCGTCGGCCGGCAACCCGCTCCGGGCGCGGATCGAGGCCGCGGCGCAGGCGCTCGGCATGCCCGTCCGCGTCGCGGTCGAGATCGACGGCTGGGCCTCGCGGCGCGGCGCGATCCTCGCCGGGCTCGGGCCGAGCGTGGCGGGCGCCCATGCGCTGCGCGCGCAGGCCAGCACGTTCGAGGGCCGGCCGGATGCGCTCGGCGTGCGCCAGATCGTCTCGCCACGGCTCACGCGGCAGATCGGGCTGCGGATCCGCAAGGGTGCCGAGGAGGGCACGGTCGAGCTTGTCCGCGCGGCGCTGCGGACGGCGGGCGACAGGCTCGGCCTGTCGGCGGCGAACGCCTGAAGGGGGGCATGATGCTCAGGTTCTGCGCGAATGTGACGGCGCTCTATCCCGGTCTGGGGCTGGCCCCATCGCTCGAGGCCGCCGCCGCCGACGGCTTCGACGCGGTCGAGCTCCGCGCGCCCTATTCGGTTTCGCCCGAGGAATTCGCGGCGCTTCTGGCCGCCCACGGGCTCGGATGCGTGCAGTTCAACCTGCCGATGGGCGATTTCGCCGCCGGCGAGCGCGGCATCACCTGCCTTCCCGGCCGCGAGGGCGAATTCCGCGCAGGTGTCGCGCGCGCGCTCGACTATGCCCGTGCGGCCGGGGTGCGCCAGATCAACGCCCCGGCCGGCATCTTTCCGGCCGGTGCGGACCCCGCTGCGGTCGAGGAGGTGTTCGTCGCGAACATGCGCCTTGCCGCGCAGATGCTCGGGGCCGAGGGGATCGTGCTGCAGCTCGAGCCCGTCAACCGGCGCGACATGCCGGGCGCCTATGTCGCGACGACGGACGACTACGAACGTCTCGCGGCGCGGATCGGGGCGCCCAATCTGCGGCTCCAGTATGATTTCTATCACATGCAGATCATGCAGGGCGACCTGATCGCGACCTTCAGGCGCCTCGCACCCGTGATCTCGCATGTCCAGATCGCGGACAACCCGGGCCGCCACGAACCGGGCAGCGGCGAGATCAATTACGACTTCATCCTCGCCGAGCTTGCGCGCGCGGGCTATGCCGGCTGGGTCGGGCTGGAATACGCCCCCCGCGGGCGTGTCGCCGACGGGCTGGGGTTCCTGCGCCGCCACGGGGCCTGAGGGCCGGGGCTGAAGATGGGCGTCAGGCCGGGGGCAGGGACCGGGCCCTGAGCGCGGCGGCGATCAGGCGGGCGCGCGCCTCGGGCAGCGCCGCCTCGCCCCCAAGCGACGCCAGCGCGCGGCCGAGGAAATGCCCCGTCAGGGCGAACCCCGCCTCGAGGTCGCCGGCCGTCGCCGCCGCGCCCCCCCCCGCGATCCAGCCCGGCAACGGCAGGAGCCGCTCGGCCCAGCCGCCCGCTGCCTCGCCCCGCACCGCGCGACCCGTGCGCGGGCTCACATGGCTCAGCCCTTCGGTCGCGCCGGTGATCGCGCAGGATCCGAGGTCGAGCCCCTGCCCGAGCGTGGCGAGCAGCCCGACCTCCCACCGCACATAGGCCTCGGCCCAGTCGGGCGCGCCCATGGCATCGAGGAGCGCGCAGGTCTCGGCGTAGGTTCCGGGCTCCGGCGCGCGTTCGGGCAGGGCGCGCAAGAGAAGGGCGCAGACCGACGCGAGCCCCTGCAGCGCCACCGGATCGCCCAGCGCCACCGCGATGCGCGGGCGCAAGAGTTCGGCGGTGAAGGTGCCGATGTGTTCGGCCAGCCGCGCCCGCCAGACGAGCGAAAGCTGCGCGCCCGGTTGCAGCACCGGCGCCAGCCGCCGCCCCGCGCCCCCGCGCACCACGCCCGCGAGCCGCCCGAGGTCGGGCGTCAGCACCTCGATGATCGCGGCGCCCTCGCCGTGCCGACGCAGGCCGAGCAGCAGCCCCTCGCCGCGCCACTCCACCCCCCGCGCCCTCAGCCCGCCGTTTCGGGCGCGACGTCGAGCACGATCTTGCCGATATGGGCCGAGCTTTCCATCCGCGCATGCGCCGCGGCCGCCTGTTCGAGCGGATAGGCCGAATCGATCACCGGCCGCAGCCGCCCTGCCGCCACCAGAGGCCAGACCTCGGCCTCGAGCGCGCGCGCGATCGCGGCCTTGGCCGACACCGATTGCGGCCGCAGCGTCGAGCCCGTGATCGTCAGGCGCCGCACCATCACCTCGGCGAAATTGACCTCGCATTTCGCGCCTTCGAGAAAGGCGATCTGCACCAGCCGCCCGTCATCGGCGAGCGCGCGCAGGTTGCGCGGCAGGTAGGACCCGCCGACCATGTCGAGGATCAGATCCGCGCCCCCCTCGGCCTTCATCGCCGCCACGAAATCCTCGGCGCGATAATTGATCGCCCGCTCGGCCCCGAGTGCCACGCAGGCCGCGCATTTTTCCGCCGACCCCGCGGTCGCGAAGACGCGCGCCCCGAACGCCTGCGCCATCTGGATCGCGGTCGTCCCGATCCCCGACGATCCGCCGTGCACGAGGAACCGCTCGCCCGCCCGCAGCCGGCCGCGCGCGAAAACGTTGGTCCAGACGGTGAAGGCCGTCTCGGGCAGGCAGGCGGCGGCGCGCAGATCGAGCGTCTCGGGCACCGTCAGGGCGTGCGCCTCGGGGCAGAGTGCATATTCGGCGTATCCGCCGCCCGGCAGGAGCGCGCAGACCCGGTCGCCCAAGCGCCAGCGCGCCACCCCCGGCCCCACCGCCGCGACCCGGCCCGCCGCCTCGAGGCCTGGCAGCGGCGAGGCGCCCGGCGGGGGCGCGTAGGACCCCGCGCGCTGGAGCGCATCGGGGCGGTTGACGCCCGCATGGGCCACGCGGATCAGGATCTCGCCCGGACCCGGCACCGGAACGGGCACCTCGGCCGGGACCAGCACCTCGGGCCCGCCCGGGGCCGAGATCGCGACCGCGCGCATCATCCGCGGCGCGCTCATGGCCAAAGCGCTCATGGCCGCGCCTCGTTGCGGCCCGTGCGCGCCGCGACCCAGGCCCCCGCCTTGCCGAGCGGCCCCTCGCGCAGCCGGCCCTTCAGCGCCTCGATCCCCATCACCTCCTCGATCCGGCGCGCGACGAAACCGGCGGTGTCGGTCGCATCGGGGCTGTTGTCGCCCAGCCAGTAGAGGAAGGACGCCGTGTAGACGGCCCCGAGCGTCGTGCGCTTGCTCAGCCGCTCGAACCCCTGCGACGTGTCGCCGAGCGCCGACCAGATCGCATCCGCCGTCCCCCAGATCAGCGCCGCCCCCTCGGGCGCGAGATGCGGCAGCGCCATCAGCGCGGCCGACCGGCGCGCGACCTCTCGGTCGCCCGCTATCTCCAGCCGCAGGCAGATCGCGCGCGCGATCCGCTCGCGCATCCGCCCGGCCGGCGGCTCGGCCGCAAGCCGCGCCCCGAGGGCGCGATCGCCCGCGCGGTGGTGGGCGCAGGCCAGATCGACCGCCCCGCGCGGCAGGCTCAGCCGCGCGAGCGCCGGATCGGTTCCCGTCTCGCGGCAGGCGGCGGCAAAGGCCGCGTCGGACCAGCCCTCGAAGGGCACATGGGGCAGGATCGCCCCGAGGAGCCGCGCCTCGATCGTCGCCGTGGCGGTGTCTTGCATGCCGTCATTCCCGAACTGGACATCAGGGAGCGAGTTTGCTACAGCCGCGCGGCCTGCACAATCGTGCAACTTCAACCCGGAAAGGTGGTGACACCACATGCAGGTCAGTGTTCGCGACAACAACGTCGATCAGGCCATGCGCGCGCTCAAGAAAAAGCTTCAGCGCGAAGGCGTATTCCGCGAAATGAAGCTCAAGCAGCATTTCGAGAAGCCGTCGGTCAAGAAGGCGCGCGAAAGGGCCGAGGCGATCCGCCGCGCCCGCAAGCTCGCGCGCAAGAAGGCCCAGCGCGAAGGCCTCGTCTGACGCAAGTCGGACATTGGCGGGGCAACCCGCATCCGACCCCCGGCGCGCCCGTCGCGCCGGGGGTCTGCGTTTCGGGGCCTGCGAAGTGCCTGCCGCCTGCCGCGCGCGCAGTTCGAGCAGCCCGCGGCCGCGCCTCAGCAACCTGTTAAGGCTTGTGCGCCATGCTGCGCCCGCCATTACAGGAGAGACGCGCGTGAAGCAGCGGCTGCGACAGACCGACACCCGGACCGACCTGCCGGCCCTGCGCCGCGTGCTGGTCGTCGACGACAGCCGGCTCGACCGGCGGATCCTGCGCGCGCCCCTCGAACGCTGGGGCTATGAGGTGACCGAGGCCGCATCGGCCGAGGCCGCACTCGCGCTCTGCCGGCAGGGGGAATTCGACTTCGTGCTGTCGGACTGGGTGATGCCCGGCATGTCGGGCCCGGATTTCTGCCGCGCCTTCCGCGCGCTGCCGCGCGAGGTCTACGGCTATTTCATCCTGCTCACGGTCCGCAACGAGACCTCGGACGCGGCCGAGGGGCTTGATGCCGGCGCGGATGATTTCCTCTCGAAGCCGCTCGATGCCGACGAATTGCGCGCCCGCCTTCAGGCCGGGGCGCGCCTGCTCGAGATGCAGCGCGACGTCAACGAGAAGAACCGCCTGCTGTCGGATGCGCTGGGCGAACTGCAGCAGGTGCACGACGCGCTCGATCGCGACATCGCCGAGGCGCGCAAGCTCCAGCAATCGCTGGTCGGGAACCGGCAGGCCGAATTCGGGCAGGCCTCGATCGCGCTGATGCTGCATCCGTCGGGGCATGTCGGCGGCGACCTCGTGGGGTGGATGCCGCTTTCGAGCCGGCGGGTCGCCTTCTATGCCATCGACGTCTCGGGGCACGGGGTCGCCTCGGCGATGATGGCGGCGCGCCTCGCGGGGATCCTCGGCGGCGCGTCGGGGCGGGGAGATCTCGCCTTCGCGCTGGCGGAGCCCGCGCCCGACAGGCACATCCTGCCGCCCGAGGCGGTGCTCGCCCGCCTGAACCGCATGGTGCTCGAGGTGATGGAGGTCGAGCAGTATTTCACCTGCGTGTGGTGCGATGCCGATCTCGAGACGGGCGAGGTCGCGATCGCGCAGGCGGGCCATCCCCACCCCCTCCTGCTGCGCGCCGACGGCAGGGTGGAGCGCGTGGGCCGGGGCGGGCTGCCGGTCGGACTGGTCGCCGAGGCGACGCATGAATCCGTGCATCTGCGCCTGAACCCGGGTGATCGTCTGTTCCTGATGTCGGACGGTCTCCTCGACGTGACGGGCCGGGATGGCGGGACGCTGGGCGAAGAAGGGCTGATCGCGCTCGCGCGGCGCAACCGCGCGCTGACGGGCGGGGCATTTCTCGACGCGCTCATGTGGGATGTCGAACGCCTCGGCGGCGGTAGCGGGGGCGGCGGCGAGCGCAGCCGGCGCGACGCGGCGCGGGCGGGCGAGGACGACATCTCGGGCGTGCTCTTCTGCTGGCACGGCCCGACCGGCCCGCGCTGACGCCCCGCCCGGCGCGAACGCCCGCGCCGCAAGGGGATCTCCTTCCCCCGATCGGGTGCCATGGTGCGCGCGATTGCCCGACGGACGAGCCGTTTCGCCCGAAGATGCAATCCCGGGGGGAGCGCCTGCGCGCCCTGTTCGCCGAGCTCGGCTGGATGAACCTCTATGACGTCTCGCTGGGCGAGGCGCGCAAGGTCGTCTTCGGCGACAGATCCGAAGAGGTGACATTCGGCGACGGCGTGCAGGTCTGGGTCAATCC
>Ga0172372_10004975_pt1 | contig 18694 bp, 11 predicted proteins | sample LakKiv5m_2_FD_114544 | JGI IMG/M metagenome (GOLD analysis project Ga0172372, IMG submission 114544) | Freshwater microbial communities from Kabuno Bay, South-Kivu, Congo - kab_092012_9.5m | ecosystem: Environmental > Aquatic > Freshwater > Lake | place: Democratic Republic of the Congo...
AGAGACCGCGTTGCTGACAGAACCCACCATCGAGATCCGTCGCGACGCACTCAAGCGCGCCATTGCACTGCTCAACGCTGTGCCGCGCCCGCAAGTTTCTCCGTGGCTCACCGAGGTCTTCGCGAATGCCGCGCTTGGCCCAGCTGCGCTTGAAGCAATGGCGCTGACCGCGTCGACGCTCGGCGATCGAAACCTCGACGTGGAGCAGCGCGCGAAAGAAATCCTCGGCCTGAAAGAGTCTGTCGACATTCTTCTTGCGCGCGATGATGTTGATTCTGCTGCACTTCGGGTTCCGCTGCGCATGCTCACCACTGCACTTGTTGCCGAAATGGAGCAAGCTGTTGCAGAGAAAGGAATGGAGCGCTTCATCGCGCGTGAATCGCAGATTTTGCTGCGCGCCATTCCCAGCGAAAAGTGGCTGCGCGCGCTTGAGCCGAGCTTGGCGTCGCGCGCGCGGCGCGCATGTGTCGCACTCGCAACCACCTCCGATGAAACCGATCTTGCATTGCGGTTACTCGACGATGCGCTTGCCGCGCAACCGCGCGAAGCCGAGCTCTTTGCAGACAACTTCCTCAACAAGTGGACGCTGCGCCTGCAACCAAAAAGTGAGTACTCCGAGGACATGATGATGTTCTTTAGTTTCTACCGCGACGCGATGCCAATGGCACCGCTGACGCGCGGAAGACAACGACGGAATCTCGACCGACTTGACATGCTGCTTGTCAAACTTCGCGAAGCCGGCGTCGATGCGCGCGCGCTACCGAGTGTTGTGCCTGCATTTCAAGCGTGTCACGCACGCACCGAGGTGTATGACCGCGCAGATATCGTGCGCGTGTTTGGTGAGCCACGCAGCATGCCAGCAGAAACAGCGGCGCGGCTTGCGATGTCGATGGGAGCGAGTTTGAATGGTGATTGGCGCAGTCGTGACGCGCAAAAGGCAAACGGCACCAAACGCAGCGACAACGAAATCGCGATGCTCGTCGAGAAGGGCTACGCGTTGGCGCTAGAACTTATGGAGGGCGCGATCGCGCAGCGTCCTGATGCGTGGAACTTGGCCGTTCTCGATGCTGCGTTGAGTTACGATCGATTGCAGTTCAAACAAGCGCAGCAAACGGCGCAAGACCCTGTGAAACAGAACGAATATCGCAAGGCAGCATTTGAATCGTTCGGCCGCGCTGCAAGTCGCTATGTGGCAGCGCTGAACGCTGGCCAAACACGCGATGACCCTGGCGTCTATCGCCGCTGGTTCGGCGCTGCGATGGGTACGGCCGAACTCAACTTCCTACGGGCAGACGACCTTCCAAAGGAAGGTACGGTGCAAGATGATCAGATTGATCTCATTCGCAAATCGATGCAGCAGTTGGAGACTGAGGCCTTTGATCGACATATCGCGACACTTGCCGCAGATATCGAAGGCGCTGTTGAACGCGCCGAACCGGAAGTCAAACAGCGACTTGTACGCCACGCGCTGCGCGTGATTGGCGAACATCCGGCAGGCGCATCACTGCGCGCGATGGCGGAGCTCTATCGCGATCTCGTGCGAGACGAAATCAAGTTACGCCTCACACTTGATGGTTCTGACAGTGTTGGCGTCAAAGAGCCGTTCGCAGCGCTGCTTTCGTTACGCTTTACCCATTCGGTGGACCGCGAAACGGGCGGATTCTCGAAGTATTTGCAGAACGGCGTTTTCGCACGCGTTGCTGGCAACTATCGACAAGTCAACTATCGCGACGACCTACAGAAGTCGATTGAACGCTCGATTGGGAAAGGCTTCGAGATTGAGGCGATCGGCTTCTTCGATCCCTTTATGCCAGCGCGCGGTGTTGTGGAATCTGGAGAAGATGCGTGGCTTGAAAAGCCGCTTGCGTATCTCATTCTTTCGCGCACCGATGCTGCGATCGACCGAGTTCCTCCCATTGCGATGGATATGCAGTTCACCGATCAAACAGGGCCGGTGACGCTTGAAATCCCAAGCAACACACCACTCTTGGCCGTCGGCAATGAACCCGCACAGCGACCTGTTGATGACCTTGTCATCTCGCAGTTGGTCGATGTGCGCGCGGTTGGAGACAGTGGAAACGCGCGCGGACTTGGTTCAACAGGCGCCCCAAACAACGCTGTCATTCTTGAAGTGCGGATGCGCGGAAAAGGCGTGGTGCCGGATCTCCGCGAAGCGCTCATCGGGCTTGACGACGCACTTCCTGGATATCGCATCGCGGACGATGGCATCATCGCTGAGCCACCCGTCGTGATGCAGGAAGGCGATGCGAATACAGCATCGCGTGGCATGTTCTTCATGGGTGCAGCAAATACGCAAGAACCGAAGACGGGTTACCCAGAGCCAGACGCAACTGGCATGTACCGCTTGCCCGTCGAGCGCTCGTTCAAAGTGACCTACATTCGAGCAGGCGGTGCCGTCGGCAGCGCGTTCCGGCTTCCCACGCTGGTCGCAGGTGTACAGGCGAAACTCGAGTCACGCACCTATTCCGATTACGACATCGTTCCCGTCGAGGGAGCAACCATTGCCGTCCATCTGCCCTTCTGGACACCGATGCGTGGCGTGACCGCCCTTGCAGCAGTTGCTGGAATCGCAGGTGCTTGGATGGTTGCCCGTCGGCGACGAGTCGAGAAGCCATCGGTTTCTGCCGCAGCGTGGGAGCCTTCGCGGCTTACGCCGCTCGGTGTGGTGACTTCGTTGCGGCGACTCGAGCGCGAGCGCGCCACAGCGCTTTCTGACGCAACAGCGCGCACATTGCGCGATGAAATCGTGACGCTCGAGATGAAATACTTCGGGCCCAATGCAACAGAGGCTGCAGCAGAGGCTGCAACAAAGGCTGCCGAAAGCGAATTGCGCTCGGTGGTCGAAAGGTGGTCGCAAACGGTTCGCTAGAACGAGCGTTTGCGCGAGGCAATCACAACCGCGGAAAGCGCCACTCCTCGCCTGGCTTGTATGCAAGCAAGTCGTAGAGTTCCTTTCGCGATTGCATGGACGCAAGCGTTCCATGAAACCCACCATCGCTGTGGAATGCACGCAACGCGTCTTCCACCGATTTCATAGCAATGCGCATGAGTGACAACGGATAGATCACGATCGAAACTCCAAGCGCTTGAAACTCCGCTGCTGTGAGATGCTTTGTCTTGCCAAACTCCGTCATGTTGGCGAGGGTCTTTCCCGGCGACGCCTTCATGAAGCGCGCAAACTCGTCTGCATCGTGCAAGCCTTCAGGGAAGATCACATCCGCTCCAGCTTCGCGATACAGATTCGCGCGCACGATCATGTCGTCAAATCCGGTGACATGGCGAGCGTCTGTGCGGGCGATGATGACAAAATCGGGCGACAGCCGATGACGCGCCATCGCAGCGACTTTGTCTGCCATGTCGCTTGCGTGAATCAAGTCTTTGCCATCGAGGTGTCCGCAGCGCTTCGGGAAGACCTGATCTTCAAGGTGCAATGCAGCGGCGCCGGCGCGTTCGTACTCGACAACCGTGCGCATGCAGCATTCCACTTCGCCGTATCCCGTGTCGGCGTCTGCGATGACCGGAATGCCCGAAGCGTCGGAAATTTCGCGGATCGTGCGACACATTTCCGTAAGGGTGATGAGCCCGATGTCGGGATAGCCAGCGACATTCGCTGTTGCGCCACCCGAGATGTAGGTTGCCTCGAACCCAGCGCGCGCGACAGATCGCGCGACGAGCGCGTTAAATGCGCCAGGAACAAGAACCGTCCCTCGCTCCATAGAGGCGCGAAGACGACTTCCAGAGTGCTGCATGCTCATGCGTGGAATGTAGCGGCGCGCCTTACACTCGTCAGGTGTAACTCTTCACGGGTTGCGCGCCGGGGTAGTACCGAGCAAGGATCGCGTGCGCCGCAGACCCCTTCTTCGCCATCGCCTCGGCGCCGTACTGGCACATTCCAACGCCGTGTCCGTGCCCGCGACCAGAGACAACGAGATCCTTCCCAAGGACCAGCGGCTCGATGAACGCGCTCTTGATGCGTTCCTTCGATGGACGCAATTCGCCAGGCCGCGCTGGATCTGCGTTGATCGCAAATCGCAGCCGTTCTGCCGGCACTTCGACAACAAGACCTTTTGCGTCCGTGATTTGGAAACGCACTGGGCGGCCCGCCGGATTTCGCGCTGCGATATCGATGCGTCGAATGCCATCAACCTTCAAGAGCGATGCGAACCCTTCTTCCTTCGCCCATGCTGGCAGCGTGCGCGCGAAGGTTGCCAAATCGAAGGTCGATTTCCACCGATAGGTTGGCGCAGCGGAGCAGCAATCGCGGCCATCGAGCTTCGAAACCTGCAGTGGAGCGATGTCGTGCACGATCGAACTTGAGATCGCGTCGCGTGCGCTTGCGCGCTGCCCACCGCAACAACTTGAGTAGTACGCGGGCACCACGCGACTTTCGAACAACAACACCTCACCGCGCGTTGCCTGCACCGCATCGATGCTGCGCTGATGCTTGGTCGCCCCGATCCACGCTTGACCAAGTTCGCCTGCCACCACATCGTAATGACGACGATTTCGCCAGCGCTGCATCTCACACAGCGCCCAACTTCGTGCAGCGACGGCTTGCGCGCGGTGCGTTTCGACGCCCCACTTGTTGAAGAGTTCCTGCGCGAGGACTCCAGGCAAGTAGGTTTCGAGTGCAACTTCGTGCACCACATCGACAGGCTGTTCGATGTCGGTTGGTTGCGGTACCAGCATGACCTTGCCGGGCCAATCCACGCCGCGCAGTCGAATGCGCTCGGGTTCGCCACGAAGCGCCATGATTTCAAGTGTGACCGGGCCGAGCGTCGCAACAACCCGCGCGCGCGAGGTGCCTGCGAACTCGGTGACTTTCCAACCGGCTGCGCTCCATGCGAAATCCACCGGACCTGCGGCAACGGTGCCAGGTTTTCCAGATCCGGGCTCGATGATCCAAAGACGCGGGCCGGGGCCTTCAAGGCGCACCTGCGGCTGCGACTTTGGAAGCGAGCCCGTGCGGATCCGGATGGAAGGTTCTGCGCTTGGCGGCGTTGGCCGCTCAACAGGCTCCGGCCGCTTCTCTTCTGCTGCACCCGTTGGCCCACGCGCATCTTGTGTTGGGTTCTGCGTCGCTGGCTTTGACGGAGAGGTGCTCGCCGACTTCGAACCCTTCGCTGCGTTGGTCGCAGCGGCTGTGTCAGGACCAGTGCTTGTGCCCGGCTTCGAGTTCGACGAACGCTTCATGCCCTGCGGGGTATCGCACGACGATACAGCGACCACTGCGGCGCCCGCTGCGGCGACGGCAGATGCGATGAGGAAGCGGCGCCTGTTCCGATCGAAAGCCTGCGAGTCCATGCAAGCGTCCTTTCGAGTTGTCGAACCTGTCGGGAACAAGCGCCTCAAACGAGTGCGCTTGAATCCAGCTCAATTCTTGCATTCAGCTCAATTGACGCAACGAAAGACCATGCTGCGTCAGACGATCACGAATCTCGTGGAGGCTGGTGGCGCCGAAATTCTTCACGCCCATCAGTTCAGCTTCGGTGCGCGACGCGAGTTCACCAAGCGTCGAGATGTTGAGCAACTGCAGCGCCTTGCGTGCACGAACCGAGAGATCAAGCGCCGAGATTGGCTTGTTGAGAATGTTCTCGGGAACGCTTGCCTTGAGTTCGTCGAGAATTTCCTTGCGCACGCCAACGCGGCCTTGGCCTTCGAGGCCCTGACCCAAACGCAAACCCTTCGATGCCAGCATGCCCTTGATTTCGACGAGCGATTGCTCGCCGAAGTTCTTGTAGCTGAGGAGTTCGGCTTCGGTGATCTTGAGAAGATCGCCGAGCGTGCGAATCTGCATCTTCTTGAGGCAATTGCGCGCACGCACGGAAAGTTCGAAGTCGGTGACCGGAGTATCGAGCACGGCATTGCCAAGAAGTGCGCCCGTTGGTTCGGAGTCGACTTCCATGTCCTTGCTTGCAACGACATCCTTCATGAACAACCGAGCGCGCGTGTGGTTTGGATCTGTGTCGACGACCTGCGTCAGCAGGCGCTCCGCACGCAGGAACTCGCCGCGATCTTCGCAAATGACCGCGAGGTTCACCAACGCGTTGAGGTGAGGCTTCTTGCCGCTGGTGATCTCGGTGTAGAGAGCGACAGCTTCGTTCTCTTCGCCGCCGAGGTCGAGCAGATATGCCAACTTGAAGGTGATGTTTGCATCATCCGACAACTCGCGCGCTGCGCGAAGTTCGCGCACGGCGCCATCGCGATCGCGAGCCTTCTCAAGCCGATCTGCCTCGGCGAGATGCTTCTTCACAGCTTCGGGATTCGCCGTCTTGCCACCAATCACCGTGTCGAGTCCGCTCATCGAGTGTTCTTCCAACCTGAAAAGGCGTGCGAAAGTGCGTCGGCGATCGTCACATCGGACGGCGCCACGCGAGGGGTCGGAGTGTAGCCGTTCGATGCGATTTGGTCACTTGAGGCTTGGACGGTGCGCGCCGATAACCGCCGAGGGAACATACTTATGCGCACCTTCACCGGATGGGCGACTTGAGCGGTGCGCCGCGGATGCTTCGGATGCCGCGTGCTACTTCCCCGCGTGATCCTTCATGTTCAAGAGATGCAGTCGACGCCATCCACCGCGTTCAAATCGAATCGCAAGAATAACCCCAAGAACCACGATGTACGCCGTCGCAGCAAGCCACGGACCGATGGATTCGAGTTGCGGCGCGATGCGCATCATCAGCATGCCCCCACCGATGATGACAACCCACGAGAGGACGACCGTCGCGACGCCTGGGAAGAGCGTGTCACCGGCGCCGCGCAGTGCTCCGGTGTACACGATGCCGACTGCATCGAGGAGTTGGAAAATCGACGCACAGATGAAGATGCCCGCACCGATCGCACGGATGCGCGCGGCACTGTCGGCCGCCGTGTCCGCGTCGATGAAGACGGCCGTGAGTTCGTGTCGGAACAGAATGAAACAAAGCGCGCATGCCCCCATCCAAACCACAGCCATGCCCACCGCAATGTGTGCAGAGCGCGCTGCGCGGTCGAGATTCTGTTCGCCGATGTGCTTGCCGACGAGGCTCGTGGCAGCGGTCGAAAGTCCGACCGCAGGCATAAAGGAGATGTGGACGAATCGCATCGCAGCCCAACCAGCGGTCATGTGTTCGTTCCCAAAACCGCCCGCGAGCACGGTCATAAAGAGCGCCCAACAAACCATCTCGTTGGCGAATTGAAGCCCTGCGGGCCAACCGAGTCGCAGCACATCGACGATGGCAGTGCGATCTGGCCGCCACCGCGAACGAATGCTATAGCGCGTGTTGAGGCGTCGCGAGAGAAAGACCGCAAGCGGGATGCACGCTTCGACTGCCGTGCCAATAAGCGTACCGATCGCAGCACCGGTGACGCCGAAACTTGGCATGCCCGCGATGCCAGGAAGGCCGAGTTCGGGTAGGCCGCGCTCACCATAAATGAATGCATAGTTCGCGACGACATTCGCGATGTTTCCGCTGATGGCAGCCACGGTGACAACCTTCGGGCTTTGCAACCCAAAGAAGAAGTTTGAGAGTGCTTTCGCCGCGAGCGTGATACACGCGCCACCGAGAAGGACGCGCGCGTATGAGGTCTCAAGCGCCACAAGTTCTGGCTCATGTCCCATCGCACGAAACGCGTGTTCGATGACAAATGCGAACGGCACAAGCACAGCAAGCCAATAGCCAAGCGAGATCCAAAGCCCAGCCCAACCGTACCGCGCGACCTCATCATGCTGTTCTGCGCCGACGCGCTGCGCCACCAGTGTGTTCACAAGGGCGAGAATGCCGAACGCGCACGAAATGGCGACCCACGACCAAATGCCACCGTTACCCTGCCCGGCAACTGCGTTTGGGCCGAGCACCGACACCATGAGGCTGTCGACGAACTGCATGAGCGTGTAACTCAGCATCGCGACGATGGTGGGCCACGCTTGCGTCCAGACTTCGGAGATGTCGGCGCGTCTGAGCAACATGCTTCATATTGGTGCCTGACACGTGCCGTGCAGTGCCAGGCACTGGTTGGCACCTGCCTGGCACCGTTCGCAACAGTCACAAGTCGCGGTGAAAGCCCAACTTCTGCACGCATACTCGGGTGCCTGACACGTGCCGTGCAGTGCCTGGCACTGCACGGCACGTGCCTGGCACCGTTTTTAGAGTTCGACCATCACCATATCGCTCTCGACCGTCTCCACCTTCTCAGGCGCGTGCATCGCGCTCGCCATGCACTCAAGTCCGGCGACCTTCGCCATCTCTGCACGCGTTGTAACGGCGCAGTAACCCCGAGCAACACGGCCACCACGCGCAGCACCCAAGTCGAGCGCGATCTGCGACTCGCTCTTGGCAAACTCGACAGGCTCGATGGCCTGCTCAAAGCTCTGCAATCGGCCGGTCGCGTTCTCGAACGAGCCCGCCTTCTCAACCCACGCAGCGCCGGGCAACACCACCGTCGCCATCGAGGTGAGAGCATTCGTCAATGTGTCGATGACGACCACCGAACCAACCGACTTCAACGCAGTCGTCAATGTCGGGGTCACCCAATCGCTCGGGTAGTTTCCTGTGACGATTGCCGCACCGTACTTGCCACTCGAAATCGCTTGCTCGAAGCCTTGCGCGTTCGCAACCGGTTTTCCGCCCGACAGCGCCTCAAGCACTCGGCGTACCCCGCGCGCATTCGGCGCCTTTTCAGCCCGAATCGTGAACCCGCCTGGGAATGTCTTGTCCTCTCCGTGGAACGGCACTGGGCCGACCGCCAACAACGCCTCGGCATCAACTGAAAGCGCGTAACGCGCCAAGTGGTACGCGTCCTCGCACGACAGCATTGGACTCACAAGCAGTGCAAGGTTCTGCTGCTTCGCGCGGACAAGCGACATCGCGCCGTCCACCGCCGCAATCGCCTCGCGCCACGCCTCCATCGGCTTCAGCGGATCGAACGCGTCGCGGCCCTTGATCGAGGGCAGCGTCAAGCGCGACTCAGAGTGCACGAACTTCCATCCGTAACGCACTTCGTCCGTGATCCACCACTGATTCACGGCATCATTCTGTCGCGGCTTGACGCGATACACCTGACCGTCATTGTGCTCGACCAAGATGTTGTCGCCGGAGGCCGTGATGCCATCGATCGATGGCGTCTTCTTCAAGAACCACACGCGCTGCTGGAACAAGAAGTCCTTGTCGAGGAGCGCGCCGACTGGGCACAAATCGACCACATTGCCCGACAATTCGTTGTCGAGCGCCATGCCTGGGAAGATGTCGATTTGCTCGGTAGACCCGCGACCATCGACCATCAATTCATTGGTCCCAGTGACTTCACGGGTAAAGCGCACGCAGCGCGTGCACATGATGCAGCGGTCGCTGTAGAGCAGCACATTTGGACCGATGTCCTTCTTCGGCTGCTTGTTCTTCGCTTCGGTGAAGCGGCTCTGACCGCGACCGTACTGGTATGAGTAATCCTGCAGATGGCACTCGCCTGCCTGATCGCACACGGGGCAATCCACAGGGTGATTGATGAGCAAGAACTCCATCACCGACTTCTGGTTTGCGACCGCCTTCGGGCTGTCGGTGTACACCACCATGCCGTCCGCCGCGAGTTGCTGGCATGTTGGCACCAACTTCGGAAACGGCTCCAACTTGCCAGTCTTCGCGTTGGGCTGCCAGACCTCTGCAAGACAAATGCGGCAGTTCGCGACCACCGAGAGGCCGGGGTGATAGCAATAGTGCGGCACCTCAACATCTTGATCGAGGGCGGCTTGCAGGATCGACTGTCCAGGCTTGAAGGATTGCTTCTTGCCGTTGATCGTGAGCTCTGGCATAGACGGCGCAATGTAGCCGAAGCCCCCGCAATGGTGGCCGCTGAGGTCGTCCGGAACCCGTTTCCCAAAAACCGGAACCCGTTTCCGAAATACTTGAGCGCCGAACTGCGACCACAAGCCATCAACGCAGAGGCGCACTCGCAGGAAGCGTGGCGAAGCGAATTTTGATCCGCCCGTCCTCGCAGGAGATCGCGCGGACCTCGACGAATCGACCGTCGGCGAGGCGGATCCGTCGATCGGGGTAGCGCGTTTCGAAGCGAGACAGTTCCTCGGCCAGGGTGCCCGCTGCGTCCCACCCGGCATCCGAAATCGGCACCGGAAGAAGGCCAATGCGCGCGGCCCCAATGTCGACCATCAACTTCGCATCGGGCGAGTCATCAAGTGCGATCGGAAGCCGCAATGTGCCAACCAGTCCAAGTGCCTCGGGTCCGACCGGCGCATCCACGATCAGCGCACCATCGTCCGCACTGATGCGCACGGTCGTTGCCCGCTCAAAGGGCGCAAGCGACGGATCGTGCGCGATCCACTTGGGTAGCCGCGTCGCAAGCCACGCGTTGATGTCGGCTGGGTCCATCGCGATCGCCCATGCCTCCCCCGCCGGGTCGCGAACTTTGGTCACCGCAGCAACCAGCGCCTGCTCGAGCGCCTCACCGCGAGTGATGGCGTCGTTGGGAAGCATCGGCCGCGCGGCGGGCGGGATCAGCGCAAGCACGGTCAGTGCGGCAATCGCACCGCAGGCAACCAGCACGATCGCGCAACCAAGGCGCTTCGTAAGAGATCGCTTGGCAAGAGACCGCTTGGCAAGAGACAGACTGGCAACTTCGCGTGGAGTCACATGCACAGGTTACGCGAGAAGCACACGGGCCTCGGCGAACCGAGGCCCGTCTGGATTGAGAAGCGTGTGCGAGAATCAACGACGCCGACGCTGACGCTGACCAGCGAAGCCAGCGAGGCTGAGGAGCGCAAGCGCGCCCGGCGCGGGGATCGCAAAAATCTGGTTCGTCGAATCGAGGTCAGAGATCGTCTGATCGCCTTCAAAGAAGCCAATTCGAGTGTTGGGCGCGTAGAAGTTGCCGTCGCCGTAGGTCGCCCCACCGTTCGAACGCAGAATGGCATCGAGGTTGATGAACATCTGCAGGCTCAACGCGCGCAGCGCAGAACCCGCCTCAAGAATCGCGAAACTCCGTGTCGGCATGGCCAAGGTTGGGTTCGCGCCGTATGGCGTGATGAAGTTGCCTTCACCTGGTGAGCCGCCTTCGCTTGGGCCAGTCCAAAGCGTGTACTGCTTTGTCTGAAAACGCCCAGGATTCCATGGCATGCTGGTGATGTACGACGCTGTGTCTCCAACATCATGGCTGAACGCGCCGTCTGACGCGCCGAAACTCGATGCAGGCATGATGTTGTTGCCGAACACATCGATCTGAAGGTACGCGGTTGTGCAGCGCGTTCCACCCGTGTAGCGCACGCCAACACCCACGATGCGGTCGCCAGCCTGCCACGAACCCGAGGTCAGACTGCCAGCGTTGTCGCCGGTGTAATCCGAGCCGTTGCCGGCAGCGCCATCGGCGAGGCGATTTCCACCAACGGCCTGACCCGCTTCAAGCGTGAACTGTGTGCGGTAGATATCGAAGGTGCGATTGGTCTGCCCCTGCACCCACACGCCAGAGGTTTGGCCATTCGAGATGAAGTCCCAACCGGCCCATGAGGATCCACCGTTGATATCAACGAGGCCTGCATGTGCCACGCTGATGAGGGTCATGGAGGCGAAGAGCGATGCTGTAGCGCTGGTGCATCGGGAATTCTGCATAGGGGGTTCTCGCGACTTTCGGGAGAGATTGATGAGGAAGACTCTGCAAGCGATCACAGGGCTCGACCAACAAGCATTTCCGACGGTGAAACTTGCCACCAACAGAGCCAAAGTCAGGGCGTGAATTGAAATTTAGGCAACATTCCCGGAGCGGAGCGCAGAAATCGCCGCTTCAGTTGTTCCGGAGCACAACAAAGTTTCGACAGCGTCCGCTCCGGCGCAACGCAACCGCGGTACGACACCCCGATTACTTGCCCCACGCTTCCAAGAGCAACGCGAGATCCGCCGCCCCGACCATACCATCGCCGTCGAGGTCCGCACTGCAACCGCCGGCAGCACCACACGGACCCCACGCAAGCAGTAAAAGCGAAAGATCCGCTGCGCCAACCTCGCCGTCGCCGTCGAGATCGGCGTTCGACATCGCAAGTTCGACGATCGTCCGATCGCCTCCGGCGTGCATCCCACGAATCCGCTCACCGCGTGCCAACAGCCCCGTCGGCTGCGTGCATTGAAACTGCGCATTCGCGCCCCACATGCGCAGCGAACCGTCAGGCAAAAGTGCAACACAGTGCTCGCGCCCGGCGCGCGCAGCGCGTACCGAGCCGAGGTCCGTGGGCACCGTCGACTGCCCCTGTTGGTTGTCGCCGAAGGCAACCACCGTGTTGTCTGCGCGCAGCAGAACCGTGTGATATCCACCGCAGTCAAGCGCATGCACAGCACCCGAGATTGGCGGCACGGTGCATTGGCCGAGTGAATTGTTGCCCCAACACACGATGCTGCCGTCGCTTTTGATCGCGACAGCGTGATAGCCACCGGCATCGAACTCGGCGACCGACGCAACACCCACAGGAATTGTGGTCTGCCCCGATGCACCATCGCCCCACGCGCGGAGCGTGCCATTCGCGCGCTCTGCGATGTTGAAGAAACCTCCCGCCGCGATGCGGGTTGCCAAGCCGAGATCTGCGGGAACACTTGTGGAACCAGCGGAATTCAGGCCCCACGCACGCACGGTTCCGTTCGTCTCCAGTGCCAGGCTATGCAGCCAACCCGCCGAGATCCGCGCAACGGCTCCGAGATTCGTCGGCGGTGTGCACTGACCGAACGCGTCGTAACCAACACCTGTGACGGCGCCCTCGTTCGAGAGAAAGAGCGTGTGGAAGCGGCCATCCGCAATGTCGCGCGGTGTTCCAAGCGCATTCGGCATGTTCACTTGACCGTAGTCGTTGAAGCCCCAGCGATACACCGTGCCGTCCGCGGTGAGGACGAGGTTGTGTCCTCCGCCAGCCGCCACATCGACGATCGCAGCAGGCTGCGCGAGGACCTCTGGTGGAATCGTGCAAGTCCCGTTCGATGATTGCCCCCAACACACCAGCTCGCCTTTGTTGGTCCACGCAATGTTGTGCTGCGCACCAATCGCAAGTTTGCGCACACCAACCAATCCGTCGGGTGGCTCGCACTGTCCGTACTCGTTGTAACCCCACAATCGCACGGTGCCGTCGAGCCGCACGATGCCTGTATGCCCCTCGCCTGCGGCAACAGTTCGAGCGAGGCCAGCATCTGCCGGAACGATGCACTGACCGAAGATGTTGTAGCCCCAGCAGATTGTCTCGCCACCAATGGTCACGGCGCACGAATGGCGATAGCCAGCAGCAACATCCGCGATCCCCGAGAGTTCGACAGGCGGCGTACACTGACCGTAACTATCGTCGCCGAAGCAAGTCACGACGGTGTCGCCATCGAGCGTCATCGTGTGGTACGCGCCGACCGCGACATCAACCACGCCGCGCACGCTCTTCGGAACATCGCATTGTCCGCTGAGATTGACGCCGAAACAGCGTACGGAACCATTGTCCAGAATCGCGGCGTTATGAAGTGGCCCCGCTTCAATCCGCGCGATGCGTGCACCCTCAAGATCCGCTGGCGGCGCGCACTGCGCTTCCGCGCGACCAAAGGCGACGATGACGCCGTCGTCTCTCACAAGAACCGTGTGATGCTGCCCAACCGATGCGAGACGCGCAGGGCCGGTGCGGTCGGCATTGGCGAAGCCGCTCCAACCCCATGCGACGACGCGTGGCGGTCCTGCGAACGCTGCGGTCTGCGAAGTCGCGACGCAGAAAAGCGCAACGCATGCAGTACGCGCGCAGATGTTCGAAGGGATCAAGCACTCGGCTGAAAGCACGCCAAAACCTACACGCGAAAGCGCTGCATTCAAACACTTCTCCGTGCGAAGATTTGGTCAAGGCACGCCACGCGGAACCCGGGAGCGTCAGAGCCGCGAACCCCAGTTCGCCAGAATCACCGCAAGATCACTCGCCGCGACCGTGCCGTTCAGGTCGAGGTCACCGAACGGAACGCCGTTCGTCCCCACGCGCCAAGCAGCATCGTCAGATCTTCCGGCCCGATGATGCCGTCAAGGTTGCCATCGCCGGCCGCGCGCTCGCACGCGTCGAGGCGACCATCGCCATCAACATCCGCAGCGCCGCCCGCGATTTCGACCGCGTCGTTGATCGCGTTCGCGTTGCAGTCGTTGTCGCACGAATCGGGCCGACCGTCGGCGTTCGCGTCGAGTTCAAATCCACTCGCAATGTCGCACGCATCAGGAATGCCGTTCGCGTTGCAATCGAAGAGGCCGAAGCGCCTGCCTGATTTACGCGAAAAATGGACGAAACCAACAAAGACCTGCCTTCTCGGACAGGGCGCACCGCTTCATCCAACACGCGTGCACGCGTGCACTCGTTCACGCGATGTAGCGCTTCACAACCAGTGTGTCGTTCTGCCCACCGAAACCGAACGAGTTCGAAAGGCAGATGTCGACCTTCGCCGCGCGTGTCTTGTTCGGCACATAGTCGAGATCGAGATCTGGATCAGGCGTGCCGTAATTGATCGTCGGCGGCAGCATGCCGTCACGAATCGCAAGCACGCAGGTCATGAACTCGACCGCGCCCGCTGCCGCGATGAGGTGACCCATCATGCTCTTGATGGAACTCATCGGAATGTCCTTCGCGCTCGCGCCGAACACGCGCTTGACGCCGCGGGTTTCGATCGAATCGTTCTCTTTCGTACCCGTGCCGTGCGCGCTGATGTAGTCGATCGCAGCGCGACCGTCCGCGCGGCGCGCGTTCGGGTCGATGCCCGCCTGCGCGAGTGCCATGTGCATCGACGCAGCGCCACCTCGGCCCTCGGGATGAATATCGGTGATGCGGAAGGCGTCGGCGCTTGAACCGTAGCCAGCAACTTCGGCGAGCGGCGTTGCGCCACGCGCGAGCGCATGCTCAAGGCTCTCGATCACGATCATGCCCGAGCCTTCGCCCATGACGAATCCATCGCGCGTCGCATCAAACGGCCGCGACGCCTTCGTTGGATCGCCCTTCGAAGTCGAGAGCGCCGTCAGACGATTGAAGCCGGTCACGCCAAGCACATGAATCATCGTGTGCGTGCCGCCCGAAAGCATGACATCGGTGTCGCCGCGCTGAATCAAACTGAACGCCTCGCCGATCGCCTGCGTGCTCGCAGCGCACGCGGTGAGACAGTTGAGCGCGGGCCCGCGGATACCGAATTCGCGTGCGAGGTGCGCGAGCGGCATATTCGGCTCTTGCTCGACTTCGCGCATCCGATCCATCGCACGATGCGCGTGATCTGCCCAGCGCACACCGTCGATTTTGCGTTCTTCCGCGTTCCATCCCGCGATGTTCGACGCAGCGTAGTTGTCGAAATCAATCACGCCTTCGCCAGCGCCGAGATAGAGACCAACGCGCTTCTTGTTCAAACCCGCAAATCCATCAAGGCCAGACTGCCGCCATGCTTGGCTCGCAGCACCGAGCGCGAACTGCGAATTGAGGCCAGCGGTCGCGTGGACCGCTGCGTCTTTCACGAAGTTCTGGATCGAGTAATTGCGCACTTCCGCCGAGAAATTCGTGGGAAAAGTGCGCGCGTCGAAACGAGTGGTCGGCCCCATGCCACTTTCAGAATTGAGCAGGCGCTTCCACACGCTGTCGACATCGTGGCCAAGTGGCGTCACCCAGCCCATGCCGGTGACAACGACGCGACGGTTGTTTTTCGTGGTGGTCATGTTCGTCGTTCGTCTCTTCCTTCGTCTCTCAGAGTTCAGCGTGGCGCGAAACAACGGCGGCGCTGTTCTGTCCGCCCAGACTCGGTGTTGCGATGAGAATGTGTCGAAGCGTTTGCGCAGTACTTGGCGCGGCGAGCGCATGCAGTTCTGCTGCCGAAGTCGTGTTCAAACGCGCAGGAAGCTTTTGTTCGTTGAGCGCGCGACACGCGACCGCTACGGCAATTGCGCCGAAACCAGCGCATGTTGTTCCGATCGATGGCGCAAGCATGATGAGTGGCTTTTTCGCGAGATCTGCGCCGAAGACACGCTCTAGCGCGTTTCGTTCAAGCGCGTCGAGCGACGGCACGCCCGAACCAAACGGAATGATGGCGTCGATATCAGCGGGCGTGAGTCCTGCGTCGCGCAGTGCTGCGTGCATCGCATCTGCAAGCGATTCACCGCTTGAGTCGGGCACCAGTCCGACCGTGTCATCACACCAACTCTGCGAGGCGCCTGTACCCGCAAGTACGGCGTGGATGCGTGCGCCGCGAGCTTTCGCGGTTTCTTCTGCTTCGACCACAAGAATGCCGCCACCTTCACCGATGAGCGTGCCCGAAGCTGTCGCATCGAACGGCTTCACGATCGATGTCGCGTCATCGCTTGGCGCACATCGCGCGAATCGCCCCGCGAGTTCTTGGCGCAAATACGCCATCGGATTCATCTTGCTGTCCGCACCGCCTGAAAGGCACGCGTCGGCCGCGCCGCGTTCAATCACGCGCTGGCTTTCCGCGAGCGAAAGCCCAGACGACGCTTCGTTGCAGGTGATCGTGTTCGACGGCCCTTGGCAATCATGAATGATCGTCACATGGCACGCGAGCATGTTGGGCAAGTACTTCAAGAGCCACAGCGGCGTGAGCTCTTGCATGCCCTGTTGACCCCATTGCCCTGGATCAAACGAGCCGGTCGCATTGCGCGAAGAGGCGAGTGCGCCGGTGAGTTCGTCGAGTTCCGCAGCGATGAGGCCCGCGCCGATATGGCAACCCACGCGGTCGGGGCGAATCGTCGGCGAACTGTCAGGGTCGGTGCCACGCGTTGCGAGACCGGCGTCGCGCACGGCGGCGAGCGCGCCACCAACAGCGATCTCAATATCGCGCGCCATGACTTTCGTCGCTTTGCGGTAACTCTTCGGAACAAGGTCCTTCACATCGAAGGTGTCGGGCAACTCAGCGCCCGATGCAGCGATGAAACCCGAGGCGTTGAAGGCTCGGATCGGCGCGAGGGCCGAACGGCCTTCGCAGAGCGCGACCCACAATGGATCGATCCCAACGCCGTGGGCTGTGACAGGGCCAAGACCGGTGATGACGACGCGTCGGCGAGACATGGGGCGCGGAGTATACGGCTCGCTCGGCACCACCGGACACGCCGAACGAAGGTCTCGCTACCGCCCCGCTGCGCGACGCGCGATGAGCATCGCCAATTCAAGCGCCTGCTCGTAGTTCAGTCGCGGGTCGACTTGCGATCGATACGCCCGCGAAAGGTCGTCGTCGGAAAGCCCGCGCGCGCCACCGGTGCATTCTGTGACATCTTCGCCGGTGAGTTCGATATGGACACCCGCAAGCACAGTGCCTTCCATGCGGTGAATTTCAAACGACTGCTCGACCTCTGCCAGAATGTGACCAAACTTGCGCGTTTTGACGCTCATTCCTGCCCACGCGCCGCTCGTTGGTACCACCGTCTCGGTGTTGCCATGCATCGGGTCCACGATCCACACGACTGGCAGCTGCGCGTCTCGCACAGCGCGAACCAAGGGCGGTAGAGCGCGACCAATGCGATGTGCTCCGCAACGCGTGATCAGCACAACACGCCCTTCTTCGCAACCATCGTTCGTGACTGACGCGAGCGAGCGAATGGTCGAGAGGAGTTGTTCCGCTGTCGTTTCGGGTCCGATCTTTACGCCAATCGGATTGCGAATTCCTCGACAAAACTCGATGTGTGCGGCATTCGGATCGCTTGTGCGAAGCCCGATCCACGGAAGGTGTGTGGAGAGGTTGAACCAGCCCTCGCGACGCGGTACTTGGCGCGTGAGGGCCGACTCATAGGCCAAGACCAACAGTTCGTGGCTTGTGAAGAAGTCAACGCGCTGCATGGCGCTGATCGTGCCACCTGCGAGCGTCTCCATGAAGCGCAGGCTCTCACCGATCGAATCAACCATGCGCTGATATTCCGCGGCCAGCGGCGCGTGCTTCACAAACGAAAGATCCCAATTCTCTGGGTGATGAAGATCCGCAAAACCGCCGTCGACAAGCGAACGAATGAAATTGAGCGTGAGCGCGCTGCGTTCGTACCCGCGCAACAAGAGTTGCGGATCGGGCGTACGAGCTTCGACCGTGAACTCGGGGCGATTGACATTGTCGCCGCGAAAACTCGGCAATTCAATTCCATCGCGAACTTCACTCGCTGCACTACGAGGCTTGGCGTACTGCCCAGCAAATCGGCCAATGCGCGTGATGCGCTTGCGTGTGCCGTGCACAAGAACAAGCGACATTTGCAGCAAAATCTTGAGTTTCGATGCGATGGCCGCAGAGGTGCAGTCGGTGAAACTCTCTGCGCAATCACCGCCCCACAAGATGAACCGCTCCCCTCGCGCGGCTTCCGCCAACTGAGATTTCAGCGCTTCAATTTCGTAACTCGTCACCAACGGAGGAAGTGCAGCAATCTCGTCGAGGGTACGACGAAGCGCGTTGCCGTCGCTGTAGATCGGCTGTTGCGTACAGGGCTTGCCTTCCCAACTGCGAGGAGTCCACTCCATAGGCGAAGCGTATCGGCAGGGACGAATCGTGTGCCTGAATGGAGGTGGGAGCGTGCAACATCATCACGGCCCCCGAGGATGCACTCCAAGGGGGCCGACCAGAGCGAGCGAAAGCGGGCACCTGAAGCGAAGCTTCAGCAGCCCGCCAGTCGCGAGCGCTGACGATTCTCGCGGTCGCCGCTGCGGCGGCGACCTGTGGCATGCATCACGCCAAAGCGAGCGAAA
>Ga0172372_10004977_pt1 | contig 18689 bp, 22 predicted proteins | sample LakKiv5m_2_FD_114544 | JGI IMG/M metagenome (GOLD analysis project Ga0172372, IMG submission 114544) | Freshwater microbial communities from Kabuno Bay, South-Kivu, Congo - kab_092012_9.5m | ecosystem: Environmental > Aquatic > Freshwater > Lake | place: Democratic Republic of the Congo...
ACTCCCCAAATTCCATTTCCTCCCAACGCGCTGGTTACCTTTCTTGCCATTTCTTGTGCCTCCTTCAAATGTTCTGGATCCATTGGCATCGGCTGCCAACTTTCTTGATAATCTCCACGCTCTTGACGATGACCTATTGGTGGACAAAACAACGTTTTTCCATTCGCTTGCGTTACGGTAAGTAATGTTATTTCATAATCAAAATCAATAAATCCTTCCACAATGACTTCTCTCAAATCTCCTCTTGAACCTTCCATCGCATAATGCCATGCCTTTTCTATATCTGATTCCGTTTTGATGACGCTTTGTCCTTTTCCGGAACTCGACATTAAAGGTTTTACCACGCAAGGTATGCCAGTGAATTCAATCCCTTTTTTCAATTCCTCAATTGTTGTCGCGTACCTGTAAGGAGCAGTTCTAACTCCGAGTTCAATAGCAGCCAAATCTCTAATTGCCTTGCGATTCATCGTGAAATTTGCAGCTTTGGCACTTGGAACAACTTGAATCCCAGCTTGCTCATACGCATAAAACTGCTCGGTTCTAATGGCTTCTATTTCAGGCACTATAATATCCGGCGAGTGTTTATCTACCACAGCATCCAAAGCATGAGCGTCTAACATGTTGATAACCTCGAATTCGTGCGCCACTTGCATGGCTGGTGCACCTTCGTAACTATCTACGGCCACCACATATTGTCCTAATCTTTGGCATGCAATAACAAACTCTTTTCCTAATTCGCCTGAACCAAGAAGTAAAATTTTCTTCCTCATAAAACAAATATAGCGATTCAGACAAAGAAGAAAGGTGCAAGTTTGGAATAAAAATATCATCTTTACCTAAAAGGAAATAATTCTCTTAACTTTGGGTTAATGTCTCGTTTAAATTTAGAAAATATTCTTGCTGCTTTGGAACCAATATCGTTGGCAGAAATGGATAGGGTAAAACTGATGAATAGAACAGACACTAAATTCGCCTTTCATTATGATAAACTGGCCTATTTTTTATCTGAAATGAATTCTCACTATCAAATTTTGACGATTAACGGCACCAATACGCCTCATTACGAAAGTTTATATTTTGACGATCACCAGTTTAGATTTTTCAAGGATCACCACAACGGAAAAGGAGATCGATTCAAGGTGAGAATTCGTAAATATGTTGAATCAAATTTATTTTTTTTAGAGATCAAACATAAATTCAAGGGACGAACGGATAAAAAAAGAATTGAAACGCTTGATTTTCACAGCAATTTTGATTCTGGTCAGAAAGAGTTTATTTTAAAACAAATGAAGGAAGATATTAATCTTCAACCAACTATGTGGAATTCCTTTCAACGAATAACATTGGTTCACAAAACCTTAAACGAGAGACTAACATTAGATTTTAACATTGAGTTTCATATTGATAATATTGAAAAAAAATTCCCCCATCTAATAATTGCGGAATTAAAACAAGAAGAATTGAATCGAAATTCTCCTTTTTACGTACTCATGAAAGCACAACGTATTCGTCCTTACAGATTGAGCAAATATTGTCTTGGATCTGTTGAGCTATACGGCGAGGAAAAACTTAAATTTAACCGATTCAAAAAGAAGTTACTTTTTTTGAACAAAATTGAAAATAATGAACACTAATTTAATTCTATTTTTTGAAAATCTTAATGTTACCTGGTTTGACGATGATATTTACATGCTAATACTGAGGATGTCCGTCAACCTATTCTTTCTAACTATTATAATTCGTTACCTATATTACCCTAAAACCAGAAGAAAAGATTATTTATTAACCTATTACCTTATCGGAATGATAACATTTTTTCTTTGTTTCGGTTTGAAAAAGTTGGACATAGATACCGGAATGGGACTTGGTTTATTTGCCATATTTGGAATTATTCGTTACCGAACAGATGCCATCGAAATTAAAGAAATGACCTATCTATTTTTGGTCATCGGTATCAGCGTGGTAAATGCACTTGGAATGAATAAAGTTAGTGTAGCGGAAATAGCCATTATTAATGTTGTTACAGTTCTATTAACCTTTGTATTGGAGAGACTTTGGTTGATGAAACATGAAACAAGAAAAACCATAAACTACGAGCGAATTGATTTAATTGTACCCGAAAAGTACGAGGAGATGAAGGCAGATCTGGAAAAAAGAACAGGTTTAAGTATTAATCGCGTAGAAGTGGGAAAAATTGATTTCTTGAATGACACGGCCCTAATACGTATTTATTATTTTGCAGACGAACAAGAATTTTCAGATTATCACGTTAGTTAGGTGTGAAATTTAACATAATGCTCCGGCGTTTACTCTTTCCTATAAGCCTTATTTGGTGGATCGTTACCTGTGTCAGAAATTTTCTTTATGACAAGTCCCTTTTGAAGAGCTACGAAATTCCCCATAAATCAATAATTGTTGGTAATTTATCTGTCGGAGGAACAGGAAAAACGCCAATGGTCATTTACCTTACAAAACTACTGAGTGAAAAACATGAACTCCAAATTTTGTCGCGTGGTTACGGAAGAAAAACAAACGGCTATTTATTAGTAAATGAGGATCACACCTCTATCGATGTTGGAGACGAGCCGCTCCTTTATTTCAATAAATTCAAAAAAAATATAGCAATTGCAGTATCGGAGAATAGAGCCAATGGCGTTCAACAATTGAGGGAGATTCAACCGAAAAGTGTAGTTATTTTAGACGATGCATTTCAACACCGAAAAATTAAGGCTGGTTTTTCAGTGCTTTTAACAACTTACAATTCATTATTTTCGCAGGACTTCCTTTTACCTGCCGGCAACCTAAGAGAAGGAAGAAGTGGCGCAAAACGCTCAGATATCATTGTCGTCACAAAATGTCCTCTCAATATGACTGAAATTGATAAAAATATAGTTAAATCGGCGTTATCGAAATACAATAAACCTATTTACTTCTCTGGAATCTCCTACTCCGATCCGATTTCGTTTGGAAAATCAGCAAATTGTTCCAAAAACGTACTTTTAGTTACTGGAATTGCCAAACCAGAACCTCTTATTGAATACTTGAGCGAAACATCGAGAGTAGAACATATTTCTTATCCAGATCATCACAACTTCTCAGCTAATGAAATTCAAAAAATTCATGAAAAAATTGATACCTTTGTGAGTGAAAATTGGAGTATTATTACAACTGAAAAGGATTACATGCGTCTGTTGCCCTTCAAAGAAAAATGGGGCCTTTCAAATTACCCTTGGTTTTATATTCCAATTGAAATGAAAATAGAAAATGAAAATGCCTTTAATCAACTTATAATAGACTATGTTAGAACAATTTGAAGCATCCGTAAAATTCATTCAATCCAAAACAAACGTTCAACCGTCAATAGGAATAATTCTTGGTACCGGATTAGGAGGTTTGGTGAAGGAAATCAACATTATTGATCAAATTCCTTACGAAGAAATTCCCAATTTCCCAGTATCAACAGTGGAGAGCCATTCAGGCAAATTAATTTTTGGTGAGTTAGGAGGAAAACATGTTGTCGCCATGCAAGGTCGATTCCATTACTACGAAGGCTACTCATTACAACAAGTAACATTTCCTGTTCGCGTTATGAAATTACTTGGAATTGAGCGACTATTTGTAAGCAATGCATCAGGTGGTGTAAATCCGGATTTTCAAGTTGGTGAAATAATGATTCAAAACGATCACATTAATTTGTTTCCTGGAAATCCATTAATTGGGAAGAACATCGATAAGCTCGGACCACGTTTTCCAGATATGAGTGAACCGTATGACCCTGAAATGATCTCATTAGCGCAAAAAATAGCTGCAGAAAACAATATACGTGTTGCTGTTGGAACGTACGCTGGTTTAACCGGCCCAACACTTGAAACCCCTGCAGAATACAGCTATGTTCGCGCGATTGGAGCCGATGCTGTTGGAATGTCTACCGTACCTGAAGTTATTGTTGCGCGACACATGGAAATTCCTTGTTTTGCGATTTCTATTATAACCGACTTAGGCGTTCCTGGAAAAATACAAAAAGTAAGTGTACAGGATGTGATTGAAGTAGCGAGCAGACAGGAGCCCAAAATGACCTTGATTATGAAAGAATTAATTTCAAGAATTTAATGGCAATCGACGATTCAATTAAAGCAAAATACGAGGCGGTAATTGGTTTAGAGGTGCATGCTCAAATGCTCACGAAATCAAAAGCCTATTCAAATGATATCAACGAGTACGGAGCTTCACCCAACACCCAAGTGAGTGTCGTAACCTTAGGTCACCCTGGTACCCTACCCGTTATGAATAAAAAAACAATTGAATATGCTGTTAAGTTGGGAATAGCCTGTGGATGTACAATAGCGCCAGAACAATATTTCGCAAGAAAAAATTATTTCTACCCTGACTTACCTAAAGGGTACCAAATTACACAAGATAAAACGCCAATTTGTACGGGTGGAAGCATTATCATTCGCGATGAAAACCAAGAAGAAAAATCTATTCGATTGACGCGTATTCACATGGAAGAAGATGCAGGAAAAAGCATCCATGACGTGGATGTATACGACACATTGGTCGATTTAAACCGTGCAGGCACTCCCCTATTGGAAATTGTTACTGAACCTGATATTGCTAGCTCTACTGAAGCATACAATTATTTAACCGAGGTTAGAAAACTTCTACGTTACTTGGAAATTTGCGATGGAAACATGGAAGAGGGTTCTATGCGGTGTGATGCCAATATTTCGGTGCGATTAAAAGGTGAAAAGGCTTTCGGAACTAAAGTAGAAGTTAAAAACATGAACTCAATTCGGAACGTGCAACGTGCCATAGAGTTTGAGATTAGTCGTCAAATTGAGGCCATTGAAAATGGGCAACCCTTAACACAGGAAACAAGAGCTTTTGATGCGCTAAAAGGAATAACCATTTCCATGAGAACGAAAGAAGCTGCGAACGATTATAGGTATTTTCCTGAACCGGACCTGCAACCCATAACCGTTAACGAAGCTTACATTCAATCGGTAGAAAAGACAATGCCTGCATTACCAAGAGTGCTTTTTGAAAAATACACTAAGGTCTATGGGCTTTCTTCCTATGATGCTTATAATTTAACGGATTCAAAAGGAATTGCACTTTACTATGAAGAGCTAATTGCTTTCACGTCAAATTACAAAGCGGCAGCTAATTGGATGATGGGCGATGTGAAATCATATTTAAATGAATTTGGCGTTGAAATTGATCATTTCCCTATTACTCCTCAACGGCTATCTGGATTAATAACCCTAATTGAACAAGGAAAAGTTTCAACTTCGATGGCTTCTCAAAGAATATTTCCTGAAATGCTAAATTCAGATGCGGAGGCTACTCAAATTGCAGAGCAATTAAATTTGATACAAGATTCATCTGAAGACTCTCTAAAAGCTTTTATCTTAGAAGTTATTAATAATCATCCCAATGAGGTTGAGCGCTTTAAAAACGGAGAAAAACAGCTCACGGGTTTCTTTATGGGGCAGTTGATGAAAGTTTCAAAAGGGAAAGCCGATCCTAAAACTTCGAATAGTTTATTGAGACAAATGCTTGAAGAACTTTAAATCATGATGATAAAAAAGTATTTACCTCATTTGATTATCTTGCTAGTTGCCTTAGGTGCAGTCGGTTATTTCGTATATCAGAACAGAGATTTAAGCGATTCCAATAACGAAGACACAAATCGAGAAAAGGCCAAAAGCGTAACCATAAAAGGTGTAATAAAGGGAGCAGAAGGCATGGATATTTCACTTGATTTTCCTGCAGAAAACAAGTTAGAAAACATCTCAAAAACTAAAATTTCAGCCGATGGAAGTTTCGAATTGACCGGAAATATTAAGGAGTTAAATGTATACCAGTTAACCATTCCGAACCTTAAAAAAGCTATTCCACTATCTTTATTGCCCGGTGATCAAATTACCCTACAAACAAATGCTGATGAATTTGCATATAAACCAAATGCAAGTGGAACAGAATGGTGCGGAACTTTAAATAAATTTGCCCAATTCACGGCTCCTCAACCTGGGTTATCACCCGAAGAATCATTTCAAAAACTAACGACTTTTGTTAAATCCGAAATGCTTGCGAAACCTGAAAATCCCTTTAATGTGGTGTTGTTGTATTATTTAATTCCTTCGGCAGATAATATTAAAGTATTAGAAGAAGTGGTAACGGCCTACGAATTCAATTACCCTAATACGATTCCTGCCTTAAGATTTCGTAAAACATTGAACATGGTTCGACCTCAATTCGCATTGAAAACACTAGAAGGAAAAGAATTTGATATCGCTACGCTAAAAGGCAAAATTGTATTGGTTGATTTTTGGGCATCTTGGTGCGGTCCTTGCAGAAAAGAGAATCCCAATTTAGTAGCCATGTACAAGAAATATAAGTCAAAAGGATTCGAAATTGTTTCCATATCTTTAGACGAAGATTACAAAAAATGGGAGGAAGCCATTGCCGCTGATGGACTTATTTGGCCCAATCATATTAGCGATTTAGGTGGTTGGAATTCTTATGTAATTGGAGAGTTTGGAATTAGTTCGATTCCATATACGATGGTACTTGACAGGAACGGACTTTTGTTAGCTCAAGGGTTGAGAGGACCAGAATTAGAAGAAACTATTAAAAAAGCTTTAGATGAAAAATAGACTTTTATTCTTATTTACCGTAGTTCTTTCGTGCCATCTCATGGCTCAAAAGGGAACGGTTAGAATTTCCGGGATGATCTTTAATTCGGATGAAAAACAATTTACAGTACGACCTTTAGTTGGGAATGCAAATGACCAAACAACAGATAAATCACTGACAATATCTCCCGATGCTAATGGTAACTTTTCTGTTCTGTACACCTATGATCAACCTGATTATTACCAATTTCAAGTAGGTCAACGCACCATTTTTTTAATTATTAAGGACACAACTTCATTAAAAATTTATGCCGACGGAAAACAACTTGAAAAATTTTGCAATATCGTAGGATCAGATGAATCGAAAGCTATGTTTGATTTTCTTTTGGTTGCAGACAAGTGGAAATTAAAAATCGACTCGGCAAACAGAGCAATTCAAGCAGATAAAAGCAAGGAGAAAGAAATAAATGAATATATGCAAAAACAATATTTTTCTTTTCAAAATGAACTACAAACCTTCACTGGAGCGAATCAAAATTCCCCTGCTCTAATTGCTGCGCTTTCAGTTATGAATATGCAAAATGATTTGGAAGGGTATGATCGTATATTATCTCAGTTGCAACAAGCATTTGGACAAAGTTCCCTTGTCAAGCAGTATGTAGCTGATTTTACAAATTATAAAAAGAAATTAGACGAAGGAAAACCTCTTGCTCAAGGAAAAGTTGCTCCAGATTTTGGAAATCTTAGCAAAACCACTTAAGGGTAAAAAAACCATGAAATTATCCGACTTGAAAGGTAAAGTTGTACTGATTGATTTCTGGGCGTCTTGGTGTGGACCGTGTAGACGAGAGAATCCAAATGTGGTGAAAACATACGAAAAATACGAAAAAGATGGCTTTACAATTTTGAGTGTTTCCTTGGATAATGATAAAGCGAAATGGCTGGAAGCAATTGAAAAAGATAAACTTATTTGGCCCTATCATGTGAGTGATTTAGGAGGTTGGAACAGTAAGGTCGCCAGAATGTACGAAGTTTCAAGTGTACCCTTCACTGTTTTGTTGGGAAAGGATGGTAAGATAATTAAAACAAATTTGAGAGGTCCTGCATTAGAAGCAGAATTGGTTAAAATTTTTGGGCACTAAATCTACTTGAAAAAATCCGAGCATCATATTGCCTATTTCGCATCTGATTTTCACCTAGGAACTCCGAATGAAAAAAGCAGCAGAGAACGGGAAAAAAAAATACTTTCGTGGCTTAATGAAGTTCAAAAAGACGCAACCCATTTATTTCTAGTTGGTGATGTTTTTGATTTTTGGTTTGAATACAAACACGTAATCCCTAAAGGTTTTGTAAGAATTCAAGCTAAACTAGTTGATCTCGTTGAAGGTGGTATTCAAGTGCACCTGTTTCATGGAAATCACGACATGTGGATGTTTGATTATTTCTCGAAAGAACTTGGCGTAACTATTCATTCGAATGAATTTGAGATTGAATTAAATGGCTCAAAATTATTCATTGCTCATGGAGATGGAATTGGACCTGGCGATCGTGGTTATAAGTTCATAAAAAAAATATTTAGAAATAAATTTTGCCAATGGCTATTTGCCCGGTTGCATCCTAATTTCGGCGTTGGACTTGCAAACCATTTTTCTAAGTCAAGCAGAAAGAAAACTGGCCATCTAGATGAAGAATTTGAAGGAATGGAACGTGAATGGATTTTTCAATTTTTAAAAAATGAACATTCAAAATTCAAAGCCGACACTTATATTTTTGGTCATCGACACCTACCGCTTTTCGTTAAAGAAGAGGAATTCCAATATATAAATTTAGGTGAATGGTTAAGCAAATGTTCCTATGCTAAATTCTCTGAAAAAGGATGGGAATTACTACAATGGAAGGAAAACCAAGTTTTGCCGTTAACTTCTGCTCATTTACTATGATTATTGAAATTGAAAATGAATCCGCTTTAAAACAAGCTGCGGAAAACCTTATTTCAACGTTTGGGCTTGGCGTCTATGCCTTCAGAGGTGATATGGGTGTGGGAAAAACAACTTTCATAAGAAATATTCTGCATCACATAGGAATTGCTGACTTTGAGGGCTCACCGACCTATGCTATAATTCAATGTTACGAAGGAACAAATTTAATTTACCATTTAGATTGTTATCGCATTGAAAATCAAGCCGAGGGATTCGATATTGGGTTATTTGAACTTTTTACTGATTCTGCCTATTTTTTTATAGAATGGCCAGAAAAAATTGAATCATTTCTTCCAACTAACGTAATTTGGGTGTATATTCGTAAGGAAGAGCATAGCGAAAAAAGAATCATTGAAATAACACATGATAACCAACCCTGAAATATTGCAGTCATTACTTCATCAAGGAAGTATGAGCCCTCAAGAGGAAATGCTTGAAATTAAGAAGAAAAAAGGTGAACTGTTTATAGGTATACCAAAAGAAATTTCTTTTCAAGAAAGAAGGGTCGCACTTGTACCGGAAGCAGTTTCACTTTTAATTGCTAATGGTCACAGGGTTAGAATTGAACACAATGCCGGGGAAGGATCAAATTTCAATGACCATGACTACAGTGAAGCTGGTGGCGAAATTTGTCACGACCCTAAACAAATTTATGAATGTGACATAATTCTTAAAGTCGCACCACCTACCGAAGAAGAAATCGATATGATGGTTGGAAACCAAACGTTTATTTCTGCTCTTCAATTAGCTATCCAACCAAAACAAATCCTTCAGAAATTAATGTCCAAGAAGATTACAGCTATCGCGTGGGATTATGTTCGCGATGAAGAGGGAGTTTTTTCTGCCGTGAGAACACTTGGAGAAATTGCGGGAACAACTTCTATTTTAGTGGCTGGTGAATTATTGAGCAGCTTTTCATCTGGTAAAGGAATGATGTTAGGAGGAATAGCCGGTGTTCAACCAACAGAGGTGGTAATTATTGGAGCGGGAACGGTCGGTGAATTTGCCTCTCGATCAGCAATTGGGCTCGGTGCCTCCGTTAAAGTTTTTGATAATTCTCTTTCGAGATTAAGAAGGCTCCAAAACGATATTGGTTCACGCGTGTATACGTCAATTATTCAACCTAAAGTTTTGGCAAAAGCAATTCGCCGAGCGGACGTTGTTATCGGAGCATTGAGAAGCCCAATTGGCAAATCTCCGTGCGTTGTGACAGAAAGTATGATAGAATCAATGAAGGAAGGATCCGTAGTCGTCGATGTGAGCATAGATCAAGGTGGTTGTTTTGAAACTTCTCGTGTTACCAATCATAATGAACCAACTTTCATTAAACATGGCGTGATACATTATTGTGTTCCAAATATTGCCTCAAGGGTTTCACGAACTGCTTCGTTTGCCTTATCTAATATCTTTTCACCCCTAATTTTAGAAATGGGAGATAAAGGTGGCGTTTCGGAATTAATACGCGCTCAAAGAGGATTTAGAAATGGCGTGTACGTTTATAGAGGGATTTTAACAAATGAAGTGCTGGGAAGAGCATTTGATTTGAAATTTAAAAACATTGAACTTCTCTTACCAGGGATTTAATGCTACCGTTTCCTGTTCTTACTTTACCTCCTGCACGCTTAGACATAAAGAAAAATAATGACCAATATTTTGTCAGATGTCTTGTGAGAAAAAAATGGATAATACTTACGCCTGAAGAATGGGTACGCCAACATTACATCTTTTTTTTAGTTGATAACCTGAATGTTCCAATTTCTTATGTTAGTGTAGAAAAAGCCATCCAATATGGAGAATTAACTAAAAGATGGGATATTCTAGTTTATTCAAGGTCACATACTCCGCTAATTCTTATTGAATGTAAAGCTCCACATATTGTACTTTCGAATAAAACCCTTTTTCAACTCTTCACCTATCAACATGTAATTCAAGGTGAATATTTAGGAATAAGTAATGGAATCGATCATTCATTTTATTCCATTGAAGCTGAAGGTGACAAAAAATTGGTTGAAATTACAAGTTTTCCTTCTTGGAACTAGTTTTGCATATAATTCCACTCTCCAGATTTCATTTTCTTGTATTCTCTCGATAAATAGGCTAACTGTAAACGCATTCTATCCATGGATTCCTCTGTTTCTGGTGTTAGCGCTTGCTTGCGAAGTTTTAATTGCATTTTCATGAACATGGCGTGCAACAATACCTCAACTTCATGATGACGTTCTAATTTTGACTTGACCTTAAAGGCTTGAATATCATCATGACAAGCTTCACACAAACCCTTATATTTTTCATCATTTACTAAAGTAATCAATGTATTGTGAAGGTAGATCAACTCCAAAACGATTTCTTTTAATTCTTCTAAATGACCGCTTTTTTCTATCCCTTGAGTCTTCATTTCGCTCATAAAATTTCGATAAAAAGCTCTTAAATCTTTGATTTCTGCATTTTCAGCATCACCTTCTCCTGTAAACAAGCTCAACACTGTTGATTCGTCAAAAGATAAGGACCGAATTAACTCCTCTATTTGGTACATTAAGAGAATATACTCTGCGATATTCTCACTTTTTTTATTGTTCGGATGCATTTTCGTTATTAGTTCTTACCAAATTGATCTTGGTTCTCGTTGAGGTAATTGATAAATTCTCTTGTAACATCCATCGATGGGTTAATATACGTGAACTGACCACCTTTACTGTGAGCAATGAGCACATCTATTTTATGCTTCTCTGAATATTTTTTACCGATTCCTTCAATTTTTTTATCTATAATTTCTAATTTCTTAGCCATGTCTTCTTGAATTCTAGCGCCTTCAGATTGCTGATATTTCATAATATCCTCTTGCATTTTTTGAGCCTTTTGTTGTACCGCTATCATGTCATTTTCAGATAAAAGTCCCTTTTTAGCTTCAGCATCTTTTTGAATCAAATACTTTTCATATTCTGCAGTTCGCTTTTCAACTTCCTTCTGAAATGCGAGTTGACGTTGAGAAACCACTTCGTCTTGTTGTTTGTAATACTTAAATTGAGAACGCAAACTATCCAATTGATAATAAGCAATTTTTAACCCGGACGTGTCCTTAGATACGACTGCAGGAACAGTGTTCTTTTCTTCTTTTTTCTCTGGTTGAGATTCATTTCCACAAGCAAATAACACGAGGGAACATAAAACAATGAGGTAACTTCTTTTCATTTAAGTGATTTTTGTATTTCCGTCCAATCCGAACGCATCGCTAAAAAACGTTGAAATGCATTTGGCAGAAGATTATTAATTATTTGATTCTCCAATTTATCAAGGTTCTCAACTTCTTGAACATGTATTTTATATAGCTGTTCAAACATTCCTAACTCAATTTTTACAATATACTTGTCATTATACTGATGGAGTTGAATTAGAAACCTATCATGCGGTATTTGTTTTATCAAACGCATGTTACAAAAATAGGAATTCTCACTAAGTTAAATGATGTGCTCTAATTTAATTTCAGAAATTTCAAAAGGAACTTTCAACATGTGAGCATAATCTTTACCGACTTCTTTCATGTCAGCATCCTCTGCGTAATAATGCCACTTCACTTCTGCCGTATTTCCTTGTTGAACCATGTCGTTTAATTTGTACAACAGATGTAGAAGCTCCTTGCTAGATGAAGTGTTTAGGTAGTCTATTTGAATATTTATAGTAGTGTGACTAGCTGGATTTTTCAAGTAATCACTAAACCATTCTTGTACTCTCCCCCAAAATTCAGCACTGTTTTCTGGAATGCATTTTCCTGTAATTTCAATTGAACCCTGAGGATTTAAGAGAATCATCGGGGTGGTATTCGTTGCTATAATTTCAATATATTCCATACGATAAGAGTCGGAAAGTTACTGCTATTTTAATTAATTGAAAAATCAATTTATTCACACATCGCTACAATCTTACTATTAAAAGACTCATATCTTGTTGATTTCATGATAAATAATCACTCTGCTAAAACAAATTATTGTATTTTTTTTATTATTTTTTTTTTGAGCGTATTGAATAATCAGAATTTTATTCTAATTTCGACCCTAATAACGGTTTTATAAACCTATAAATTACAACGTTTTAACCATTTATGACCAGTATTTTTGTAGCCAAGTTAGATTTTGGCGTTACGAATGAGCAATTAAAGTCGCTATTCGAGCAACATGGAAAAGTAGCTAAAGCCAGTGTTGCAGTTGACAGAGAAACAGGGAAATCAAGAGGATTTGGATTTGTTGAAATGCCTGATGAAATCGAGGCTCAAACTGCAATTCGAGCACTTGATGGTTTTCATGTAAACGGACGACCGATAGCCGTAAAGCAAGCAGAAGATAGATCAGCTAATAAAGGACAAGCCAATCCATCGAAACCGAATTACAGCAGCAACAATAACACGTCGATCAGAAAAGAAGAATATTCAAGACCCAAAACAGAATATACGCCTCCACCGGTTACACCAGATGTTTTTCCTCCTGATGCTTTTAAAACGGATCAGCGTAAAAAAGGGAAAGAAAAAACGAAAGCCGAATTAGACGCAGAAATAAGAGCCAAAAAACTGAAAGTAGATGCACAAAGCAAAAAGGCTAATAAATACAATAAATTCTACGAGGAGGACGATGACGACTTAGATCCAGATCTTTTCTCCTATCGCAAAAAAGACGAAGAAGATTTCTTTGACGACGAAGAAGATGACGATATTTAGTCATTAGCCGTTTTAATAATTAATTTTGTGGGATGTCAAATTCGTTTTCAAGTAAGTTGAAACATCCTGTTTTTAAGGTTATTTCTCAAGTAATTGAAGAAACTAACCAGCCAGCATTTGTAATCGGAGGATTTGTACGTGATCTCATTTTAGAAATTCCTTCAAAAGATATTGATGTTGTAACTGTTGGCGATGGTACTGCTTTTGCCAAACGGGTTGCTGAAATACTTCGGGTAAAAAAAATTACAACCTTTAAAAATTACGGTACTGCACATTTTAAATACAAAGACTTAGATATCGAATTTGTTGGTGCACGAAAAGAATCATACCACAGTGAATCAAGAAATCCTAGTACTGAACTCGGTTCGTTAAGTGACGACCAATTACGCCGCGATTTTACCATAAATGCTCTCGCCTTTGATTTGAGTAAAAGTAATTTCGGTGAACTCATAGATCCATTTAACGGATTAATTGATCTTGAAAAAGGAATAATTAAAACACCAACAGATCCAAAAACAACTTTTAGTGATGACCCTCTGCGCATGCTTCGAGCCATTCGTTTCGCTACTCGTCTTAATTTTTCAATTGAAATTTCATGTTTAGAAGCCATTAAAGAAAATTGTGAAAGGATTTCAATTGTATCAAAAGAACGGATTTCAGAGGAATTGAATAAAATGATCTTAACAGAAACCCCTTCGCGCGCATTCAAATTATTAAAAAGTACCAATCTATTACCCTTGATTTTCCCTGAAATGGAAAGCTTGTGTGGTATTGAAACAATTAATGGCAAAAGTCACAAGGACAATTTCATTCACACCTTACAAGTACTAGATAATTTAAGTTTAAATACCGATTCACTTTGGTTGAGATGGGGTGCAATTTTACACGATATTGCCAAACCACCAACCAAACGCTTTGACCCTAAAATTGGATGGACTTTTCATGGGCATGAAGAGCTTGGAGCTAGAATGGTCCCTCGTATTTTTAAAGCTATGAAATTACCCCTAGACAATAAAATGAAATATGTCCAGAAACTTGTTCGACTGCATTTACGGCCTATTGCCTTAGTAAAAGGTTCTGTAACCGACTCTGCAATTCGCCGATTGTTACATGAAGCCGGAGATGATATTGAGGATTTAATGCTCTTGTGCAATGCAGATATTACATCAAAAAACGAATTCAAGGTTAAAAAATATCGAGAAAATTTTCAACTCGTTTCACAAAAATTAAAAGCTGTCGAGGAAAAAGATAAAATTCGAAATTTCCAACCTCCGATTAGTGGTGAATATATAATGAATACTTACAGAATCGGTCCTTGCGCTGAAATTGGTGCAATTAAAAATAGTATCAAAGAAGCAATACTTGAAGGTGAAATAGCAAATAATTTTGAAGAAGCGTTAGCGCTCATGTTAAAATTAGGTGAACAACATGGATTAAAGGCACCAGAAATGCCTTCGGTCTAAAATTAGTTTGTATATTTACAAGAAGATCCAACGCGCATATGCCAGGCCTTAAATTCAGAGTACTTCTAGACACCGATAAAAACGAAGAAATTTTTCGCGACATATTAATTCGTGACACCGATAATTTTGAGTCACTTTTTCAATCCATTGTAAAAGCGTTTAATTTCAAGGGTGATCAAATGGCATCATTTTATGTCTCCAATGATAGCTGGGACAAAGGTCATGAAATTAGCCTTATGGATATGTCTTACGACGACGACAGTATCGATGCTCTTCCAGGGGTAATGAAAAATGCCATAATAAAGGATTTTCTTGAGGAACCAGATCAGAAATTCATACTTGTTTATGATTTTATGAAAATGTGGATATTTTTGGTAGAATTGATTGGATTCGATAGAATAGAACCAGGATCTCCAGAAATCATTTTGGCTGTAGGCACCCCTCCAATTGAAAGCACTAAGGAAATGTTGGATGAAAGTATGTTTTCGAGTGAAGATGCTGGGGTGGCAGACTATGAAGAAGAGGACGAACTTGGCTTCAATGACTTTGACGATGACTACTCCGATGATGACCTCGCGGATTACAATGAAGAGTTTTATTGATGAACAAATTAAAAGCAGATCCTGTCGGTAAAGCAATTTTGGATTATTCCAAATCTCGAAAACCCGCTGATATTATTGTACATTCTGATTTGTGCGAAGATGATATCATTCCTGTGGAGGTTCTTTTTCGCTCCTACAAAGACATGCCAGATTTAGAGAAAAAAGCTTTGTCACTTTGCAAAGGAGATGTTTTAGACGTTGGTGCTGGTGCTGGTGTACATGCTTCCTGGTTAAAGAAAGAAGGTTTTAATGTAGCAGTTTTAGATGCGAGTCAGGGAGTATCAAATTATTTAGAACAACAGAATTTTAATGTCATCTCTATCGACTTCCTCTCTGCCCCTACCCATAAAAAATACGAAACTATTCTGATGATGATGAATGGAATTGGAATAGCGGGCAAATTATCAAATTTGAACGAATTTCTGTTGAAAGTTAAATCACTTTTAAATCCAGGTGGTCAATTACTTTTCGATTCCTCAGATGTGAAATATTTATATGAGGACGAAGACGGTTCTCTTCTGGTAGATTTAAATGCAGAATATTACGGGAATTTCAAGTTCCAAATGGAATATAAAAATGAAATTGGCGAATGGTTTGATTGGTTATACGTTGACTATGATACAATTCACAAATTCGCACAAAAAATAAATGCTAAATCTGAACGAATCATGGAATTCGATAATCATTATTTGGCAAGAATTACCTTTTAAAAAAATGCGTATAATCATTCTTACTATTGTGCTTGTGCTGGTATCTTGTACAACATATTCAGACGAAGAAATTCAAGAATTTGATGAACAAATAGAGGTTTACTTGAAAAAGCAAAAACTTTCTTATTCTAGGTCAGAAGATGGATTATATTACCGAATTGAAAATGCAGGTAAGGGTAGAAAAATACAATACAATGACAGTGTATTAATCTCTTATAAAGGTTCTTTATTAGATGGTAAAATTGTCGATTACCAAAAAACTCCCATCTGGTTTGCTGTCAAAGATTTAATTTCAGGTTGGAAACAAGGTCTAACAATGGTAAGTAAAGAGGCTGAACTAAAACTTATTGTACCACCACAATTAGGTTATGGTGATCATGAATTAGAATCGATACCCAAAAATTCTATTCTCATTTATGAATTAAAAGTTTTCGACATTCATTAAAAATCAATTAGCAATTGTTATTTTTACACATCAAAAATAAGAAACAGAACTATGAGCGTACTCGTTAATAAAAACTCAAAGGTTATCGTACAAGGATTCACAGGAAGTGAAGGAACTTTCCATGCAGGTCAAATGATTGAATATGGAACAAATGTAGTGGGTGGTGTTACTCCTGGAAAAGGTGGAACTTCTCACTTAGATCGTCCTGTTTTTAATACCGTTCTTGATGCAGTAAAGACAACAGGCGCTGATGTTTCAATTATTTTTGTTCCACCTGCGTTTGCAGCTGACGCAATTATGGAAGCCGCAGAAGCTGGAATAAAAGTTATTGTTTGCATTACCGAAGGTATTCCTGTAAATGACATGGTGAAAGCAAAAGAATATATTAAAGGTTTCTCTTGTCGATTGATCGGCCCAAATTGCCCTGGAGTAATTACTGCTGATGAGGCTAAGGTTGGAATCATGCCTGGTTTTGTTTTCAAAAAAGGAAAAATAGGAATTGTCTCTAAATCCGGTACCTTAACTTATGAAGCTGCTGATCAAGTAGCAAAAGCTGGCTTGGGAATAACAACAGCAATTGGTATCGGTGGTGACCCAATCATTGGAACAACGACTAAAGAAGCAGTAGAATTATTGATGAATGATCCCGAAACAGAAGGAATCGTAATGATTGGAGAAATCGGAGGAAGTCTCGAAGCTATTGCTGCAAGATGGATTAAAGTAAATGGAACAAAACCTGTAGTTGGTTTTATTGCTGGTGAAACAGCTCCTAAAGGAAGAACTATGGGGCATGCCGGTGCTATCGTTGGTGGTGCTGATGATACAGCAGAAGCTAAAAAACGCATCATGAGAGATTGTGGGATACACGTTGTTGATTCTCCCGCTCAAATTGGCGCTAAAATGGCCGCTGTACTTGGTGTAACGGTTTAATACAAACTTGTAAAAGCGACTAAGGGTCGCTTTTTTTTTGAAATGTCTACACAGAATCTACAGAAAGTCAGGGTATTCGAAAATTCCCACATCATTTTTTGGTTATTCAAAGACATGAGTTGGGCAATGGGTTGGAAATGGCTCGGAATAGCTATGATCATCCCAACTTTATTTATATCAATTCTCATTACCTACAAGTTAAAAGACGATGTCCGCGAATGGTATCACAACAATGCTGTAACACTTTGGATTTTTGGAAATAGCTATTGGATGATTAGTGAATTTTATGGATTCAATGATACCGTTCTTTTTGAGAATGTTAAAGGAATTCATATTTCATTGATTCCTTTTGTGTCCGGAATATTTGTCTTTAGCTTTTACTATCTTTTCAAACGTGAGCGGGTTGTTAATTCCAAAAATCCCAAGTAATACCCAATTTTAATTGAGTGGAAGGATAAAAATACCCCTTTAGAATTTCTGTTTTTTTACTCACCCACAAGTAGGAAAGGTTATCAATTCTTGCAAAAAAGCGAAACTGATTCACGTTGAAATTGGCAAATGCGCCTAAAGCATAATACCCAGGAAAAGAATCTTGTTGAGGCAACGAAGCGAGATTGAATGATCCAATCACAGGACTGTATATTAAGCGTTTATGAGAAGAAAGATAATAAGCATCCACTCCAATTAGTGTTTTTAAACGACCTTGTTTGAAAAGGCCAAATTTATAGGCTATTCGAACATTGAAATGGTGTTTAGGAAGGTAACTAATTTCATTTGGAATTGACGTGAATTTATACCCAAGTTGACTTATTATTCGCTTGGTGTTAACACCTCCAGTAAACTTTAATTTTAATGCATTTATCATCCCAGGAAATTGAGTTGTCCATTGAGTTGAATCAAAAAAATAACCATTTGACGATTTCCAATATTCACCTCCAAATTGCGACCATAAAATAGATCGACTGTAGGCATATTCTAGTCCAAATTTCAGGTTTTGTTGAAGCGAAATCGATGTTAACGCATAATCTAAGTTATTACCTCTAAAATCACGAATAAACGGAGAAGGCGGCAATCTACTAAACTCATTATAGAATCTTATCCTTGAAGATTTAAGAACAAGTGAAAATTCATTATCAATCAAGAAAGAGGAAAAATTACCATACAATCCATAATATCCTTGAGAGGAAAAACGATAATTCTTAGTTGAATAGAGAAGT
>Ga0172372_10004979_pt1 | contig 18687 bp, 16 predicted proteins | sample LakKiv5m_2_FD_114544 | JGI IMG/M metagenome (GOLD analysis project Ga0172372, IMG submission 114544) | Freshwater microbial communities from Kabuno Bay, South-Kivu, Congo - kab_092012_9.5m | ecosystem: Environmental > Aquatic > Freshwater > Lake | place: Democratic Republic of the Congo...
GCGCTCTCTGGAGGGACCTCGCTGACTCGAGATTTAGCGGTCCGGTATGGCAAGCCCGTGCTTGTTATCGATTTGCGAGACAAACCGGACATCGAGCAGGTTGAGCAGTGGATTTCGAACAATAGAATCCGCATCATCAATGTGGCCGGGCCGCGCGAAAGCTCTCAACCTGGCATTCATGGTCGAGCGACGGCTTACTTGAAGAACTTGCTCAGCCGAACGACTCCCGCTGCTCCTACACGTCCGCGCCGTAAGCGAGCGAAGTCGCCGTCGCCTGACACAGGGAGCAGGCCGTGATTGCGATCACAGCGTTCGTTGAGGCAACATCGCGCGAAGGTTGCCAGAAAACAAGTATCACTCGCATTCTGCCGACGGACGCCAAGCGACGCCATTTTCAACTCCATTCGATTAAGAAACCTCATGTCTGAAGCCTACATCTACACCATCGAAGCATTAACTCGACGACACGAAGACAAAGAAGTTCTCACCGACATTTGGCTCTCGTTCTATCCCGGTGCGAAGATCGGCGTGCTCGGTACAAACGGTTCAGGCAAGAGTACTTTGCTCCGTATTATGGCCGGCGAAGATAAAGACTTTCTGGGTGAGGTACGGCCAGCGAAAGGTATTAAGATTGGCTATTTCCCACAGGAACCTCGGCTTGATCCAAAATTAACTGTCAAGCAGTGCATCGAGCAAGCCGTTGCAGAGCAGCGTGCAATCCTCACTCGGTATGACGAAATCAACAATAAGTTCGCCGAAGAGATGACGCCGGAGGAGATGGAGAAACTCATCGAAGAACAAGGCAAGGTTCAAGACAAAATCGACGCACTCAATCTGTGGGAGCTAGATCGACGACTCGATATTGCCGCCGATGCCATGCGACTGCCAGCAGACGACGCTGTTGTCGAGCATCTCTCGGGTGGTGAAAAACGCCGCGTCGCATTGTGTCAAATTCTATTGCGAGAACCCGACCTACTACTGCTCGACGAACCCACGAACCACTTAGATGCCGAGTCCGTCGCATGGCTCGAACAATTCCTCGCGCAGTTCAAAGGGACCGTCGTCGCGGTCACACACGATCGATACTTCCTCGACAATGTGGCTGGTTGGATTCTGGAACTCGATCGGGGCAAAGGCATTCCATATCAAGGCAACTACTCGTCATGGCTGGAGCAAAAACAAAAGCGATTGGCGATCGAAGAAAAGCGAGAAACTCGGCGGCAAAAAGAACTCGCCCGCGAACTGGAGTGGGTTCGCATGTCGCCGAAAGCACGAATGGCGAAGAACAAAGCCCGTATCGATCGCTACAACGAACTCGCCGCACAGCAATACGACGCTCGCGAGGAAGCTGCACAAATTCAGATTCCGACCAGTCAAGCATTGGGCGATCTCGTAATACGAGCCGAGAACTTGACGATGGGTTATGGTGACCGGCTGATCTTCGAGAATGTGAGCTTTGATTTACCCAAAGGTGGAATTGTTGGTGTGATCGGTCCGAACGGCGCCGGCAAGACGACTCTATTCCGGTTGATTATGGGAATGGAGAAACCCGTCTCGGGCAGTTTGCGAATTGGCGATAAGGTTTTGTTGTCGATGGTCGATCAGTCACGCGACGCTCTGAATCCGAATAAATCAATTTACGAGGAGATCTCCGGCGGACTGGATATACTTGAAATCGGCAGTGCTCGCATTCATGCCCGCGCTTACTGTGGCCGCTTCAATTTCCGAGGCACCGACCAACAAAAGCTCGTGAAGACACTTTCGGGAGGCGAAAGAAACCGAGTGCATATGGCGAAACTGTTGCGGAGCGGTGGCAATGTGTTACTGCTCGACGAACCGACGAACGATCTCGACGTCGAAACGCTACGAGCACTGGAAGAAGGGCTTTCGAACTTCGGCGGCTGCGCCGTTGTGGTCTCGCACGATCGCTGGTTCCTTGACCGTATCGCGACACACATTTTGGCGTTTGAGGGCGACAGCCAGGTCTATTGGTTCGAAGGCAACTACAAACTCTACGAAGAAAATCGCAAGCAGCGTTTGGGCATCGACGCCGATCGACCACACCGTATCAAGTACCGCCCTTTGGCGCGATAAGCCGCCCGGCAGTAGCATGTACTGCAGGTACGCATGAAATTAAGTCTTTCAAGCTGTTCTCGGCACCTCTGTGTTTCGATAGCAATTCATAGAAACGAAAACATAGAGCGACTAAGCACACAAAGGTGATGAAACTGATACGGGGATCTCATGACGTTTTGTACGAATGCGTTGAGCTATTGCACCAACCTGCATCCGGGTCAAACTGTCGCCGAGGTGCTCAAAGGACTCAGACAGTTCACGGTTCCTGCGAGGCAGCGATTTAATCCGCTAGCAGCCGGGCTGTGGTTGGCTCGGCCTGTAATTAGTGAGTTGCAGGCAGATGCGGCACTGTTGGCCGCATTCAAAGCGGAACTCCGCCACCACGGGTTGAGTTGCTATACGCTCAACACATTTCCGTTTGGTAATTTTCATGACGCACGCGTCAAAGAAAATGTCTATCTGCCAGACTGGGCTAGTCGAGATCGGTATCAATACACACTCGACTGCGCAGAAATACTCACCGAACTCATGGATAAAGATCTCACCGATGGCAGCCTTTCAACGGTGCCGCTCGGCTTTAAGCCGTTTCAACAAGCAGCAAAATTTGAACACGAGTGCATCGCTCACTTAATAGAACTCGCGATCGAATTGAGAAGGCTCTATGAGCGGACAGGGAAACGTATTCGATTGGCAATTGAACCCGAGCCGTTCTGTGTGATCGAGACGACGGCAGAGGCGGTCGTCTTCTTTGGAAAACTCTTCGAGCAAGCCGCTGAAGCGAACGCACTCGACGATGTCCGCGACTATGTGGGTCTGTGTTATGACGTTTGTCACCAGTCGGTCGAATTCGAGGATGTCACGGACTCGATTAGGCAGCTCGATACTTCAGGAGTGCGAATCAATAAAATTCATATCACCTGCGCCATTCGGATCGAGCGACCGAAGGAGAATCACGAAGCACGAAAAGCACTCGCTCAATTTGCCGAACAGCGTTACTTACATCAGACATTCGCCCGCACTCCATACGGGCTCGTGAAGACTGTCGATCTAACGACGGAACTCGCTCAACAGCCTCCAGCAGACTTTGCTGCCGCTGATGAGTGGCGGGTTCATTTTCACGTGCCGGTCAATGCCGAGTCGGTCGGGCCACTGGCGACGACTCGCCCTGACTTGCGGAAGGCGTTGGCAGCCGTGAAGTCACTCAGTTACGCGCCTCATTTGGAGGTCGAAACTTACACCTGGGGAGTACTCCCGGATGGTCGCCGAGTCGACCTCGTTGATGGATTGGTCGGCGAACTGAGTGCAACTCGCGAGTTGCTGGAGCAGACGTAAGCGCGGCGATGGCAGTGGCCTTGTTGTTTCATCGGAAAGCCTTCTATGCGTTTGACGGAACTCACCGCCTATCACGTTCGCATACCGCTCAAGACGAAGATTAAGCACGCCTCGCATGCGCGGGATGCCACGGACTCGATCGTCATTCGCTGTCGGCTTGATGACGGCAGTGTTGGTTGGGGCGAGGGCTTGCCTCGCAGTTATGTCACCGGCGAGACGATCGATGACGCGTTCCCGTTGCTTACCGCATCGAATCTCGGTGAGCAATTGGCAGGAACGGTCAACGGTTTGCACGGTGCCATTGAACTTTGCGACGCGTTTCGCATTGAGTGCGCCAAGCCAGATCCTCGCAATTGCTTTGGAAACTCGATCCGTTGCGCGGTCGAACTCAGCGTGCTCGATGCGGTTTGCCAGTCGGTGAAGGCACCGTTGTCGGAAGTCATCAAGCAATATGGTCCAGCAGTGGGAGTGCGAAGAGAGCAATCTCGAGCACGCTACAGCGTCGTGATTACGTCGATGTCGCCATTCAAGCAGCGATTGAAGAGTTGGCTTGCCAAGTTGTATGGCTTTCAACAACTCAAGCTGAAAGTCGGTGTTGCGGGCGTTGATGACGTCGAGTCCGTAGCTCGAGTGCGCAAGGCCGTGGGGCCTACCATGAATCTACGGATCGATGCGAATGAAGCCTGGAGTTGCGCAGACCTGGAGCAAGTGGTTGCGCCGCTGTTGCCATTCAACATCACTTCGATCGAGCAACCGGTGCCGCACGAAGAGGTGCAAGGACTCGCCGCTGTGCGTTCGCGCCTACCAGTACCGATCATGCTCGATGAATCGCTGTGCTCATTAGAGGATGCTCATGCGGCAATCGAAGGTGGTACTTGTGATCTCTTTAACATCCGACTGTCGAAGTGCGGTGGCTTACTGAATTCCTTGAAGCTGGCGGCAACTGCCCATCGCGCGGGACTCGGATATCAACTCGGCTGCCAAGTGGGCGAGACCGGGATCCTGTCAGCAGCGGGTCGACATTTTGCGACATCCGTCGCCGACATCCGCTATCTCGAAGGAAGTTACGACCGCTTCTTGGTGCGCGAGCGACTTACGCGAGAAGATCTCACTTGGGGACGTGGTGGACTGGCACCGGCACTGACTGAACCAGGCTTGGGAGTGACCATCGATCCTGCGGCGCTCAGTCGCGTGACGATCTCTGAACAAATCGTGTTTGAGCGGTAATGGCAAAGCAAAGACGACAATTACCGTCACTCATCAGCCATTCCTCTCATCACGTGAGCACGACGCACCGGCGTCTCTGAGACCGCATGACGATGCATTTTCTCGGGAGGCCACTCTCGAAAAACTGCCAAATTCTGGCCAGTGCTTGCGTGATGACGCGGGTCTGTTCCCACTGTCGTGCTCACAGCGGATGACTTACGCGGCCAATCGTTCAACGACGACCGCACCGCCCTGCCCGCCTCCAATACACAATGTCGCCAGCCCCATGGATTGGCCGCGTCGCTCCAACTCCTGCAACAGAGTGAGAATGAGTCGTGCTCCAGTCGCTCCCACAGGATGCCCAAGTGCGATCGCTCCGCCATTCACATTCAGCTTCTCGTCAGGAACACGCCTCAGTCGTGCGCCGCCACCGCACGCCGGACAATCCGTCGGAGGTGCTTCAAATCCACGCTGGCAGGCGAGCACTTGCGCGGCAAAAGCTTCATTGAGTTCGACGAGGTCGATGTCGTTCATGGTCAGACCAGCGGACTCGAAGGCTTTGGCGGTGGCGTAGACCGGCCCAAGTCCCATGCGTGCCGGGTCACAGCCAGCGTACTCAGCGGCCCGGAAGCGACCGACCGGACGCCATCCGTGAGACTCGGCATAGTCGCGATCCATCAGTAACAGCGCGACCGCACCATCAGTCACACCACAAGAATTGCCGACCGTCACGGAACCCCAACGTCGATCAAAGTAGGGAGCCAACTTCCCCAGCGCCGTCAAACTCTGGTTCTCGCGCGGACCGATATCTTGAGGGATTGGTATCGCCGCCGGAGGCGGATAGAGGGTCATGGTCTCGGCGGATAGTCGTCCTGCTTTGAGTGCCTCAACGGCTTTAAGATGACTCGCCAAGGCAAACTGATCCTGCTCATCGCGACTGATGTGATACTCGCGTGCTAGTTTTTCAGCCGTGTCCCCCATGATCAACCCCGACACTGGGTCAGTGAGTCCCAGCTTGAGTCCAATCAACGGAGTGAAATCACTGGGACGAAATCGCACGATGCGTTTGAGCTTCTGCAGGGGACTGCGCGCCTTCGAGAGTTCAAATAGCTTCTCACCGAATTGCTTCCGAAACAGCAGCGGGACATTGCTCATCGAATCAGCGCCAACGGCAACGACCACCCGGGCTCTGCCATATTCGATCCGCGCCATCGCTTCCGTCACTGCTTCAAATCCGCTCGCACAATTCCGGTTCACCGTATGAGCAATCCGGTCACGAGGAATACCGGCACGCAGCGCGATCACTCGAGCCACATTTGCCGAGTCCACCGGCGAGGCCACGTTGCCGCAAATGAGTTCTTCGACCAACCCCGGTTTGACATCATGCCGATACAACAACTCACGCACGACTTGAACGCCAAGCTCCGGCGCCGAAACATCACCGAGTTCTCCTCCGGCTCTGACAAACGGAGTCCGCACACCGCCAATGATCACCGCTTCAGACATGAGCATCTCCTTGTGATGCAGCCAAAGATCGCCGGAAACACTGAGCTGAATCAGCCCATGAGGGAAGACGACATTCTTGCTCAACGCAGTGAGGGATGTTTACGAGGGCATGTCGCCACCTCATCAACTCATTAGGAAGACCTCGCGAGGAATGCATGAACGCTCACCAGCAGCAACGACCAACAAATCCAGCACAGAGAGGCTGGCCCAATGCTTCAGGAATCACGAGACGACTGTGGCAAGATCGTCGCCATCGAGAACTCTCAGATTACTAAATCGGCTCACTTCACACTGTCCATCGACGACCAACCGGTCGAGTCCAATAAAAGCTGTTGCGGCACCCTGTTCTGGGCGGTCAACAAACGCGAGATTTCGATTGTTGCCTCTCCGCAAAGCGCCACTGCTGTCACTGGAAAGCCAAAGGCACTCTATGTCGTTCAGCGCTCAGTCATGGATGAAAGCGGCTCTGCTGCTGCTCGCCTTGTCGAAGGCCGCGTTCGCTGTGGAACTTGTTGACTGTCAGCGCATGTTACTGACTGGAGAATATGCCGAGTGCATTAAGGCCACCCAAGAAGCCATCACCGCCAATCGCTATGGCGAGAACTGGCCAATCATCAAAGCGCAGGCAGAACTCGCAACGGGGCAGATTGAGGCCGCCGCCAAAACGCTGAACGAAGGGCTCATGCGGTATTCTTGGAGCGTGCGTTTACGCTGGTTAGCGCGCGAAGCGGCGTTCAAGAGTGGTGATGAAGACGGTGCCAAACGCTTGCTCGCTGAAATCAATGACTTCAACACCAAGTATGCGTGGCGCTACACCGATGCTGAAGAAATGGTTGTGCTGGGCTATGTCGACTTGCTCAACGGAGTCGATGCGCGTGAAGTCCTTGATAAGCGGTTCGAGAAAGCCAAACAGCGCAATCAGCGCTCACGCGATGTCTGGCTGGCGATGGGTGGGCTCGCCCTGGATAAGCACGACGACGCTCTGGCCGCCGAAGTTTTTCAAGAGGCCTTGAAAGCGTTCCCCGACGATCCCGACATCCACTTCGGATTGTGCCGTGCCTTCTCGTCCTCAGATGCCAAGCTCGCGGATCAACACATGGACGCGGCCATCAAAGCCAATCCGCAACATGTGCCTGTTAAGCTACTACGGATCGACGAACTCATCGACGCGGAGTCCTATTCTGAAGCTGAGGAACTCATCGCGTCAGTCCTGAAGATCAACGCGGCTGAACCCGCAGCCTGGGCTTATCGAGCGGTCCTCGCGCACCTCAAGCACGACCTTAAAGCCGAGCAAGAGCATCGGTCGAAAGCACTCTCACCCTGGAAGTCAAACCCGGTGCCGGATCATCTCATCGGGAAGAAGCTCTCGCAGAAGTACCGCTTCCTGGAGGGCGCGGCATATCAGCGTGCGGCCCTCACGATTGATCCGCACTTCATCGCCGCTCAGCGGCAACTCGCACAAGACATGCTGCGACTAGGTGACGAAGATAGTGGTTGGAAGCTGGCAGAAGCAGCCCATGAGAAGGACTCGTACAACGTTGCGACGTTCAACTTGCTCGAACTCCGCGACGCCTTGAAAGAGTTCGTGACGCTCGAAAACGAATCCTTCGTCGTGCGCATGACCAAGCATGAATCGCTGCTTTACGGCCCAGAGACACTCGAACTCTTGAACCGCGCAAAGCAAACGCTGACCGAGAAGTACGGACTGAAGCTCAAGGGAAGAATCACGGTCGAGATCTTCCCGGACCAGAACGACTTTGCCGTCAGGACGTTTGGAATGCCGGCGGTATCGGGGTATCTCGGAGTGTGCTTCGGACGCGTCATCACCGCGAATAGTCCCGCGTCACGGCGCGAGCGACCTTCCAATTGGCAAGCGGTTTTGTGGCACGAGTTCTGCCATGTTGTGACGCTCGAACTGACTCATAACCGCATCCCGCGTTGGCTTAGTGAAGGCATCTCGGTCTATGAGGAACTGCAAGCCAATCCGCGTTGGGGGCAGCACATGGATCCCAAGTCGCGCGACTACATTCTTGATGGCAAGCTGACACCACTGGGACAACTCAGCAGCGCATTCATGCGACCGCAAAGTGGATGGCATCTCAACTTCGCGTACTTCGAGTCCTCGCTCGCAGTCGAGTTCCTCGTAAAGAGGTACGGTCAAGCCGCGTTGAAGAATGTGCTGAGCGATCTTGCTGTCGGAATCCCGATCAACGACGCGCTCGAACGGCATTGCGATGCACTGGGCAAGCTCGAAGAGGCGTTTGAAGCCTTCGTGAAACAGCAGGCCGAGTCACTCGCACCGAACGTCGATTGGACGAAGCCGAACCTCGCGGGATTGCTGAACGAAGACAACGAGGCGTTTGAAGCGTGGGTGAAGGACCATCCCACCAACTTCATCGCGGTAATGGCCTATGCCGAGCAACTCCTGCGCGAGAGCAAGCACAAAGACGCCGAGTCCGTCCTCAAGCAAGCGATCAAGCTCTACCCGGCTTACACCGCCGACGACAATGCCTATGAAAAACTTGCGAAGCTGTATCGCGGTCAAAAGCACGCCTCTCAGGAGCGAGCCACACTCGAAACATTCACGGCGTTCGACCTCTCTGCCGTGCCTGCCAGATTGCGTTTGATCGAATTGCAACGCGATGCCAAAGACTGGACGGCTTTGGGACAAACCGGGCAACGGCTGGCGGCGATCGATCCACTGCTGCCCCAAGGACACGCCGCGTTGGCACTCGCTGCCGAGCAACTCAAACGGCCTGAAGACGCGACTCAATCTTTAAACCGGCTGCTCTTGCTCGAACCGGACGATCCTGCCGACATTCACTTCCGGCTCGCTCGGGCGTTGCATGCAACAGGCCAGCCTGCGGAAGCCAAACGCCATGTGCTGCTCGCCCTCGAAGAAGCCCCCCGCTTCCGCGAAGCTCAACAATTACTACTCATACTCTCTGATAAGTAACCTATGAATGAGAAAAATGTACAGGTAATGGAGAATCCTTTTCCGTTCATAAATTTTCTGTCCGGAATAGAATATATGTCTGAGGTTGTGCAGTGCATGGTCGAGTACTGTGGTGCAACTGAGGATGAGGCAATTATAAAATTGAATCAACTCTGGAGCGATTCACCGTTTGTTGATCAGGACGATCTGCGATTACATGATGACCCCTATATTTGGGCGAACCTCATACAATTCGGTGATGGGTGGTGGAGAGATTCTAGTAGATGGCCTCCTCCTAAATCATTTCTTGATCGGTGGTATACGTCACCAGATTCAAATTCCGCGAATTGAATGAGAAAGTGACAGGTCCAATTTGAAAAATGTACTTTCCGTCTTCTTTCATCCACCAACGCCCCGGCTGACGAATTCGATTGAACGCGAAGGTTGGCCGTAAGTGTTCGCAGGATCGTATCCCATCGCCCAGATGGTTCCATCATCGCTGCGGATTGCCCATTGCCTCACATCATCGTACTCAAAATCTGCATCATGTGGGCTGGCACCGGGCAAGTAACACACGATGCCTTGTAAGGGCGCTCGAAACCACCTTCGCATGATTACGCGATCGCATAGACAAACTTCGATTTTCGTCCCGTAATAAAAGAGGCCAGATCCAGTAGTAAAGTTACTCATCTTCAAGTTTTCCTATCATGAGAAAGTTCTTCCGTTAGCGGACTAAAGGGGCCAGGCCCATCTTTTGAATATAAACCTGATTTTACAATGCAGTCCGTTCGTTGCAGGGGCTACCCTTGCTCGAACCGGACATTCACTTCCGGCTCGCTCGGGCGTTGCATGCAACAGGCCAGCCCGCGGAAGCCAAACGCCATGTGCTACTCGCCCTCGAAGAAGCCCCCCGCTTCCGCGAAGCTCAGCAGTTGTTGTTGCAATTGGTGAAAACGCCGTGAACTGACGAGCGAAATGAAAGGCAGCGCGATGCAAATGAATTGGAAACGACTCGTCGGACGGCGGACTTGGTGGAGTTTCGGTTTGCTGACGTTGCTGGCGATCGTGGCCAGTTGGGTCGCGAGCGAATGGTCGGTCGCTCAAGGACGGCGAAGGCCAGTGCCGGGAATGCCGCCGGCCGATCGCAATGGCGTGCCGACTTGGGAGCTTGATCCGCAGTTCAAGACAGACGTCTTCACGTTCGTGCGTGTGAAGTACAATTCGTACCGAGGCTGGGGCAAATGGGCGACGGACTATCCCGATGCCGAGCTCAACTTCTCGTTCCGCTTGCAACAACTCACATCGTTGAAGACCGACCCGAATGGTTTGGTTCTGGAGCTGACCGACCCAGCTCTCTTCGATCATCCCTTCATCTACATCATCGAACCGGGCGATCTGCACTTCTCGGAAGACGAGGTGCAAGCCCTGCGGAAATACTTGCTGAACGGTGGCTTCTTGATGGTCGACGACTTCTGGGGCGAGGCCGAGTGGTACAACTTTGCCGAGGAATTCAAACGCGTCTTCCCCGATCGTGAGCCGCAAGAACTCCCGCCCGAGCATCCCATCTTTCACTGCGTCTATGATCTCAAAGAGAAGCCGCAGATCCCGAGCATTGGCGTCTTTCAATACGGTCGCAGCCAGGGCATCACCTGGGAGCGACCGGATGCTCGCGAAGTGCATTACAAAGGCGTCTTCGATGACCATGGCCGGATGATGGCCATCATCTGCCATAACACCGACTTGGGGGATGGTTGGGAACGCGAAGGCGAAGACCCGGCCTACTTCCGTGAGATGTCCGAGCCCAAGGCATATCCGCTCGGCATCAACATCATCTTTTATGCGATGACGCATTAGCCAGTTGGCCCGTCGTCATTGGTCAGGAGTTGCAGAGTTCGAGGCGGCTCTATTTTCCCAACGACTGTCTAACAGCTGGTTGAATTTCGTGGGGCACGTTTTCAACGTGCCCGATTCACCGGGTTTCAAGCACGATCAAGTCGTGCTCCACGTGTGATTCAACAGACTGCACAGGACTACTGACTTCATTCATTAGCGACTTTCGTCCCACTCGCCCCTCCCTCATCGGACTTCCCCATGACCGACGATCCAGAACTGCAACTCATTCAGAAGCTCCGTAACGCTCGACGCGAGATCGACTCGGAGTTGCGCAAGGTCATCATCGGGCAGAACGAAGCCATCGAGCAGTTGTTGCTGGCATTGTTCTCGGGTGGGCACTGCCTCATTACCGGAGCCCCCGGTTTGGCAAAGACGTTGCTCGTGAAGTCCGTCGCCGATTTGTTTCATCTGAAGTTTCAGCGCATCCAATTCACTCCCGACTTGATGCCAGCGGACATTACAGGCACGGAGATTCTCGAAACCGACGACGACGGACGAAGGCGACTCGTCTTCGTGCCGGGGCCGATCTTTGCGAACGTCATCCTTGCGGACGAAATCAACCGCACGCCGCCCAAGACTCAGTCAGCGTTGCTCGAAGCGATGCAAGAACATCAAGTCACAGCGGCTGGAAAAAGATGCCCTCTCGACGAGCCGTTCTTTGTGCTCGCGACTCAAAATCCGATCGAGATGGAGGGCACTTATCCGCTGCCCGAAGCGCAGCTTGATCGGTTCATGTTCAATGTTGTCGTCGATTACTTGCCTGAGGACGACGAAGTCACCGTCGTGATGCGAACGACGTCCACGAAGCCCGAGCCGATCAATCCACTGTTCACGGGCGAAGACCTCTTGCGGTTCCGTGATCTCGTGCGATCGGTCCCGATCGCGGAGGACGTCGTGCGCTACGCCGTACGATTGGCAGCAGCCTCGCGACCGGGACAAGCTGAGACTCCGGCCTTCATCAACGAGTGGGTCAGTTGGGGCGCGGGACTGCGCGCAGGGCAGTTCCTCGTGCTCGGAGCAAAGGCGCGAGCGTTGTTGAACGGCAACTCGCATGTGAGTCTCGATGACATCAAAGCCGTCGCGCATGCCGTGCTGCGACATCGCATCTTGATCAACTACCGCGCCGAAGCAGACGGCGTCACCACCGAATCAATCATCAATCGCTTGTTGGAAACAGTGCTGACTCCGCATCGCGGCTGATAATTCACGATGGTCAGACAATGGTGTTGCCGGTGACAACTCCGGCGGCACTTCGATTGGGCTACGACGATCGGTCTGGTCGCCATTCTCGGCAGCGATCAAGATCAGCGGCAGTTGCTGGCTCCTCACTTCTCCTCCGACCATGCCGCCGCACTTATGCCACATCTCATTGATAAGAAGACGCTTGTCGCATTACTCAGTCCCGTTTCGGACCTGACGACGCCCGTTATTCTCGGACTTTTCGCGCTGCATCTCGTCGCGTTCTTTGTTCTTGTCCTCTGGGCTAGGACGCATGGCCGACTGCTGAAGTCGGCACTGGAGGCCTATACGCGCGGGCTTAAGCACCAGAGTGTGCTCGACTCAACTGCTCACATTTCCGAGCAAGTCGACGCTTTTTTGGCCGATGTCAGCGACGTTTTGGACGGCCCGAGCAATTCGCCTGATCGCGAGATGCTGCGGCAACGCATTCCGATCCTTGATGAAAAGCGACGTTACTTCTCGTCGATGCTGTTCGACACCGCGTTCAACATTTGCCGCACCATGATTGAGGCGTACCCGTTACTCGGCATCTTGGGGACGTGCCTCGCACTGGGTGTTGGACTGGCCGCACGAGACGTTGCGGCCGGAGCAGGCTCATCCGCAGTCAGCGTGCTCGTGACGCGGTTGGGTGAGGCGATTTGGGGCACAGTCACCGGCCTGGTCGCGACGGTCGTGCTGATGTTCCTCAACAGCTTGCTCGAACCGGGATTCCAAAGGCTGGCCGAGAATCGAGCGCATGTTCGCGAGACTGTCGCGCGCGTGAAGCGCGAGTTGATTGTGGGGTCGGAGGCGCGGTCATGAATCATCGCCGCATCACGGTGCAACTGACGGCGCTGCTGGACCTGATGCTGATTCTGGTCTTCATGCAATACATCGAAATCGACGAGCACGTTGTGGAGCAGCAGCAAGCCGCCGAGCAGCGCGTTGCGGTTGCTCAGGATGAACTGCGCGAGGTTCGCACCAATCATGAATTGCTCGCTGCGAACCTGGCTGCTCGCATCGACGAACTCGCCGAAGCGCGCGATGCGCTGACGCACACAGAGCGTGATCTCGAACGCCTGCGCGAAGAACGAGACACACTGATCGGCACGCTGCCGGATGTATTTTCTCAGCCTGAGGAGAAGATCAAGAAACTGATCCGCACGACGCTACCAGATGGCAGTCGGCCCACCGCCGAGCAAATTGAACAACTGCGGCAAGAGATGCAGAAGCTCTCTCAGCAGCAGCCTGACGCCGCAATGCGGCACTTGATGACCTTTAACGAGATGAAGAAACGCTGCGACTTGTGGCACCTGCATGTGCTGGAGAATGGACTGATCGTGCTCGCGACAGAGAAGTCGACGGTCAAGTTTCGGGCCGAGTCCGCCGCCGCATTCGAGGACTCTTTGTTTCAGCGTTACAAGTCGCTCTCTGATCCGAAGAGCCTGGTCATCATCTTGTACTCGTATGGCGACATCGACTTCGGGGTCTACAAGGCCGTCAAAGATGGCTTGCCACTCGCAACGCGCCACATGGAACAAGACGCATTGGGGCGCACCCGTTTCACGTTCCGCGAAATCGGCTATTTCGAAGAACCGCCGATTGAAATTCCGTAGGACGGCGGCTTATCGCCCGATGCCTAATAGGGAACTCAACTGCGATCCGCTCGCGTCGCGGTTGCCGAAGCGCGGCTCGAATGAGACCGCCACTCCGTAGCTGTCTTTGCTGCTATCGAAGCTGCCGCCAATGTGAAATAGCCAGTCGGCTCCCGCGCGCGTCAACGTGACGGATTGGCCTCGGTTCTGATTCTCAGCAAGGTCGTAGGCGGTACTCGCCGTGACGATCCATTTCGGATTCAGTAGGTAACTCACACTGCTCGTGAGAATCTGACTGTCGATGTCCTGCGCGCGGACATTGCGATAGCCGATGTAGAAGCTGCCCCGCTCCGGTCGCTGAGTCAAGAAGCCGAAGTGCCATAACTCTTGCCCGCCAGCGAAGGTGTCATAAGTCGCACCGGCCAGCAACGTGACGCGGTCGCTCATCATCCAGCTATAGCGCGCGGACAAAAGCCCAAAGTCCTCGCCGAAGTTGTCTTGCTGCGGTCGAGGAAACCAAGCGGCTCCCAAATCGAGCGTCATCCAATCACGGATGCGTTGTCGTTCTGGTGGTCCGACTTTGGTCTGCAAGCGGTGATGCCAACCCAAGCGGATCGCATGCAGATCATCCACGAGTTCGTGATACGGCACGCTGACAAGATCTCCCGCCCCCGCACGCACGGCATAACGACGTGGTTCGAGGAAGCCTGGCAACGCGCCGCCGAAAGTGTTCGTCACAATGCGCTGCCGCAGTCGCTCCTGAGCGTCGTCGTCGAACTCATTGTATTGAGCAAGTGTTGTGAGGTCGCGCGTGGAGTCGGTGTAAGACCAATCGAGGTCGAACGTCATCTTGTGGGCCAGACCATTGAGGTTGAAAATCGAACTACGGAAGTAGGGCCACACACGCCACATCGAGAGGCTCGCGCGGATACCGCCCGTCCCAACAAACCGATCGGCCGAGTTCCCCGTGAGGTCGTCGCCCCAATAAGCCGCTTCGCCTCGAACATAAGGCGAGATGATGACCGGTCCCAAATTGAACGGCACGGCGAGTTCATGTCGCGTCATCAAAACTGCACCTTCGGAACCTGCAAAGTACGGAAGCCTCGTGAAAGCTTCCGTAGGGTCGTGCGGCGCATCCGCTTGAAAGATCTGCCCATAACCGGCGGATGTATGACTCGTCCAAGTGACGAGCCCATTCAACAGCGGTTCGCCGAGTCCAAACACATCGCCTTTGGGGAGCCATTGAGTGTTGTTCTCGAAGTCATTGACCTGTGGTCGACCGAACAATCCCCAACTCCAGTTCGAGTCGAAGTTCTGCTGTGCATAGAGCAGCGTCTCGTTGTCTTTGTCGCGGTCAAACTCGTTCTCGTAATACTGCTCCAAGAAGTTGCGGTCGCTGATCCAACCAACTTCGCCATTGATAAAAATCTCGTTGGGTAACTCGTGCCGATGCCGCCCAAACAACCGACCACGATTGGGATCTGGTGTCGTCACGCTGCGACGATCAAGCCCCAGAATGTCGGTCGCATCATCGCGCACGTAGTACGGTAAGAATTCCCCTGAGTGTCGATCACCGACGCCTAGTGCATCGTCGCCTTGGTAAGTCCCTTCCAATCCAAGTCCGACTCCGCGACGTGTGTAGCCATCAATGAGCACACCCAAATCGAGCCCTTGTGGCTTATCAATCGCCCATAGTCGGTAAGGATCCCAAACCGTCTGTACCGAGACTCCAAACGGCCGATCAGAGCGGACCGAGGCTTTGCGAATCGGAATCTGCGGATCCTCTGCGGGACCGCTTAAGTACGGCAAATACCCGACTGGTGTGTCACCGAGCATGAAGCGGTTATCGAGCGTCGTGACCCAGTCGGTGACTCCATCGTCGAACTCGCCGGTCTTTGGGTCGACCCAACCACCATTGGCATGCACCCACGGATTGGTAATTCGTTCCTCATAGAAAATGTCGTTGGCTTCGAGACGATAGCCCGGCTTGCCGAACTTGCTGCCAGTCATCCAAGCACCTTGCGCATGAAACGACTTCTCGCCCAACTGACGGATGCGAGCGGCTCGCACTCGCAATGGCACATCGGACTTCATGACCGTGACTTTGAGTTCCGCATCGGTCATCAACGCTCGCTTATCGCGGGCGTCATAAAACGCGCGACTCGCTCGCAGCACCGTGTCGCCTTGCCGCACGACGATGTTGCCTTCGAGATAAATTTGCAGCGGAGTATCGCGCGTTTGAAATCGCTCGGTGCCTGCCGCGAGGTTTTCGATGTCCGCCGCTTCGGTCCACACGACCATGTTGTCCGCAGCGAGTTCAATCGCTTTCGGATCGGGGCGACCGTCAGCCGTTGGGACATCGAGATTCAGCTTCACTCCACCCGTCAACATGGCGATCTGTTCGGCGGGAGTGGTTGTCGTCGAGCGTTCGGTTCTCACTGAGAACGGTGTGCCCGTGCGCGACGAGATACGCACCCGACGCAGCACCGAGTTCGGCGGTTCCAACACCAGGCCTTGGAACGTGCTGCTATCAACCGGCACCTGCATCGCACCGAGCGGCTGACTGACTTGCTCGAAATGCACACGCCGCCGCGACAAGCCGCGCTGCATGAGCGGGTCGCTCAAAGGAGCTTGATACTCACGCGGCCAGCGCGATTGGTAAGTCACTCCCGAGTCCGACCAAAGTTGCACATACGACTGTTGTAATTGCTGGCTGCTGGCTGCTGTTTCAACGCGCACATCGTCTTCGAGATAGACCTCCACGCGTTGCCGATTCCCGATGCGACTCTCCCAAATGACGGCCTGCCTCGCGAGCATGACAGAATCGCCTTGTTCAATCCGACAGTTGCCTCGCAGGACCGCGACTTGAATTCCGTCGTCGGTCTTTGATTGATGAGCGATATCCGCCGAAACACGGATGGCAGGAGACGCCGCCACTGGAGTTGTCGACGGTGAAACTTCTTGGGCGGCGCTGTGAGTGCGCAGAACAAACCCGGCCATGAGAGCCAGTGCCCCATAGACAACGAGCCAATGCCAGCGACTGCGAACATAAGCCGTCACAGTCGCTCCGCGATTGATGTATTGAGCCGCCGCGTCTCACGCTCAGACATCGGACGAATCCTTTCGCCGTGCCGCGATAGAAGCCTTGAGAGAGTCCGTCTCTCCAAAGTTGGAGCGGGTTATAGGTCGATCGGAAAAAATCGGGCAATATGGCATGCGGCACGTTCAAGACACCGACGACTTCGCTGGCAACATCCGCCGCAGACCGTTCCAATCGTGACGATGGTCTGCGCAAGCAGCGCGGCCGCACACATCACGAGAGGAGCAAATTCAGATGCGATTCTTGGCTTTGGTTGGATGGTTAGTGTGCTGGACTCAGGTAGCACTCGCGGTCGAACCGTTCCCTGGTAAAGAGACGAACTGGAATGGATTCGCTCGCTACGACTTCGAAGTCGACGGCAAGCCCGTGCTGATCGTTGCTCCCAAAATAGTCGCCGCAGGCCGACCTTGGGTGTGGCATGGAGAGTTCTTTGGTCACAAACCCGCGCCGGATATCGCGTTGCTCAGCAAAGGGTTTCATGTGGCCTACATGCGCGTGCCGGACATGCTCGGCAGCCCGCAAGCCGTGTTGCACTGGAACGCGTTCTACAAAGTGGCGACCGAGAAATATGGACTCGCTCAGAAAGTCGCGCTCGTCGGCCTGAGCCGTGGCGGTCTGTATTGCTACAACTGGGCCGCTGCTAATCCTGACAAGGTGGCCTGCCTTTACGGTGATGCCCCCGTGTGCGACTTCAAGAGTTGGCCCGGCGGCAAAGGAAAAGGCAAAGGCAGCCCCCGCGATTGGAAGCTCGTTCTGGAACGCTATGGCTTTGCGGACGACACAGCGGCGTTGGCGTATGACAAGAACCCCGTTGACAACCTAAAACCACTCGCCCTCGCAAAAGTACCGCTGCTGCATGTTTATGGAGACGCGGACGATGTCGTCCCGTGGGACGAGAACACCGGTGTCATCGCCGAGCGCTACAAGCAACTCGGTGGGTCGATCACGCTGATCGGCAAGAAGGGAGTCGGTCACCACCCGCATGGGCTGGAAGACTCAACGCCCATCGTGGACTTCATCGCCAAACACTCGCAGCATTGAGAAAACGGCGTGTCCACAGCGTCAACATCGCTCAATTGGCGAACGCTGGTGGGCTCTGGTCCAAATGGCGACACACACTTCGACACTGAAATGCGGTAATAGTCGTCACACCGGTGAGGCCCTCTGTCGAGACGTCCGACACTGATCTTTGCGCGTTGGCCTGAAGCCGACAAACTCTGAACCAGGACTTTGAAATCTCGCTCCTGCCAGCTCACACGATCGCTGGACTTCAGATTGATTCGCTTCTTTTCGCCTGATGAAGGATCGCCATGGCACGTCTGACTTCTCGCATTGATGGACCGGTGGCAGTGATTGGTGACGTGCATGGGCAAGTCGAGCAGCTCGAAATCGTGCTCGACAAACTGCGGCGGCAACGCGATTACGAACAGCGCTGGATCGTCTTCATTGGTGATCTTGTTGACCGAGGGCCTGATCCCCACGGAGCACTCGAAATCGTCAGCGAGCTGCTCGCCACTCATCCGCGAACGACCGTGGTGTGCGGCAATCACGAACTTGCCATGGCAGGGGCGTTGAAGCTGATCCCGGCTCCTGACTACGCCAACTGGGCACCGCGTTGGCTCGATGACTATGGGTCAGAGACGACGTTTGATTCGTTCGGCGTCCCGCACGGAGAACTCCCCGAACTTCACGAGGCTCTGGGCGATGAATACCGCAGCCTCCTCAGCGACTTGCCCTGGGTCGTCGAACATCCGCAATACCTCTTCGTGCATGCCGGCCTTGATCCGAACACTCCATTCGCAATGCAACTGCGAATTCTGAAGCAA
>Ga0172372_10004980_pt1 | contig 18686 bp, 13 predicted proteins | sample LakKiv5m_2_FD_114544 | JGI IMG/M metagenome (GOLD analysis project Ga0172372, IMG submission 114544) | Freshwater microbial communities from Kabuno Bay, South-Kivu, Congo - kab_092012_9.5m | ecosystem: Environmental > Aquatic > Freshwater > Lake | place: Democratic Republic of the Congo...
TAGATCAAGAGAAATACGAGAAAAAAGATCAACGCAGTCACCAAGGTGAGCCTACGTGCAATCCGTTCTTTGTAGGAACTGTTCATCGGTCTTTGGCCATGTATCCCACCCCACGGATGGTTTGAATGTAGTCCTCCCCTTTGCTCAATTGGAGCTTTTTACGCAAGGAATTAATAAATACATCGATAATGCCCGTGTTGTAGTCAAAATGAATGTCCCACACGCTTTCAATTATCCGGGTACGTCTGCAGACCTTGTTTTTGTTGCGAACGAGGTATTCCAGCAAGGCAAACTCCTTTTGGGTAAGTGCCACTTCCTTTCCTTCTAGAAGCACCAAATGCTTTTCTAGCTCCAGCACAATCGGACCCAGGGTTAGTTTTTCTTCGGTTTGTACGGTATTTCGCATTTGAACACGAATCCGAACGAGGAGTTCTTCGAAATGAAAGGGTTTTTTAATGTAATCGTTGGCTCCATTTTGCAAGCCAAAAACGGTTTCATCTACCGTATCCTTGGCAGTTAAAAAAATAATGGGCGTGGACGGATACTCCTTTCGAAACTGTCGCGTGAGTTCGATCCCACTTATTCCAGGCACCATCCAATCTAGCAACAGCAAATCGTAATTTCCCGAAAGGGCCAAGTCCAACCCTGCTTTTCCATTATCAGCCACGTCTACAGCAAAGGATTCCTCCTCCAAGCCTTGCTTGAGGAAATTGGAAATGCCTTGCTCATCTTCTACTACTAGAATTCTCATGCTCTAAATTTTCCCTATTTTTTGGGAAATCTACCATATCCCCTAAAAAAAAAAAACAGCTAAACCACTTTAAACTATCCAAACGGTATTATTGCTCAGACCAAGGTTTTAGATGGCTTTCTGGACGCCTTTGGCTCCTCTCTTTTTCTTTCGCTTGTTCAACCAGATGATGGTTCCTGTGATGGGAAGTGAAGTGGCAATGGCACAGGCTATGGCCCAGAGGAATTTGGTAAATTGGCCAAAAATCTCTCCAGTATGCAAGGCCTTTACAGACTTCCCAATCTGTTGGCGAACTGGAAGTTCAGCGAAAAGCACCTTCTCATTTAATTCCAAGGTTTGTGCATTCAACTTCAGTTGATCAGCTCCTGCTCTCGCAAAAAAGCCTGTTCGAGACTTACTTACCGCTAGATCGCCCTCTGGGTCTTCGGGAAAATTAAGTTTGACCACACCAGCATAGGTCAGCTGCTTATTTGCTGCGTCCATTGCCTCGTCCAAAGAAATCAGGACGGGCTCAGAAACCTGGGTGGAATCTACAAGAAACAGATTGGGAGAATTGGCTTCTTTAGCCGGTTCTACTTTCTTCTCCTCTTTAGGAGCTTGATAGGTATCCCAGGTCTTTTGCCAGCCCATTTTGTACCAGCCAAAGGACCAGAATGGACCTGTCACAGCCATGATAAATAGGGCAAAAATCGAGTAAAAGGCCAAGGTATTGTGCAGGTCATGGTTGATTCGCTTCCAATTACCAGACCACTTCACGGTCAATCCTTGCTTCCAATTTATGGCTTTTTTCGGAAGCCAGAGGAAGATTCCAGTAAGCACTCCTAACAGGAACAAGGAAGTCGCTATTCCATTAATCAAGCGACCCAATTCTTGGTTGGTCATACTTTCTAGTAGAGGGGTCTCCACCTTATCCAAAAGAAGCCAGCGATGCATGGAAAATACGTAGCCCATCAGCTCTTCAGAGGTGGTCTTCTTGGCATTATCAGCCAAAATTTCCCCAGTATAGGGGTCCACAAAATAGGTAGTCACTTTCTCCTCTTTCTTGGTTTTCACTTGAAACTGTACCGATCTATCGGCTGATGAGTAGGCAGTGACACTTACCAACTTGCCTTGTTGAAGTGGTTGAAGACCAGATTTCAACTCCTCTAATGTTTTGGGATTCCCTTGAGCTGAGGTAAAATAGCGCTCTGAATCAAAAAATTCGCGTATTTCTGTGTTGTAGACGTACAGTGTCCCCGTAAAACATACCGCAATCACTACTACTGCACTGAGCAAGCCAGCATACAGGTGAATGTCGTTGAGAAATTGGCGGATTGCCTTCCACATAAGTATTTTTTTTTATTTGGAACAAATCTAAATAGTATTTTTATTTCTTAGAATCCCTCCCCTACTTTTTTAAAAAAAATGCTGGCCCAAAACCATAATCAAAGGTTAAAATCGATGAACATCTCTCTGTTTTGGTATATTTAAAAAATTTTTACCCTATGAATTTGTCTAAATTTCTTTTACCAGCCTTCCTTCTTTTGACGCTATTCTCCTGCGAAGAAAAAAATCAAGGCCCTGATCCACGACTGCAGCAGCCCGAACAATTTAAAAAACTTTTGGAAGCACACGGGAATTGGGTAGAATGGGTGGACGCCAAGTCCTTATCCTTTGCAATGGTCCATGAAACTACCCTAGAATGGGAAAATCATTACCTAGACCTCCGAGAGGGTAAGGTGCGCATCGATGCAGACCTTTTTCAAGCCGGAAATGACGGGGAGCAAGTTTGGATTAGTCCCAACCGTCAAGCCTTCCCAGGAAATTCGGTCCGCTTCTACCACAACCTGTATTCGACCTTTCTCAGTATCCCCTACACGCTTACCGATACCTTGGTGACTATTACCCCATTGGATAATCGGGTCTTCAATGGCATCAGTTATCCAGCACTGGAGGCAAAAGTGAAAGATGAGAAACTTTTAGGGCCATCCAACCGCTACGAACTTTTGATCGACCCAAGTACCGGCCTTTTGGCATGGGTGCTATTTGCAGTAACTTTTTACGACAAGGGCAATCAAGTTCAGGAAGCCCTGAAATACGAGGACTACCGAGACGCAGGGGGCTTGATCTTTCCACGAGTGATTACCGGTTACCTAATCGAAAATGATTCAAGCACCCGAATACGGTACCAAACAAGTTTCTCCGATATCTTCTTGGTTCAAGACGAGCTTGACCAGGATCTCTTCGAAATGCCTAAAACTGCTGTAAAATCCAATTGAGGGTTAAAAAAAGGCAACAACTTCAACTAGATGGAAACAAAAAAGGAGATAAAAATTTACCTCCTTTTTTTAGCTCATTTTCTTTTAGGAAATCACCGATCCAAGTGAAGTCACCTCATGCGGTTGGAGCAATTTGAGTTTGCCATTCGTATCTGCCGCCATCAAAATCATACCTTCACTATCGATTCCCATCATACTTCGTGGAGCCAAGTTGATCAACATGGTCACTTGCTTGCCCACCAAAAACGCAGGATCGAAATGCTCTGCAACACCGCTCAAGACAGTGCGGTGCCCTAAGCCAATATCTACTTTCAACTTCAAAAGCTTTTTGGATTTGGGCATTGCTTCGGCCTCCAAGACCCTGACCACTCGCATATCTAACTTTGCAAAATCATCGTAAGTAATCAACTCCTTCATCGGAGTAACTGGGAGGTCTGCAGCTTCATTCATTTTTTTAGCATTTACAAGTTTCTGAATTTGTTTCTCCACTATTTCATCTTCAATTTTCTCAAACAGGAGTCCAATTTCACCCAAGGCTCGATTGGCTTGGAGTAGATTTCCGTTCCCCGCATCGGACCAGGAAGTAGCCTTCATCCCAAAGGTTTTGCATAATTTTTGGGCGGTAAATGGCAAGAATGGCTCAGATAGAATCGCCAAATTGGCTGCCACATTCAAGGCAATATTTAGAATGGTCTGAGTGCGGGCCACATCTGTTTTGACCTCTTTCCAAGGCTCGGTATCCGCCAAATATTTATTACCCATACGTGCCAAATCCATTACCAAGCCCTGGGCTTCCCGGAAACGGAAGCGTTCAATGGAAGCGGCGATTTTTTCTGGAAATCCTTCCAACTCCCGAAGCAATTCCTCGTCAATTCCTCTCAATTCTCCTCGAGCAGGTACTATTCCGTCAAAAAACTTTTGCGTAAGCACCACAGCACGATTGACAAAATTGCCATAGATCGCCACCAATTCCGAATTGGTCCTCGTTTGAAAATCCTTCCAAGTAAAATCATTATCCTTCGTCTCGGGCGCATTTGCGGTCAGTACATACCGAAGTAAATCCTGCTGTCCAGGAAACTCTTCCAGATATTCATGAAGCCACACGGCCCAATTTCGGGAAGTAGAGATCTTATCTCCTTCCAGATTTAGAAACTCATTGGCAGGCACATTGTCTGGGAGAATATATCCTCCATGGGTTTTTAAAATTGCCGGAAAAATGATGCAGTGGAATACAATATTATCCTTGCCAATAAAGTGAACCAGTTTGGTATCCTTATCTTTCCAGTAAGGCTCCCAATCAATGCCTTTATCTTTTGCCCACTCCTTGGTAGCTGAGATATAGCCAATCGGAGCATCAAACCAAACATACAGTGCCTTCCCTTTGGCATTGGAAAGAGGTACGGGTATACCCCAATCCAAATCTCGTGTCATGGATCTTGCTTGGAGTCCATCACCTGCTTCTAGCCAAGAGCGGCATTGGCCCAAGACATTGTTTTTCCAATCGTCTCCATGCTCCTCTAAAACCCATTTCTTCAAGAAATCCTGGTAACGCGCCAAGTCCAAAAACCAATGCGTAGTTTCTTTCAAAATGGGAGTTCTACCGCTCAACTTGGACTTGGGATTGATCAAGTCGGTGGGACTGAGAGAGGTTCCACACTTTTCACACTGATCTCCATAGGCATGCTCGTTGCCACATTTAGGACAAGTGCCTTCGATGTAGCGGTCAGCAAGAAACTGATCTGCCTCCTCATCGTAGTACTGGGCAGTGGTTTGCTCTAAAAACTCCCCTTTCTGGTACAAATTCGTAAAAAATTCCTGAGCCGTCTCGCGATGGATAGGCGCAGAAGTACGGGAGTAATGGTTGAAACTAATTCCAAACTGCTCAAAGCTCCCCTTCATCATCTCATGGTAATGATCTACTACCTGTTGCGGCGTCTTTTCTTCTTTCGCTGCCTTGATCGTAATCGCTACACCATGCTCATCGGAGCCACAGATGTAGGCAACATCCCTACCTTGGGAGCGCAAGTAGCGAACATAAATATCAGACGGAATATAGCAGCCGGCCAAGTGACCAATGTGAAGTGGTCCATTCGCATAGGGCAATGCTGAAGTAACAGTATAGCGTTTAAATTTGGTGTCGCTCATGTGGATGTGGTATCGCGTCTAGAAAAACAAGTGCTTTTCTAAAACTAAAAGACAAAGATAGAAAATTCAAGGGAAGCAGATAATCCATGAGCGCTATAAAATCGGTTAAAGGCAATTCCCCGTAGTTTCGGAATCCAGTCAAAAAAAATGAAGGTACAATTCACTTCAACCCGCAAATACTTGAGCCTTAACCCTTATTTTTACCTACGAAATTTTAGCCTTGCATGACTCACTCTGAAGCCGCACAGCGTATCCAAGAACTTTCCCAGCAGCTCAATTACCACAACCAGCTGTACTACCAGGAAAGCCGAACAGAAATCACGGACTACGAATTTGATCAACTTTTGGAAGAGTTGATTGGTCTGGAAAAAGCATTTCCCGACCTGCTTCAATCCGATAGCCCCAGTCAGCGCGTGGGAGGCGCCATCACGAAGGAATTTCAGACCGTTGCCCATGAATACCGCATGCTTTCCTTGGGCAATACCTATACCACCGAAGAGTTAGCCGCCTTTGACGAGCGCGTTGTCAAGGGTTTGGGCCATCCCAACTACGAATATTTTTGCGAATTGAAATTTGACGGAGTCGCAATCTCCTTGGTCTACGAAGATGGACAGTTGGTGCGTGCTGTTACTCGAGGAGATGGCACCAAAGGAGACGATGTCACTTCCAATGTGAAAACCATCCGAAATATCCCTTTATCGCTACCCTACCCCAACGTTCCTAGCAAATTCGAGGTTCGCGGGGAGATTTTCCTCCCCCTCAAGGAATTTGAAAAATTGAATGCCGAGCGTGAAGCCAAAGGGGAAGCCTTGCTGGCCAACCCACGAAATGCTGCCTCCGGTACCCTCAAAATGCAGGATAGCAGCGTGGTGGCCAAGCGCCGCCTAAATTGCTATTTCTACCAACTCTTGGGGGATGACCTAGGCGTGGATCAACACGATCAAGCCATTCACTTACTCGAAAGCTGGGGCTTCAACGTATCTCCCACCTACCTAAAAGCAAAAACCATTGAGGAAGTATTCGGATACATCGCATCTTGGAGGAAAAAACGCTTTGAACTTCCCTTGGATACGGATGGGGTCGTAGTCAAAATCAATGATTACCCACAGCGGGAAGAACTGGGTTTTACCGCAAAAAATCCACGCTGGGCCATCGCCTACAAATACAAAGCAGAAAGTTCGGAAACTGAGTTGCTCTCCATTACCTACCAAGTAGGTCGAACGGGAGCCATCACCCCAGTGGCCAACCTTGCCCCCGTGCTCCTTGCTGGCACCACCGTCAAGCGTGCCTCCTTACACAATGCAAATGAAATCGAACGCCTCGATCTCCACGAAGGAGATTTTGTATGGGTAGAAAAAGGAGGGGAAATTATTCCAAAAATCACAGCCGTTAATCACGAAAAGCGAATATCCGGCGCTTTGGCCATCCGCTACATCAATCACTGTCCGGAATGCGGCAGTACCTTGGAACGGAAAGAAGGCGAAGCCAAACATTACTGCCCCAATGCTGCTGCTTGCCCTCCACAGATTCTGGGCCGCATCGAACATTTTGTCAGCAAGCGGGCCATGGACATTGACTCCATGGGAACGGAGCGAATTCGCGCGTTGATTGACCAAGGTTTTATACGAAACTATGCCGACATCTACAGCCTGGATACCAAGCAAAGCGAACTACTCGGATTAGAGATGAGTCAGGATCAATACGAGCGGGAGGTCAATGGGCTGCTCTACATCTCCTTAGACAAAGTATTATTTGCGCTGACAGAGGGGATTTCCCTAAAGCAAACCCAGGACTTTCTCCTTGAAAATACCCACCTCCCACTTCGGGATCGAATCCGTGCTTTTCAAACGCAACTCAAAGCATGGAAGAAAAAAGTGCCTTCCAACGTAGGGATGGTAGACTTCTTACTCCAAAACTTGGCTACTCATGCCGACTTGATGAAGGTGGAAGATTACATTCCCGTGGCGGTGGTTTTGGAGATATTCTTAGGCCGACGCGTAGAATTTGAGCAGATTTTGGAGGCAAGCAAAAAGCAGGGCACCATCCACACCATTCTGCTTAAACTCCAACTCAACTTGCCCGACGAACTTCAAGAACGCATCAAAAAACTAAAAGCGAATACCTTCCAAGAAGGCGTCATTACGAACATGATGGAAGGGATATTTACCTCCAAATCCCAGGACTTTGACAAGGTGCTTTTTGCCTTAGGCATCCGGAACATCGGTGAAAATACCGCACAGCTCCTGGCAAAGCATTTTGGAAATTTGGAAAAACTTCAAGCCGCTACTGGGGAAGAATTGCTAGAAATCAATGGAGTGGGAGAAACCTTGGTACAGAGTCTTCAAGAATTTTTCGCGCAACCAGAAAACCTTGAAATCATTGCCCAATTGAAAGCCCAGGGCTTGAATTTTGAAATGCAGGGAGGAGAAATTGTGGCGCTCGGCAATGCGCTGGAGGGCAAAAGAATCTTAGCCTCTGGCAAATTGAATCATTTCAAACGGGATGAGATTGTCACTTTCGTTCAAGCCCACGGAGGGCAATACCTGAGTTCGGTTTCCAAAAACCTAGACTTTATCATCGAAGGGGAAGAAATGGGACCAAGCAAAAAAGAAAAAGCCCAGAAGTTGGGCATTCCTTTACTCTCTGAAGACGAGTTTTTGAAACTGGTCCAATCCTAAATCCAAAAAAAAACTAGAATCTTTAGGTCCTAAGGGAATCGAGGGATTTGCTTTAGACTCGGCTTACAAGCACCTTGTCGATTCGCTGCCCATCCTTGTCTACCACCTCAAGTCGGAGGTTTTCGACAACCACGGTATCGCCTACATTTGGGATATAGCCACTTTGATGAAGGATCAAGCCTGCTAAGGTGGTGAAACTTTTGTTCTGGTAGGACACTTCAAAATCAAAATACTTTTCGAAATCAATCAAGGAATACTGTCCATCAATCAGCCAAGAACCATCCTCTCGCTCCACGATTTGGTAGTCCGTTTGGTCCATTTCTGTGGACTCCCCTACTAACGCATCTACCACATCATCCATGGTGACCATACCCACGGTAACTCCATACTCATCAATGACCAAACCGTAATGAAGGCGATGGGCCTTAAAAGATTCCAAGGCTTGGTAGGCAAACATGCTTTTATTCAAAAAAAGTGGGGGTTTCGCAATTTTTCTCAAGTCAAAACCCTCCTCAAGACTGGAATCGAAGAGGTCCTTCACCAGTACCATCCCGACGATTTGATCCAAATCACCATCCTTGCATAGCGGATAGGCCGAATGTTTTTCTTCACTGATTTTCTTTCTGACCCCCGCTTCGGTATCAGTCGTATTGAAAAATACCAACTCATTTCGGTGGGTAAGCAGGGTGTTGATCCGACGATCACCCAACTCAAATACGCGCTCCACGATATCCTGTTCGATATCCATGATTTCTCCTCCTTCAGCACTTTCCTTGATAAGTGCTTTCAGCTCCTCTTCAGAAATTTTACTGTCAGAAGTTCGCTTAATCTGAAAAATCCAAAGTAAAAAATCATTGGATACCGTCAACAGCCAAACAAAAGGGCTGGTCAACTTGGACAACCATAGCATGGGCTTGGCTACTTGCACCGCAATCTGCTCTGGAAAGGTCATGCCCAGCCTTTTGGGGAACAATTCACCCAGCACGATGGATAGGTACGTAATCAGCACCACCACCAAACCTACTGCCAAAGTATTCGCATAGGGCTGCAAAAAAGGAACTTGCTGCAGCATGGTTTCCAGATCATCCGTGATGTTTTTTCCACCATAAACACCCAATAAAACGCCAATTAGCGTGATGCCTATTTGCACGGTGGACATGAATTTGGTCGGGTTCTCTGACAGTGCCAGAGCCTCCTTTGCTCCCAACTTTCGCTGCTTTTTTAGGCTCTCCAATTTGAACTTTCTCGAAGAGACAAGGGATAACTCGGACATGGCAAAGACGCCATTCAACAACACGAGCAAAAGAATAATTAGAATTTCCACAGGAAGAAAAAGAGACTAGTCGGATATAAATTTAACTGAAAATACTTCTTATTTTATTTGTTTATCCACTTTTGGCAGAACCAAAAAGACTAAGTCTAGCAATTTTTTCACCACCAAGGAAAAAATACTCCTTCCTAGGATTCAGAATTTAACCAAACAAGAAGGGAATATTTCAAGTTATAAAACATGATTTTGATCTTCAAAGCAGCCGTTTTAACTATCCCTTTTCACTAAAAAACCAGCCAAGACCCTATATTTGTTTTGGCATTAACTCTTTCCCATGAACGCATTCAAAGGTACCGGTGTTGCACTAGTAACCCCTTTTCTAGAGGATCAACAGGTGGACTACCCAAGTCTGGAGCGACTGATCAATCACGTCATCGCTGGCGGAGTAGACTACCTGGTGCTGCTCGGTACTACGGGTGAATCGGCAACCCTCACTTCATCGGAAAAAGCCCAGGTACTCAAAGCATCTGTGGAGTACAACAAGGGGCGAGTTCCCCTGATGCTCGGTTTAGGTGGAAATGCTACCCAAAAACTGATTGATGAAATCGAACAAACCGATTTTTATGGTGTTGCTGGGATTTTATCTGTAAGTCCCTACTACAATAAACCTACGCAGGAAGGAATCATCGCACACTATCGTGCCTTAGCAGATGCCTCGCCAGTGCCGCTAGTCCTATACAATATCCCAGGGCGAACCATGTCTAATATGACAGCAACGACCACACTAGCCTTATCGCACCATCCCAATATCGTTGGGATCAAGGAGGCAAGCGGAAACTTAGAGCAATGCATGCAGATCACTGCTTCCATGCCGAAGGATTTTTTACTCCTCTCCGGCGATGATCTCCTCACCAAGCCAATTCTAAGCATCGGTGGATCTGGGGTGATTTCGGTCTTGGCCAATGCCCTTCCCGCTACCTTCAAAACCATGATCGAAGGGGACTCCAAAGCCTCGTTGGAAGCAGCCTACTCCCTTTTGGAGCTCAATAACTTGATGTACCTAGAGGGAAATCCAGTCGGGATAAAAAATCTACTGCTGCACCAGGGAATTATCACTTCTGACCAGGTAAGATTACCCTTACTTCGAGCAAGCGAAGAACTCAGCCAAAAAATTCATCAAGCGCTACCACGCTAGACCCATGCCCTCACTATCCGTTCTTCAACTCACCGAACACATCCAGCGGGTACTGGAAACGGAACTCGAACCGCTCTATTGGGTGGTGGGTGAACTATCAGATTTCAGACAAGCGCCTCAGGGGCATGTCTACTTTGAGTTGGTAGAAAAACAAGGCACACAAATACAAGCAAAAATTAGAGCCAATCTCTGGCAGTTTACCTACCGAACTGTTGCGAGTAAATTTGAATCCGTCACCGGGACTACCCTCAAAAATGGAATGAAGGTTTTGGCACAGGTGAGCGTTACCTTCCATCCTGTCTATGGGCTAAGCCTCAATGTAAAAGACATCGACCCCTCCTTCTCCTTAGGGGAGCGGGCTCGTTTGCGTCAAGAAACCATCGCCCGACTCAGTAGCGAAGGATGGGTAGGACATAATGCTAGGTTACCCCTGCCTCCAGTCATCCAACGCATTGCGGTGATCTCGAGTGCCACGGCAGCGGGCTACGGAGATTTCATCAATCAACTCGAAGAAAATGCCTACCACTACCGTGTCTACCACCGGCTTTTTCCTTCGCTCATGCAGGGAAATGAGGCCGTTAGCAACCTTATTACTGCATTGGAGCAAGTGGCTCAACAAGCAGAACGGCTGCAGCTGGATGCTGTGGTGCTGATTCGCGGAGGTGGCGCCCAGCTGGACCTGGACTGTTTTGACGACTACCAACTGGCCCTCACCATTGCCAAATTCCCACTCCCAGTCTTTACAGGCATAGGCCACGAACGGGACGAAACCATCGCGGATTTGGTGGGCCATACCAGCTTAAAAACTCCAACCGCAGTAGCTGAGTTTGTACTTTCCAGTTTTCGGGAATTTGAAGAGCAACTTGGACTTGGAGCGCAGCGCCTTGATAGGATGACGAGAAATACCTTAAAAGTAGAGAATTCCAAGGTGCAGGAGGTAGCGCTGCACATCAAGGGATTAGTAAAACAGCAGCTATCCCGAGATTTAGATAGAATCAGCAATTACCAAGCTAGAATGCTTCAATCGGGAAAAAGCCACACCAAACATGAGCATGGAGATTTGGACCAGAAAGTTGTCCATCTAAAGAAAGAAATGCAGCGCTTTCTCAAACTTCAGCGCGAAAAAATAGATCAACAGGAAATCAGTGTCCGGCAATTGGACCCTATAAACTTGTTTCAAAAAGGCTATACCCGAACAGAATCAAAAGGACTACCAATACAGCTCAGTCAACTCGAGGTGGGAGATTCCCTAATAACTTATACAGCCCATCAAAAAATCAACAGCACCATCACTCAACTACAGAAAAAATGAAAAATTATACCTATACCCAAGCCATGCAACGGCTGGAAGCTATTTTGGCACAGCTCGAGGAAGGAAGCAGCAATGTGGATACACTAGCAGACTTGGTAAAAGAAGCTGCTGAGCTGGTTAAATTTTGTAGAGCAAAGCTCCGCAAAACTGAAGATGAAGTACAGAATGCCTTTGAAGGCATGGGCTGAAAAATTTGTAAACAGCAATTACATCAGCCAGTCAATCGCAAGGCAAGTTCGCTGATTTAGCCAATCACCTGCTCTTGGATCACCTGCAAAAACTTCCGAGGAATACTCACCAACAAGTTTTGGTAAATGCCCGGAATTCGAATAAGGAAATAATCTTTATTCCCCTTTTCGATACACTCTCCAATCATATCCTCCAGTGATCCACCGATCACCTTTACTTTTTCTCCTGGGCTAATTTCCGAACCATCCGTTTCGATGGATACTCCAGTTGCCACCACACGCTGAATGGTCTCCACATCCTCGTCGCGAATGATTGCATGCTCTCCGGAAAAATGAACAAATTTCACTGCTCCAGGTATTTTTAGGCAGTTCCAAAGGTTATTCCGATTGGTTTTTACAAATACATAGCCGTTAAATAGCGCCTTCTGTACCTTTTTCTTCCGGTCAGACCACTGCCTCAACTCCTCCACCATGGGTAAATACACTTCTACCCCTTCCTCCACCAGCATGTCGGCAACTTTTTTTTCCGCCCGAGAACGGGTGTACATCACATACCATTTTAATTCTTGCATCTCTCTTGGGTCTATGGGGTCACAAATCTAAAAAAATAGCTTAGTTTTTTAGAGAAAAACGAAAAAACCCCTGGAACAAAGTTCCAAGGGTTTGATCAAAAAAACCACCAACCTTTAAAAGTGATGTTTAATTTCTTCTAAGCTTGATTGCAAGCTTGTCAGTCAGCAAATACATCACTGGTACGAGTACTAACGTAATGATTGTTGCAAAGGTTAACCCAAATATTACAGTCCAGGCCATTGGACCCCAGAAAGCTGCATTATCGCCTCCTACATAGAACTGAGGGTCAAACTCACTGAGCAAGGTTGCGAAATTAATGTTCATGCCGATAGCCAAAGGAATCAATCCAAGTACTGTGGTGATGGCAGTCAAGAGCACTGGACGAAGACGGGTTTTACCAGCCTCCACAATACTTGCAAGCAAATCAGGAAGAGCCAAATAACTTCCCTTTTGAATACCCAATTCCTCTCGCTTTCTAGTACGAACTAAATCCGTGTAATCGATCAATACAATTGCATTGTTTACCACTACCCCAGCTAGGGAAATAATTCCAATGCCTGTCATGATCACTACGAAATCCATGTTGAAGATTACCAAGCCCAAAAACACCCCGATGGTACTAAAGAGCACCGAAGTCATGAGGATAAATGGACTAATGACTGAATTAAACTGTGCGACGATAATCAAGAAAATAAGAGATACAGCAATTCCTAATGCACGCAACAAGAATGCTTGAGACTTGGCTTGCTCTTCCTGCTCACCGGTATATTTCACCGTAATTCCCTCAGGAACTGGGTATGCCCCCATCAAATCCTTGATTTGACCATTGATCTCGGTAGGATTGTATCCATCAAGCACGTTAGAGAACATACTCACCACTTTTTCGGAGTCTTTTCTTTTTACTGATCCATAGGTAGATCCATCCTGAATGTCGGCCACCGCAGAAATTGGCACTTCTCTTTTGTCACCAAATTTGTCTCTAAAACCAATTTTCTTGTTGACCAAAGTGTTGATGTCGTATCGTGAATTTTCATCCAATCGAAGGAAGATAGGATAGTCCTCTTCCCCTTCTTTATACTTGGATACCTCAAGTCCAAATAGAGAAGTACGTAATTCCATCGCTATACTGGAAGTAGACAAGCCAAATCTTCTGGCCTTTTCACGATCGATACGAACGACCACTTCAGGGCTTCCTAAAGAAAGATCCGTCTTCAATTCTTCAAGACCTGGAATGGAATTCGATTCCAAGTAAGCTTTGGTCTCCTCCACATAAGCAATCAATTGTTCGTAGTCTTCCCCTACAAATTCAATATTTACAGGATTCCCAACAGGAGGACCGTTTTGCTGCTTGTCCACGGTAATCAATACCCCTGGATACACTTTCGCCAATTCGCGAATCACTTCCATGGCTTCGTTGGTATCAATTCCTTGACGATCGATGTAATCCACAAACCCAATGGTGATTTTTGCTTTATGAGGGGTAGACTGAATACTCGGTCCTTGCGTAGGGTCACCGGTACCTTCGCCCACTTGCGTGATAACCGACTCCAGGATACCTCCATAAGGCTCCAATTTGTCCATCATCTCATCTTCCATCTTATCCACAAAGGCATTGGTCGCCTCGATACTTGTCCCGATAGGAAACTCAACGAACACGTTGACCAATTGAGGCTGATTATCTGGGAAGAAAAGGACCTTCGGAGAACTAATTCCTAGTAAAACAATAGAGAAAATCAACAGCAAAAAGGTTCCCACTAATATTTTGATAGGGTTTCTCCCCTTCAAAGAAATGGTAAGTAATGATTCATAGCCATTCTCCATCCGAACCAAAAAGACAGACTGAAACCATCCCACCGCTTTTCTCAAAAAGAACACATACACCAAAGTCAAGACAGATGACACTAGGGCAAGAGAACCGATGGTATTCCAACCAACTAGGTATCCTATAAGTGCCAAAAGTCCTAATAATCCAGCCGCTCGAAGTGATCCTTTTTTAGGTTTATCTTGGGTCATGTCCTCAATCTTCATGAACATCGCCGTCATTACTGGATTGATGACCAAAGCCACAAATAAGGAGGCCGAGAGTACAATAATCAGTGTGATGGGTAGGTATTTCATAAACTCTCCTACAAGGTCATCCCAAAAAGCCAACGGCAAAAAGGCCGCCAAGGTGGTGAGTGTAGAGGTGATGATTGGCCATGCTACTTCTCCTACTCCTTCTTTAGCCGCTTGACCGGCTGGCTTGCCTTCCTGCATCATGCGGTAAATATTTTCTACCACCACGATGCCATTGTCCACCAACATACCTAAAGCAAGGATAAGTGAAAAGAGCACCATCAAGTTGAGCGTAATGCCGAAGGAGTTGAGCACCAAGAAGGATAGAAACATGGACAAAGGAATCGCCGAACCTACAAAAAGGGCATTTCGGAAACCCATGAAGAACATCAATACCAAGACTACCAGAATAATTCCAAAAATGATCGAATTTTCCAGATCACTCACTTGAATTCGCGTTTGCTTACTTTGGTCGTTGGTGATTGAAATCTCTAAATTTTCAGGAAATCGATTCGCCTTCGTGGTCTCAATGATTTCCTTGATTTTGTCAGCTGCATCCAATAGGTTTTCTCCACTTCGCTTGGTCACGTTAATCGTGATTACAGGCAAGTTTTTACTACGAGCATAGGAAGTTCTATCTTTAAAAGTGTCCTTGATCTGGGCCACATCTTTCAAGTATACAATCCTCTGCTGGTCCGTTTTGACGATAATGTTTAGCAGGTCATCTGGATTGGTAAATTCACCATCTACACGCAGCGTGCGTTCAAAATCACCATTTTTAATGCTACCACCCGAAACAGTCATGTTCTCTGTTTGGATTGCACCGGATATGTCGTTAAAACTTACCCCAACAGACTCCATTTTGTAGGGATCTACATTGATTTGAATCTCACGTTCGATGGTACCTGCAAGGTCTGCCTTGGAAATTTCCGGTAGCTTCTCGATGGCATCTTCCAAATATTCCCCAAAACGCTTCAATTCCTGCTCCGAATAGGGACCAGAGATATTGACGTTCATGATTGGGAAATCGGAGGTATTTACTTCCAATACATTGGGATCCTGATCAAGATCAGTGGGTAACTCACTTTTTGACTTGTCTACTGCGTCTTTTACATCTTGAATAGCTTTGGCAAGTTCCACTCCTGGGGTAAACTCAACCACAATGGAGGAAAAATCCTGCACCGAGGTAGACTTGATGTCCTTCACATTATTCAAGGACTTCAACTGTTTTTCAATTGGACGCGTAATCAGGTTCTCCATATCCACAGGCGAGTTGCCTGGATAAGGAGTGCCTACATAGACTGTTGGGATGACGATTTCTGGGAAACTTTCCTTGGGCATGGTGCGGTAAGCACCCAAACCCAATACCGTTATGATTAGCGTCAGAATGAAGACCGACGTTGAATTATCCACGCTAAAGCTGGACAATCCAAACTCACGGATTGTTTTGGATTTTTGAAGGGTATCCATGTTTACTGCTTTGCTACGTTTACACTAAAATTATCGCCCACTTCACGGAATCCTTTGTCTACCAACACTTCAATTCCTGTAAGGCCTTCCACTATTTCAGTTTGATCTCCAGAGGTGTAGCCGCGGGTCACGTATTTTTTCTTCGCTAACCCATTTTCTACTGCAAATAGGTAATCTCCTTTGGTATCTGCCATGATCAAATGGGATGGAACAATCACGCTCTCCTTATTTTTGTAATCCTGAATCTTCAATACTGAAATCATGTTGGGCTTCACCTCTGGAAGGCTAGGAAGAAACACTTCTACCTTAAAGGTCCTGTTGTTGGGATTGATAATTGAACCCGTAGCAGATACCTTGGTGGTGATCGTTTTGTTGATGGAAGGGAAGGTGATCTCTACTGAATCTCCTTTGGCAAGTGCACCAATGTAGCTTTCAGAAATGTCTGCTTCGATAAATAAATCGCTCTCACCCACAAATTGAAACATCTGTGCACCAGGCTGCACCAATTCGCCTACACGAACGCGAACTGTTTCAATAGTGCCGTTGAAAGGTGCCTTGATCGCCGCTTTACCCAGTTGAGTTCGCAAGGAAGTTAGGCTCTTCTCCAATCCTTCTTTTCTGCTTTTGGCTTCCAGGTACTGGATTTCAGTACCGATTTTTTGATTCCAAAGGCGTTGCTGCTTTTCAAACACGGTTCGGGCCAAGGAAAGGCTATTCTCCAATTCTTCTATGCTGCGTTGGATGGCTTCTGAATCAACCTTTGCCAACACCTGTCCTTTGGATACACGCATGCCTTCGATGGCTGGGATGTCCAAAATTCTTCCAAGTGTCTCGGAACTGATATTTACATTTTTCTTGGAAAGAACAGATCCAGTTACCTCCACGAAGTGAGTGAATTCCCCTTTCCGAGCAGGCACTGTAGTGATCAAAAGTGGCTTTTTGGCCGCAGCAGCAAACTCGGGGTCCGCAGCAATCAATTCAGTTTCCAAGGTTTTGATTTGTGTAGTCAACTCAGAAAGTTGGCTTTTTAAAGCTTCCAATTCAGCTTTTTTTGCTTCTAGGCCATCTCCCGCACAGGAGGCTATCCCAAGAGAAAGGGTGAGCAAAGTGGTGAAGTTTAGGATTGATTTCATGGGTATAAAATAGAGGTGGAAGAGTTGGTTTAGTTTGTCAAATCAGGCTTTAACAAGCCTAGGGCTTTTTCAAGATTTATTTTGGAAATAAGACCATCATAGATGGCTCCGAGGTAATTGATTTCTGCTTGAATTAAGGCTGCATCTGCCTCCACTACTTCAAGGTTGGATCCTACCCCTTCTTTGTATTTGATTCGGGCAATTTGGTAAACCTCGGTGGCGAGCTGCATATTAGCTTCCTGAACCTCTAGAAGGTTGAGGTCATTGCGGAGGTTGGCCTTGGCAGCATACAATTCGTTTTTGAAGGATTCTTTCAAGAAGGTACGCTGGTTTTCAATTTGATTAATTTGAACCCGATTCTTCTGAATCCGTGCCGCTTTGCCAAACCCATCAAAAATGGGAACGGACATGCTTACTCCTACTAATGAGCTTCCAAACCAGTTGGATTTATTGAATACCCGATCCAATTCGTTGCCTGCACCACTTCTGCGTGTATTTCCGATGAAATCAATTTTGGGCATGTACTGGCTTATGTTATTTTTCAAATCGAGTCCAACAAGTGTAAGTTGTGTAGTCACTTGCTCCAATTCAATCCGCTCCCCACCTTCTTCACCTAATAGCGCAAGTGTCTCTTCTTTCGGGGTCAATTCCTCCAAAGACTCAGCTAGGGTGATTTCGTATTCCATGGGCATGCCCATCTGCAGTTTTAGAATTTGCTTGCTAATGTCTAGGCCGGTTTGGCTTCGTTGCACCTGTGTATATATATTATTGCGCTGCACCTGCACACGGGAAACATCTAGCTTCTCTACAAAACCTGCCTCCAGAAGCGCGGTAGTTTCTTTAAGCAGCGTATCGATTCGAGACAGGTTGGCTTCAGCAAGTCGGATGCGCTGCTGGTTGACCAAAACCCCAAAATAGGCCTTCTTCACATTTTCAACCACATCAATCTCGGCCTTTTTCAAGTCTTTATTGGTGAGATCAAGTAGTGTTTTGGCAGCGCGAAGACCTACAAAAAATGATCCGTCAAAAATCATTTGGGAAACAGTCACACTCAATCCAGAAGAATAGCTCACTCCAAATCGTGCAGGGATCACATCGCTTGGATTGGAAGGATCTCCAAATGGCGGTTGATTCGGCAAAAAGACCACTGGGATTTTTGGATTGTAATCCAAGTTGTAGGCTCCATTGATCTGAGGAAGACCTCGGGAGGTAGTTTCCTTAATCGTTGCCTTGGAAATTAGGAGTTCCAATCGGGCATTTTTCGCAGTCGGATTGTTTTCCAAAGCATAGGTAAGGGCATCGGTAAGCTTCAATTCTACCAGCTGTTGCGCAGCGAGTTGGGAAGCACTTAGCCCTACCAAAGCAAGTAGGAAGAGGTATTTTTTCATATACTAGTTGATTTAATTCATAGGTCTTTCTGTACTAAAAAGGCTTGCCTTCCTTTATCTGTAAAAATACCGTGAAGAAAGTGGTCTAGAATTACCAGTTGCTCTTCAAGTAGATTGTATTCGGGATCCAAAAAATTTTTCGGGTCAAAGGCAGTAGTGATTTGGTTCAATCTCACCTTGGCCAGCACGCGAGAATCAATTTCAGGTCGGAAATACCCGAGCTGTTTCCCAAGTTCCAATACGTTGACCAAGTCTTTTTGGATGGTTTGA